>Ga0316207_10001545_pt1 | contig 27712 bp, 25 predicted proteins | sample 6weekpyrite_MG_FD_204943 | JGI IMG/M metagenome (GOLD analysis project Ga0316207, IMG submission 204943) | Microbial mat bacterial communities from mineral coupon in-situ incubated in ocean water Damariscotta River, Maine, United States -... | ecosystem: Environmental > Aquatic > Marine >... | reverse complement strand
TCTCGCCGGGGCTTTTGCGCGTCCCAGTTGTCTGTCTCATCTTCCACTCCTCAGTGGTCACGATGAGCCAGAAACACTCTCTTATCAAATATGGCTAATTGGACCCATAGGCGCTGACGTCAGACAATCGCCTCAGGCGGCCCAAAAGATCGATCCGCGTGCAGAGGCGGTTGAACTCGACCGAGGTCATCCGCACGCTGAATGGCACCCCTACGCCAAACGCCGAGGTGCCCGCGCCTGCCGATCCGCATTTCGCGTCGTAAGGCCAGTCAATTTGTGGCGCACTCCAGGAGCGACCGGCTCCGCGTCAGGTGAATTTTCGAAACAGCTTCGTCTGGTTGAACATATCCTCAAGCGTTTCCATCCGGTCCCTTGTATCGCCCCAGGTCAGGTTCTGCACGGTCGAGATCATCGTCTCCAACAGCAAGAGCGGTGTGACCGCGGAATCCCAGGCCGATGGCACCACGATCCGGCTGCTGAAACTGACATCCGCCAATTGATGCACCGGTGAACGCCACTGATCGGTGAACAGGATCAGTTTTGCGCCTTTTGCATGCGCCATCTCGGCCAGTTTCAGCGTATTATTCTCATACCGGCGCATGTCGAAGATGATGAACACATCGCCCTCTTGCACGTCCAAAAGGTAGTGCGGCCAGGTGTTCGAGGTGGACACAATATGGGTCACCTTGGGCCGCAGGACCTGCATGTGGAGAAAGAGATATTCCGCCAGTGTATGGGTTAACCGCCCGCCCACGATATAGAGGTGGCGACTGATATCGGCGGTCAACGCGCAAGCGGTGTCAAAATCCTTGGGGTCAATCTGGCCAAGCGTGTTGCGGATATTGTCAATCACCGCATCGGTAAGACGGTTCAGCATATGTTCTGACGGCGCGCCTTCGGCCCAGGTGTCATGCTTGGCGATCGGGTTCTTGGCCTTGGCCTTCAGCTCTTCGCGAAGCTCTGTCTGGAATTCCGGATAGCCGCTGAAGCCGAGTTTTTGAACCATTCGGGCGACCGTGGGCACCGACACGCCCGCATCTTTGGCCAATGCGCTGAGCGGCCCCAAGCCCGATGCCGGGTAGTTCTCAAGAATCGAATGGGCAAGCTGACGCTCGGCCCTCGTCAGGCCATCGAGCTGATTCTGGATGCGATCCGAGATGGTTAGCGGGTCTTCGGCCATGGGAATCGCTCCTTCTTTGATCGAAAAAATAACAGAAACAGTCTTCTTGATAAATCATTGTCAGTATTTCATTGACAAGCGAGCACCCTAGACAGCACGGTTGAGCGGTTGGGGGGCCTATGCCGCACGTTCACACAGCACAGGTAGAAGCGCACGGATTGGCCTTCAATACGGCCGGATCGTCATCGATTGTGCTGGTCTGTGAACACGCCTCTCACCATATTCCGGCCTCCTTCAACGGTTTGGGCCTGTCCAAGGCCGACCGCACCAGCCATGCCGCCTGGGACCCCGGCGCGATGGCTGTCGCAGAGCGGATGGCCCACCATCTCGACGCAAACCTGATCGCCTCCCGCGTCTCGCGGCTGGTCTATGACTGCAACCGCCCGCCAAGCGCCGAGGCGGCCATGCCGGCGCGCAGCGAGGTGATCGAAGTTCCGGGCAACCGAGACCTGAGCGCGCGTGCACGCGCGCTCCGCGTCGATGCCTATTACCGCCCGTTTTGCACCGCCCTGCAAAAGGCCGTCGGTCAAACGGCCCATCCCGTTATCGTGACGGTTCACAGCTTTACGCCCACCTATCACGGCGAGGCGCGATCGGTGGAGATCGGCATCTTGCACGATAGCGATGCGCGCCTTGCCGATGCGATGTTGCAGGTGGCTGCGCGCCACACCTCGGCCAGGGTTGCCCGCAATGAGCCCTACGGCCCGGAGGACGGCGTGACCCACACCTTGAAGGAACATGCCATCAAGGCGGGCCACCTGAATGTCATGCTTGAGATTCGAAACGACCTGATCGCCACCGGCGAACAGCAAGACGACATGGCCGCCTCCGTCTCAAACTGGATTGTAGAGGCCTTCATGCAGCTCGGTGTGGCGGGGACAGTGCAATGTCGGGCCTGATGCATGGGTATATTCGCGCCGTGGATGCGGTGAACCACCGCATCGGGCGCGTGATGATGTATGGCATCTTCGTTCTGATGGCGATCTTGCTCTGGTCCTCGTTCAGCAAGACGTTCCTGGTGCCGTCGCTCTGGACGCTTGAGATGGCGCAGTTCGTGATGGTGACCTATTACATTCTTGGCGGACCCTATTCGATCCAGCTGGGATCCAACGTCCGCATGGATCTGCTCTACGCGGACTGGTCTTTGCGCAGAAAGGCGTGGTTCGATCTGTTCACGGTCCTCTTCCTGATCACCTATCTCAGCGTGTTGTTTTACGGCGCGGTGGCGTCGACCGCCTATTCGTTGGGATATTGGGGCAGCGCGCCGTTTTCCTTCTTTACCGGCCTCGTGACAGGTGCCGAAGAGGTCGGCCGCCTTGAGGTCTCTTCCTCCGCGTGGCGGCCCTATATGTGGCCAATCAAGGCGATGATGACATTGGGCATGTTCCTGATGCTCCTGCAAAGCGTCTCAGAGCTGTTCAAGGACGTTCTGCGGATCAAAGGCGAAGAGATCTGATGTCTTATGAACTGATCGCCACGCTGATGTTTTCGTCGATGATGCTGATGCTGCTTACGGGGCAGCGCGTGTTTGGCGCAATCGGCTTTGTCGCCGTGATCGCGGCGCTGTTCCTGTGGGGCGAGAGGGGCGGGTTTGACATCGCGTTCTCGGCCTCGATGGGGTTGATGAGCTGGTATCCCCTGCTGACCCTGCCGATGTTCATATTCATGGGCTACATTCTGTCGGAGAGCAAAATCGCCGACGATTTGTATAAAATGTTCCACGTCTGGATGGGCGGGTTGCGGGGCGGGCTGGCGGTCGGGACGATCGGTTTGATGGTGCTGATCTCGGCGATGAACGGCCTCAGTGTTGCCGGCATGGCGATCGGATCGACCATCGCGCTGCCCGAGCTTCTCAAGCGTGGCTATGACAAACGCATGGTGACGGGCGTCATTCAGGCCGGGTCGAGCCTTGGTATCCTGGTGCCGCCATCGGTTGTTCTGGTTCTCTATGCGATGATCGCGCGGCAACCGGTCAGTCAGCTTTGGGTGGCGGGCGTGCTTCCTGGCCTGATGATGGCCTCGTTGTTCGTGATCTATATCGTCGTGCGCTGCCGGATCAACCCGAGCCTCGGCCCGGTGTTGGATGCTGAAACGCGGGACATCCCGAAAGGCGAGAAATACCGCCTCCTGCTGGCCGGTCTTCTGCCTGTCATCATTTTCGCCTCGATGATGGTGCCGTTCCTGAAAGGGTGGACATCGCTCGTTGAAAGTTCGGCGATCGGCGCGTTGGCGGCCTTTGTCGCGGCGATCCTAAAACGCCGCATGACGCGCGTGGTGTTCGAAAACTCGGTCCGCAACACGCTGGCCATTACGTGCATGTTCATGTGGATCATCCTGGCCGCCCTCGCCTTTGGGGCGGTCTTTGACGGGTTGGGTGCGGTGAACGCCATCGAGGGGCTGTTTACCGAGCGTCTCAACCTCAGCCCGTGGATGATCCTGATCTTGATGCAGCTCAGCTTCATCATCATGGGGACATTCCTGGATGATACCGCGATGCTGGTGATCGTGGCCCCGCTTTATGTGCCGCTGGTCGGCGCGCTCGGCTTTGACCTCATTTGGTACGGCATCCTTTACACAATCACGACGCAGATCGCCTATATGACGCCCCCGTTCGGGTATAATCTGTTCTTGATGCGGGCGATGGCCCCGCCCGAAATCTCGCTGCGCGATATCTATGCGTCGATCACGCCTTTCGTGTTGATCATGGTGATCGCCCTGGCCCTGGTGATGATCTTCCCGGGTATCGCCCTGTGGCTGCCCGATGTTGTTATAAACCAACCATAAAAGAACCGCTGCTCAAGCGGTCGCACCCCAACCAAGGAGAGAAGACATGACTTCAAGACGTAAGTTTATCCAAGCAGCCGCAGCGGCCCCCGCCGCCGCCGCACTGGCGACGCCCGCCTTGGCACAAAGCACAATCCGTTGGCGCATGCAGACCTATGCCGGGGCGGCGCTTGCCGCAGAGGTCATCGATCCGGCCATCGCGATGTTCAACCAGATCGCAGGTGACCGCATGCAGATCGAGCTGTTCTACGCCGACCAGCTTGTCCCCACCGGGGAGCTGTTTCAAGCCATGCAGCGCGGCACGATCGACGCTGTGCAGTCGGACGACGACTCGATGGCCTCACCGACCGAAGTCACCGTCTTTGGCGGCTACTTCCCGTTCGGCTCGCGCTACTCGCTCGATGTTCCGGTGCTGTTCAACCAATACGGGCTGAATGAAATCTGGGATGAGCAGTATTCAGCCGTTGGTGTAAAACACATCTCGGCCGGCGCATGGGACCCCTGCCACTTTGCCACGCGCGATCCGATCCGCAGCCTCGGGGACCTTGAGGGCAAGCGCATCTTCACCTTCCCGACCGCGGGTCGTTTCCTGACCCGGTTCGGCGTCGTTCCGGTGAACCTGCCTTGGGAAGATATCGAGGTTGCTATGCAAACCGGCGAGCTTGACGGCATCGCTTGGTCCGGCATCACCGAGGATTACACGGTCGGCTGGGCCGATGTGACCAACTACTTCCTCACCAACAACATCTCGGGCGCATGGGCGGGATCGTTCTTTGCCAATATGGAGCGTTGGAACGAATTGCCAGAGGATCTGCAAACGCTGTTCCGCGTGTGCACCGACCAGTCGCATTACTATCGTCAGTGGTGGTATTGGGGCGGCGAGGCCAACCTGCGCGTCAACGGCGACAAGCTGGAGTTGACCACCATCCCCGATGATGAATGGGCAACGGTGGAGGCCGCGGCGCAGGAATTCTGGGAAGAGATCGCCGCCGAATCCGAGACCAAGCGCCGGGTCGTCGATATCTTCCGGCAATACAACGCCGACATGGTCCGGGCGGGTCGCCCCTACCGCTACGGCTGATGCATCACTATCGGGGGCGGTCAGAGGCCGCCCCCATCCCCCCATATGAAAGTAGACCACCATGCCCGGAACTTGGAGCTTTGAGGACCTGAAAACCCGCGTTGCCAGCGGATCGATCGATACGGTCCTGGCCTGCTTTGTGGATATGCAGGGCCGGTTGATGGGCAAACGGTTTCATGGCGTGAATTTTGTCGAGACCTCGTTTCAGGAAACGCATTGCTGCAATTACCTGCTGGCGACCGACCTGGAGATGGCGACGCCCGATGGCTACGCCTCGACCAGTTGGCAGACGGGCTATGGCGATTATGTGATGAAGCCCGACCTCGCGACCATTCGCCCGGTGCCCTGGCTCGAAGGCACCGCGATGGTGCTGTGCGACATTCTCGACCATCACGACCACCAACCCGTCCCGCATTCGCCGCGCGCTGTTCTGAAACGTCAGATCGCCCGGCTGGACGCGCTCGGGTTTGAGGCCAAATGCGCCACCGAGCTTGAATTTTTTCTGTTCGAGCAAAGCTTTGACACCCTGCGCAAAGACGGCTTCCGCAGGTTGGAGCCGATCAGCGGCTATAACGAGGATTACCATATCTTCCAGACGACCAAGGAAGAGGGTGTGATGCGGCCGATCCGCAACCATCTGTTTGCGGCCGGGCTGCCCATCGAGAACTCAAAGGGCGAGGCCGAGGCCGGCCAGGAAGAGCTCAACATCCGCTACGCCCCGGCGCTCGACTGCGCCGATCACCACGCCATAGCCAAGCACGCAATCAAGGAGATCGCCTGGCAAAATGACCGGGCGGCGACGTTCCTTCCGAAATGGCACAAGGACCGCGTCGGGTCATCCGCCCATGTGCATCAATCGTTGTGGAAAGATGGCGAAGCGGCGTTCTTCGACAAATCTGCCAAACACGGCATGTCCAAACTCATGGCACATTACATGGCCGGGCTCATCAAATACGCGCCCGATTACATCTATTTCCTGGCCCCCTACGTCAATAGCTACAAACGCTTTGCCAAGGGCACATTTGCGCCGACCAAGACCGTCTGGTCGGTCGACAACCGGACCGCGGGATTCCGGCTGTGTGGTGAGAATACCAAGGGCGTTCGCGTCGAATGCCGCATCGGCGGCTCGGATCTGAACCCGTATCTGGCCGAGGCGGTGATGCTGGCGGCGGGCATCAAAGGCATCGAAGACCAGCTTGAGCTGCCGCCCGCCACCACGGGCGATGTCTATCAGGACGCGAAAGCCGCAGACATTCCGCAAACCCTGCGCGCGGCGACCGAAACCCTGCGCGGATCTGAGTTTCTGCGGGATGCACTGGGCGACGACGTTGTCGATCACTACACCCGCGCCGCCGAATGGGAACAAGAAGAGTTTGACCGCACCGTGACCGATTGGGAAATCGCGCGCGGCTTTGAAAGGGCCTGATACACGATGAAGATCCAATGCATCTCGCCCATAGACGGGTCCGTCTACGCGACGCGGTCCACCCTGACCCGGACCGAGGCGGAAAGCACCGCCCGTCGCGCAAAGACCGCGCAAGCCGCATGGGCCGCGCGCCCTCTGGCCGAACGCATCGCTCTGGTGCGGGCGGGTGTGGCCGCCATCGGGGCGATGAATGACGAGATCGTGCCGGAAATCGCATGGCAGATGGGCCGCCCCATCCGTTATGGCGGAGAGTTCGGTGGTTTTAACGAACGCGCCTCCTATATGGCCGATATAGCAGAGGACGCCCTGGCCCCGATCGTGGTCGAAGACAGCGATGCCTTTCGCCGTGTCATCAAGCGCGTGCCGCATGGTGTCGTTCTGGTCGTGGCGCCGTGGAATTACCCCTATATGACCGCCATCAACACCGTCGCGCCGGCGCTTATCGCGGGCAATGCGGTGCTGCTGAAACATGCCTCGCAAACGCCCGTAGTTGGTGAGCGGATGGCGCGGGCCTTTCATTCGGCTGGCATCCCCGAGGACGTGTTCCAGAACGTATTCCTCGATCACCAGACAACATCGGATCTGATCGCGGCCCGGGCCTTCGGGTTCGTGAATTTCACCGGCTCCGTCAACGGTGGCCGCGCGATCGAGACCGCCGCCGCGGGAACCTTCACCGGGATCGGGCTGGAACTGGGCGGCAAGGATCCGGGCTATGTGCGCCAGGATGCGCCGCTCGACGCGGCGGTCGAAACGTTGATTGACGGTGCGATGTTCAATTCCGGCCAATGCTGCTGCGGGATTGAACGGATATATGTCCATGAGAGCCTGTTTGACGCCTTCGTGGACAAGGCCGTGGCCATCGTGAATGGCTATAAGCTTGGCAATCCGTTGGCCGCCGACACCACGCTTGGCCCCATGGCCCATATGCGCTTCGCCGACGAAGTGCGGTCGCAGACCGCCGACGCGATCGCGGCAGGGGCCAAGGCGCATATCGACCCGGCGAAATTCCCCGAAGATGGCGGTGCCTACCTGATGCCGCAGATCCTGACGAATGTGACGCACGACATGCGCGTGATGCGTGAGGAAAGCTTTGGTCCGGTCGTGGGCATCATGCCCGTCGCCTCGGATGCCGAGGCCATCTCCCTGATGAACGACAGCGATTTTGGCCTGACCGCGTCGCTCTGGACGCACGACATTGCGCGCGCCGAATGGATCGCCGATCAGATCGAGACCGGAACGGTATTCATGAACCGCGCCGATTATCTCGACCCGGGCCTATGTTGGACCGGCTGCAAAGACACGGGCCGTGGTGGGGGGCTCTCTGTGATCGGGTATCACAACCTCACGCGCCCAAAATCCTACCACCTCAAGAAAGCGTAATAGCCATGAGCCTCATAGCAAACTGGTCCTACCCCACGGCGATCCGGTTCGGTGCGGGACGTATCGCGGAAATCGCGGATGCCTGCGCAACGGCCGGCATCAAAAAGCCGCTGCTGATCACCGATCGCGGGCTGGCGAACATGGCGATCACCGCCAAAACGCTCGATCTTCTGGAGGCGGCGGGCCTGGGCCGCGCGATCTTTGCCGAGGTCGATCCAAATCCCAATGAGAAAAACGCCGAAGCCGGTGTGCGCGCCTTCAAGGAGGGCGGCCATGACGGTGTGATTGCCTTTGGTGGCGGCTCGGGCCTCGATCTGGGCAAGCTGGTGGCCTTTCTCGCGGGCCAGACGCGGCCGCTATGGGATTTCGAGGATGTCGGCGATTGGTGGACCCGCGCCGATGCCGATGCGATTGCGCCTATTGTGGCGGTGCCAACGACGGCCGGGACCGGCTCAGAAGTGGGCCGCGCGTCGGTCATCACCAATTCAGAGACCCAAGAAAAGAAGATCATCTTTCACCCCAAATTCCTGCCCACGGTGGTGATCTGCGACCCTGAACTGACCGTGGGCATGCCCAAACCCATCACGGCGGGCACCGGGCTTGATGCCTTTGCGCATTGTGTCGAGGCGTTCTGCTCACCGCATTACCACCCGATGAGCCAGGGCATCGCGCTGGAGGGGATGCGGCTGGTCAAAGACTACCTGCCCCGCGCCTATGCCGACGGCACAGATATCGAGGCCCGCGCCCATATGATGAGCGCTGCTGCAATGGGGGCAACGGCGTTTCAAAAGGGCCTGGGTGCCATTCACGCGCTGTCGCATCCCATTGGCGCGATGTATCACACCCACCACGGCACCACGAACGCGGTTTGCATGCCCGCCGTCTTGCAGTTCAACAAACCGGCAGTCGAAAGAACGCTGGCCCATGCCGCCAATTATCTTGGCCTGCAAAACGGCTTTGACGGCTTCTGCGCCTATGTCGACGCGTTGAACGCATCGCTTGGCATTCCCAAGACTTTGTCAGATCTGGGTGTGAAAGACCCGGAGATCGACCGCATCGTTGCAGGCGCGCTTGCCGATCCCAGCACCGGCGGCAACCCGGTAGAGATGACCAGGCAGAACACCACCAAGCTGCTATTGGCATGCCTGTGACGCGGCCAAGACCCGCATGACGGCTTTGCTCTGCTGTCGCGAGTTTTGAATACGCGCGCCCCGGTGCGACCGCTGTAGCACTGGGGCAGCTGCTGCACACGGCACGCTAACACTGGCCCAAACATCTATCAGAGCGTGACGCGTTGGTTCGTATGCTCTGAAGGCTGGCTCCTTGTTTGGGATACACTTCATCTCAGTGCCCTGGCCCGTTTGCAAGTGGAGCCACCAATGACGGCGCGCGCCAAGCCACTGAATTTTACGCAAATCAGCGCTAGTGATGCAGGATTAATGGATCCTGACCCTAGCTATCGGGCACGTCGAACGCTGTCGAAATATGATTTCTTAGATCAGCAAAATTATCATTTGTTCAGATCATTTTTCACCATACAGTCAAATTTGGGGAGGAATGAATGCTCGACATTATCATCAAACAGGCCCGCTTACCGGATGGCCGCGGGCCATTGGATATTGCGATCAAGGGTGACCGCATCGCCGAAATCGCTCCCATGATTGTGGCCGAGGCGCACGAAGAGATCGATGCGACCAACCGCTTGGTTTCGCCCCCTTTTGTCGACCCGCATTTCCATATGGACGCGACCCTCAGCCTCGGGCTGCCGCGCATGAACGTCTCGGGCACGCTATTGGAAGGCATCGCGCTGTGGGGTGAACTGAAGCCCTTGCTGACGCCGGAGGCGGTGATCGAGCGCGCCTTGCGCTATTGCGACCTTGCCGTCTCGCAGGGTCTGCTGTCGATCCGCAGTCATGTTGATGTCTCCACCGCCCCGCTTATCGGGGTTGAGGCTTTGCTGGAAGTCCGCAAAAAGGTTGCCCCCTATATCGACCTGCAATTGGTAGCCTTCCCGCAGGACGGGCTCTACCGCGCAGAAAAGGCAGAGGAAAACCTGATCAGGGCGCTTGATATGGGCGTCGACATTGTGGGTGGCATTCCGCATTTTGAACGCACCATGGCCGAGGGTGCCCGCTCGGTCACGCGACTGGCCGAGATTGCCGCTGAACGCGACCTGAGGTTGGATCTGCATTGCGACGAGAGCGACGATCCGATGTCGCGCCATGTGGAGACACTGGCCTATGAAACGACGCGGCTTGGGCTTGGCGGTCGGGTCACGGCCAGCCATGTGACCGCGATGCATTCCTACGACAATTACTATGCCTCGAAACTGATCCCGCTAATTGCGGAATCGGGCATGAACGTCGCGCCCAACCCGCTGATCAACATCACGCTTCAGGGTCGGTCTGACACTTATCCACGCCGGCGGGGCCTGACCCGAGTGCCGGAACTGCGCGCGGCTGGCGTAAATGTAGCTTTCGGGCAGGATTGCACCATGGATCCGTGGTATTCGCTTGGCTCTGCCGACATGCTGGAAGTGGCTCATATGGGAGTGCACGCCGTGCCCATGACCTCACGCGAAGCGATGGACTGGGCCTTTACATCGGTTACACAAAACGGTGCCAGGGCGATGGGGCTGCCCGACCCGACGATCCGCGAGGGCGGCCCTGCCAATATGGTTATTTTGCAGGCCCAGGACCCGATCGAGGCGGTTCGGATGAAGGCCACCCGGCTCGCCGTTATCAAACACGGCAAGGTTCTGGCCCGCACCGCGCCAAAAGTGGCAAAGCTCAACCTACCCGACCGACCCGCAGCACTCGACCCAGCCGATTACGCTCCGGCATCAGCCAACCCCAACACCTAACAGCAAGAAGATCAGAAACGACTACGACAAACAGAGAGGAAATACTCATGAAATTCACAGCGACACGCCGTCAGCTCATGGTTGGCGCAGCAGCCACCCTAGCCCTGCCCGCCTATATCCGCCGCGCCAACGCGCAATCGGTTATCCGCATTGCGGGTGTACATATGTCGCCGGTGGAAAATGCCTGGAACAGCCGCATCCATGTAGCCATGCAAGAGGCCGCAGCCTCCGGCCTCATCGAGTATGATTTTTCCGAGGGAGTAGCCCCCACCGACTATCCCCGCGCAATGCGCGAATATGCCGAGGGCGGGGCGGATATCATCTGGGGTGAATCCTATGCCGTGGAACGTGAGGCGCGTGAAGTAGCGGGCGATTATCCCGAAACGGCCTTCCTGATGGGCTCCTCCGGTGGGCCGGAGGGCGACAACTTCGGTGTCTTTGGTACCCGCAACCATGAAGCCGCCTATCTGGCCGGGATGCTGGCCGGGCAGATGTCTGAGAGCAATACCTTTGGCTCCGTCGGCGGCTACCCGATCCCCGAGGTGAACCTTCTGATCAACGCCTTCCGTATGGGTGTTAGCGAGGTCAATCCGGATGCCACCTTCCTAAACGGCTTTATCGGCGCCTGGTTTGACCCGGCTCGTGCACAGGAGGCTGCGATTGCTCAGATCGACGCAGGCGCAGATATCCTGTTTGGCGAGCGGATCGGCACTGCCGATGCAGCGCAGGCGCGCGGTGTGAAGGCCATCGGGTCACTCATCGACTACACGCCGCGTTATCCTGGCACGGTCTTTGCCAACGCAATCTGGAACTACGGCCCGACCATCGCCGCCATTGTGGCAGATGTTCAGGAGGGCAACGCGACTGGACGCAACTACACAGAGTATTCCTTCATGGCCCATGGGGGCAATGAGTTGATCTATGTGGCTGATGAAGTGCCCGCCGGCGCGATTCCGACGATGGAGGCCAAGCAGGCCGCCATTCAATCCGGCGAATGGGACGTTCCGATCGACGAAAACGAGCCGGCCTGATCCTGAGGCCCTGACATGACGGATGCCACGGCTCTCGCTGCCGCCATATCGCACGGGCACATCTCTGCCTGTACGGTGATGGAGGCCAGCCTTGCCGCCTGCCAGGCGCAGGCGGAACTGGGGGCCGTGGTATTCCAAGACAATGATTTGGCCCGCGCTGGGGCCGCGGCGGCAGACGCCCTGCCCCCCGAACAGCGCGGGCCGTTTCACGGCGTCCCTTTCCTTGTGAAAGACCTCGGTGGGTTTGCAACAGGGCTACCGGCGGCTGCGGGCTCATCTGCCATCCGCGTGCAAGCGCGCAAACCTGAACGTGACAGCCACCTGTTGCAGGATCTGCGGCGCACCGGAGTGATCCCTTTCGGCCTGACCGCGACGCCCCCATTTGGCCTGTCGCTGACCTGCGAACCCGATGGCTTGCCTCCTGCTCGCAACCCTTGGAATCCAGAGCTTACCCCGGGTGGCTCGTCTGGCGGTGCTGCGGCGGCCGTGGCCGCAGGCATCGTTGCTATCGCCCACGCCACGGATGCGGCCGGGTCAATTCGCGTGCCTGCCGCCTGTTGCGGCCTGACAGGGCTAAAGCCCTCGCGGGGGGCTGTGCCTGGTGGCCCGGATTTCTCTAACCACCTTATGGGAATCGCGTCTGAACTCGTGCTGGCGCGTTCAGTTCGCGACGTGGAAACGGCATTTGGTGCGGTTCACCACCCCTTGGCATCGGTGCATTTGCCCGAACATCCCCGTATCGCGTTGGCGTTGCCGGATCGATGCGAACCGAAGCAGCGCAGTGCAGCTTTGGCCGCCGGAGATGCGTTGCGCGACGCGGGGTGCGAGGTGCACGAGATACCCGCACCCGATCGGTTAGGCGCTGAGGCGCATGCCATTGCACGCACCATCCTGGCCGTGTCGCTGGCCGAGTGGCTGGCCGCGCTCAAGATCCCCCACGATCATGTCCCGCCCCTTGCAGGTGCCATGGCGGATGAGGGCCAGGCAACACCCGCACCTGCGCTTTTCGCGGCCTCGCGACAGCTCGCACGCCTGACCCATCGCTCCCGCAAGTTATTCAAGTCTGCCGATGCTGTCTTGATGCCCGTCCTCTCCTCGGTGCCACTTTCAGTCGGTGCGCTGGACCTCTCCGGATCTGACCCAGAAGCCCACATGGCGATGTTAGAGGCGTTTGCGCCGAACGCCGCGCTTGCCAATGTCGCAGGCCTGCCCGTGCTGGCACTGCCCTTTGGCATGGCAGACGGCTTGCCACTTGGCGTGCAGCTTATGGGCCCGACCGGTGCGGATTTCGCGTTGCTGACGCTCGGCACCATGATCGAGGCCCGCGCTGCGACACTTCACTTTCCGTCCGCAATCGCAGGCTTGCCTACATGACCCATGCACTTGAACTAAATGGCATCACCAAACGGTTCGGCACCCTGACCGCCAATGACGATGTGACTCTGACGCTGGATCAGGGTGAAATCCTCGCCCTGCTTGGTGAAAACGGTGCGGGCAAGACCACCTTGATGAACATACTCTTCGGCCATTACGCCGCTGATGAGGGGGCTGTCCGCGTGTTCGGGGCGGAACTGCCATCTGGCAACCCCCGGGCTGCGATCGAAGCAGGGGTGGGCATGGTTCACCAGCATTTCACGCTGGCTGGCAACCTCACAGTTCTGGACAATGTCATGTTGGGGTCGGAGCCTCTGACCCGCGTCCGATCAGCACGCTCCGACGCCCAAGACAAGCTGATGCAGATCGCCGACAAATTTGGGCTGCCCGTGATGCCCGAGGCCAGGGTCAGCACGCTTTCCGTGGGTGAACGCCAACGCGTCGAAATCCTGAAAGCGCTTTATCGTGACGCGCGAATCCTGATCCTTGACGAACCGACGGCTGTTTTGGCCCGGCCCGAGGCCATTCGGCTGTTCGAGACGCTGCGTGACATGACGAAAGAGGGACTTTCGCTCATCTTCATCAGCCACAAACTGCATGAGGTCATGGCGGCTTCAGATCGTGTGGCCGTTCTTCGGGGCGGCAAGATGGTTGCGGAACGCACAACCTCAGAGTCCAGCGCGAGTGAATTGGCGGAACTGATGGTCGGGCGCAAGGTGGAACGACCCGTGCGCCAGGATCACAAGATCGGCGCACCGGTTTTGGTTGCTAACAAAATTCGTGTCGAGGACACGGATAAAGCGCGGCTCGATGATGTGTCGTTTACCGTTCACGCGGGCGAAATTCTTGGCATCGTGGGGGTGTCGGGGAACGGACAGGCGGCGCTTGGCGCGCTTTTGTCGGGTTTGATGCCCCCGACAGCTGGTGAATTGACGCTGGCGGGTCAAGATGTCAGCGACCTGGGACCGCGTGAGGTGATCCGGGCAGGTGCGGGGCGGGTGCCCGAGGACCGCCACGCGGAAGGCGTTGTCGGCGAATTGAGCCTGTGGGAAAACGCCGTGCTTGAACGGCTACGCACGCCAGAATTCTCACGCCGAGGTTTTGTGCGCCAAAGTGCCGCGCGGGCCTATTCCGCTAAGCTGATCGAGCGTTTCGATATTCGCGGTGCCACCCCTGATACGCGCATAGGGTTGTTGTCGGGTGGCAATATGCAGAAACTCATCCTTGGTCGTGTTCTGGCGAACAACCCGCGCTTTGTGCTGGCCAACCAGCCGACACGAGGGCTCGATGAGGGGGCAATTGCCGCCGTCCATGCCGAACTGCTGACGGCTCGGGCCGATGGCGCTGCGATCCTTCTGATATCCGAAGAGCTGGAGGAAGCGGTGGCGTTGTCTGACCGGATTCAGGCCATTGTCAAAGGACGCTTGTCGGAGCCCATTTCAGCCGACGAGGCCGACCCTCAACGACTGGGACTTATGATGGCTGGTGTCTGGACGGAGGATGACGATGCGGCTTGAAAGACGAACAAATGTGCCCCTGCATCTCGTGGTCCTGGCCCCATTGACAGCAGTATTTGCGGCGCTTTTTCTGGCAGCGGGGTTGATTGCTGCGGCGGGCGTGAACCCGTTGGCGGCTTACGCTGAGATGCTGACCGGCGCGTTTGGGTCCCGGCTGTCCATCACCGAGATGCTGACCCGCGCCACGCCGCTGATTTTCACCGGACTTGCCGCGGCTGTCGCATTCCGCGCGCGGCTGTGGAATATCGGTGGAGAGGGGCAATTTTTCGTCGGTGCGCTCGTGACCGCAGGGCTCGGACATTCCCTTGGTGTTCCGGGCTGGATCGGCATTCCGCTGCTGATGTTGGCGGGCATGGTGGCGGGGGCGCTCCTTCTGGCGGGACCGGCTTTCCTCAGGCTCCGGTTCGGGGTGGACGAGGTGGTCACGACGTTGCTTCTCAACTTCATCGTGATCCTCTTCGTGGGGTTGATGATTGAGGGCCCGATGCGCGATCCGTTGGCCTTTGGCTGGCCATCCTCGGTACCGGTTGACGGAGAGTTCCGTCTGCCCGAACTGATACCGCGCTCAAGGCTGCACATCGGGCTTCTTTTCGCAATTGCTGCGGCAGCGGCAGTTTGGATGGTTCTGGCACGCACCGTGTTCGGGGCTGAAACACGGGCCGCGGGGATGAACGCCAGCGCCGCTGCTTTCGCGGGCATATCGCTGCCAAGGACGATCATGGGTGTGGCATTGCTGTCAGGCGCATTGGCAGGATTGGCCGGCTCAATCGAGGTCATGGGTGTTACGGCCGGCGTAACTACAACGATGAGCCCCGGCTTCGGCTATGCAGGCATTGTGGTGGCGATGCTGGCAGCGCTCCACCCCGCGGGCGTTGTTGCCGCCGCCGTATTCGTGGCCACGGTTTTCGTGGGTGCGGATGCCATGAGCCGCGCAACAGGTATTCCCAGCTTCATCGCTGACGTGATTGTCGCGCTCAGCCTTCTGACCATGCTCGTGGCCCTTCTTTTGACTACATACCGGGTACGCCGATGAGTGACGCGATTGATCTGCTGTTGAACACGAGCCTTTGGGCCGCCGTTCTACGGATTGCAACGCCTCTAATCTTTGGCGTGCTTGGCGCGCTTTTGTGTGAGCGCTCGGGGGTGCTGAATCTCGGTATCGAGGGCATAATGACGATGGGCGCGATGAGCGGTTGGCTTGCGGTTTATATGGGCGCGCCCTTGTTGGTCGGCCTCCTTGTCGCGGCGATCTGCGGCGCTTTGATGGGGCTGTTGCACGCCACACTGACGGTCCCGCTGGGGCTCTCGCAACATGTATCGGGACTTGGCATCACGCTTTTTGCCTCGGCATTAGCCTATTATCTGTACCGTCTGCTCGTCGAGGTTGGCGACCTGCCCCCCACTATTGAGGCTTTCGAACCCCTCAACGTTCCTCTCCTTTCCGATATTCCAATCCTTGGACCAGTTCTTTTTTCACAGGCGTTACCCACATATCTCGCCCTGTTCGCGGTGGCGGTCATGGCCTATGTGCTTGCCCGAACGCCACTGGGTCTGGCCATTCGGATGACCGGAGAGAACCCCCATGCCGTTGAGGCTCAAGGGTTGAACCCAATCCGTATCCGCATCGGCGCAGTAGCGGCTGGTTCGGCGTTGATGGCGGTGGGAGGCGCCTTCTTGACCACATCGGCGTTCAACAGCTTCTTCCCCGGTATGGTTCAGGGGCGGGGCTGGATTTCCATTGCCTTGGTGGTGTTCGCGGGCTGGCGTCCCGGCAAGGCACTGATCGGTGCGTTGTTGTTTGCGTTTTTTGACGCATATCAGCTGCGGCTGCAAACAGCGATCGAAGGCGTTCCCTACCAGCTTTTCCTGATGGCACCCTATGTTTTATCCATCGTCGCGCTCGTCCTTGTCGCCCGCAGGGCTGAAGTGCCCGCGGCGCTGATGACGCCCTACCGACGTGGTGAACGTTAGTGCGCTCACCTCGGCCGTAATTTGCTAGAAGCGATGATACTGTCAGGAAAAATACCTGCTCAAAAAAACCAATGGCGAGCTATGTGAGTGCTATGAAAGCTTAAGTTGCCGTCGACGAAACCGGCAGCAGGCCACCGTTAGGTTTACTCTCCATTCTCATGCAATTTCGAAGGTTGAGGCCTGACCTCAAAGCTAGCACTGAATAGGGTGCTATCCTTCGCGCAATTTGAACGGGAAGTGACGGCAGAACGCATCCGAGACAAGATTGCCGCATCAAAGCGCAACGGACTGTGGATGGGTCGGCAACCCGCTGCCAAGCGACTGGCAGGATCAACGCGCGTTGATTACGACCCTCTGACATCGCAAATCCGGACACCGCACCGTGCAAAAGCTGTCTGTAGACACCCCGGGATATTGGCCTGGATGTTACAGCGCCACCAGTCTAAGCGCAGACACACCCGCCACAACCTGCGGAAACGCAAGGCTATCCCGAAGGACAATTGCACCGTCTGTCGCTATAAGAGTGGTTGGCTGGGGTGGTAGGATTCGAACCTACGATACACGGTACCAAAAACCGATGCCTTACCGCTTGGCTACACCCCAACTGTGACGCGCTAGTTACGCAAGGTGCGCCCCGGGATCAAGACCTTTCAGACAAAAAAGCCTCGGCCTTCTCACCTATTCCGGCGGCACCGCTCGCATCGGCCGATCACCCCGCCTCACTGCAGGCGTTCGCGCCCCTGCAATGCGCTCGTGTGGCTGTGTATTTGCGAGGAAACCGGGGCCGCCTATGCCAAGGCCACCCTCCAAAACCTGCGGGTCAGACCCGGCGTTCTGATGCAGGCTCGGCCGCGGGTCTGTTGGTGCGGATATCTTCGACCAGCGCGTCATCGGAAAAGATCTGCGCCCGGTCGGCCAGGCGGCGATCGACAAATGCCATCTCCTCGACCGTCAGGCTTTGATGGCGCGGATAGATCGGCGCGGCCCGGTCGTCCAGAACGGCGACATTCCAGCCATGTGTCGTGGCAAAGAACCGGTCCGCCCCGGCCTGCCCGAACTCGCGCAGATAGCCCTGCACCACGACGTCGACATAGCTAAGCAGGATCGGGTGTTCCGAACTGGGGTCAGCGTCATGTTCGGCCCGTGTGCGGTAGATCTGGATATCGCTCAAGGGCGGGTGTTCATGCCGGATCTCGTCCACCGGCAGGCGATGATAGGCCCATTCGCGTTCATCAAGTGCTGCCCAATCGGCCCGCGGAACCGCGGCGATCAGCCCGTCGATCTCTTCGCCATGCGCCTCGAACGCCGTCAGAAACGCCACCTTGCGCAGGCTGGTCTTTTTCCACATCCGCGCCCAACCGCGCACGGTGGCGCGGGCCGTGTGCGGAAAATCATGCGTCGCCCGGTTGACCAGGCTGCCATATCCGAAAAAGAACGGGTCTTTCATGACCACATCAAATGCCCGCGCGCCGCGCCTGTTGCAAGCCCCTTGCCGAACGCAAAAAGGCTGCTATCTTGCACGGCGTTCAATCAGGGAGAATCCGGCGCTTGCGCCGGTGCCGAAGGAGCAACCGCCCCGGTAAACTCTCAGGCATCAGGACCTGATGAACACAAAAAGAGACTCTGGAGAGTGGTGCCACATGCACCCGCCGAAGGGATAACGATCTCAGGCCAAAGGACAGAGGGGGCATCGGGCTGCGCGAAGGTTTCGCGTGGGCAAACGATGCCGGGCCAATTCCCCGGTGAACAAGGATCGGGGGGACGCATGGGCGACCTGAAACAACTGCCGTTACACGCGCTGCACGCCGAATTGGGCGGCAAATTCGTGCCCTTTGCGGGCTATGAAATGGCAGTGCAATATCCTAGCGGCGTGATGGCCGAACATCTGCATACGCGCGAAAAGGCGGGGCTGTTCGATGTCAGCCATATGGGCCAGGTTCTGCTGCCGCTGGCCGCCGATGGCGCGCTGGAGGGGTTGGTGCCCGTCGATGTGCAGGGGCTGAAGCCCGGGCGGCAGCGCTATGGGCTTTTTACCGCGGAAAATGGCGGTGTGCTGGATGATCTGATGATCGCGCGGCGCGAAGATGACCTCTTTCTGGTGGTCAATGCGTCGCGCAAGGACCATGACATTGCCCATCTTGCGGCCCATATCGAGGGCGTCACCGAGGTCACGGACCGCGCCCTTTTGGCGTTGCAGGGCCCTGATGCCGAAACCGCGCTGGCGCGACTGGTGCCGGGTGTGGTGGCGATGAAATTCATGGATGTGGTGCAGACGGGCTGGGGCGGTGCAGAGCTCTGGATCAGCCGGTCGGGCTATACCGGTGAGGATGGGTTCGAGATCTCGGTGCCTGCCGAAGCGGCCGTTGGCTTTGCCCGCGCGCTGCTGGAGATGGACGAGGTCGCGCCCATCGGACTTGGCGCGCGTGACAGCCTGCGGCTGGAGGCGGGCATGCCGCTCTATGGGCAGGATCTGGACACTGACATTTCGCCGATCGAGGCCAGCATGACCTGGGCCATCAACAAGATCCGCCGCCAGGGTGGCGCGCGTGAGGGCGGATTTCCGGGGGCCGCGCGGATCCTGGACGAGATCACCGAGGGTGCACCGCGCCGCCGTGTCGGCCTGCGTCCCGAGGGGCGGGCACCGATGCGCGCCGGTGTAGCGCTTTTTGCCGCGCCCGAGGGTGGCACCCAGATCGGCATGGTCACCTCGGGCGGTTTTGGCCCCTCGGTCGGTGCGCCCATCGCGATGGCTTTGATCGACAGTTCCATCGCGCCCGACGCGCCGCTGTTCGGCGAGGTGCGCGGCAAACGGTTGCCGGTTGCGCAGACCGATCTGCCGTTCCACAAACCTGATTACAAACGCTGAACAAAACCAACTGGGAGACCTGAAAAATGAAATTCACCGAAGAACATGAATGGCTGCGCGTCGAGGGCGATCTGGTCGTGGTCGGCATTACCGAGCACGCCGCCACGCAACTGGGCGATGTGGTCTTTGTCGAACTGCCCGAGGCCGGCGATACGGTGGCCAAGGATGACGACATCGTGGTCATCGAATCGGTCAAGGCCGCCTCCGACATCATGGCCCCGCTGGATGGTGAGATCGTCGAGGTGAATGAGGCATTGGACGGCAACCCCGGCATGGTCAACGAACACGCGATGGGCGACGCCTGGTTCTTCAAGATCCGGCCCACCGATATCGCCCAGATGGACGAATACATGGATGAGGCCGCTTACAAGCAGATGATCGGCTAACCCGCCGGCCGCATGGGCCGACCGGCGGCCCGACCCTTCACTGCCCCCCCGCCGGCCCATCCCGTCCGGCACCCGGCAGACCAACAATATCGCGCGTGGCATCCCCGTCCGGCTGCCGCGCCATGCTTTCAAACCTGACCGAGCGGAGCATTCCATGCCCTTCACCCCCACCGATTACGAACCCCATGATTTCGCCAACCGCCGTCATATCGGCCCCTCGCCCTCGGAAATGGCCGAGATGTTCGCGGTTCTGGGGGTGAAAGACCTCGATGAGCTGATCGACCAGACGGTGCCCGCCGATCTGCGCCAGGCGGCTCCGCTGAACACGGGCGACGCGATGTCCGAGCGTGAATTGCTGTGGTATATGCGCCAGGTCGCGAAAAAGAACACGCCCTTCACCACGATGATCGGTCAGGGGTTTTACGGCACCGTCTGCCCGCCTGCAATTCAGCGCAACATCCTTGAAAACCCCGCCTGGTACACGGCCTATACGCCCTATCAGCCCGAGATCAGCCAGGGCCGGCTTGAGGCGCTCCTGAATTTCCAGACCATGGTGACCGATCTGACCGGGCTCGATATCGCCAATGCCTCGCTGCTTGATGAGGCCACCGCCGCCGCCGAAGCCATGACCATGGCCGAGAGGGTCTCGAAATCGAAAGCGCGCGGGTTCTTCGTGGATGAAAACTGCCACCCGCAGAACATCGCCGTGATGCGCACGCGGGCGGCCCCGTTGGGCATCGAGGTAATTGTCGGAAATCCCGATGATCTGGACCCGGGCGCGGTGTTCGGCGCGATCTTCCAATACCCCGGCACCTATGGCGATGTGCGCGATTTCACCGGCCTGATCGAGACACTGCATAGCACGAAGGCCATCGCCATCATGATCGCCGATCCTCTGGCGCTGACCGTGCTGAAGGAGCCCGGCGCAATGGGGGCCGATATCGCCGTGGGATCGACGCAGCGCTTTGGTGTTCCGATGGGCTTTGGCGGACCGGCTGCGGCCTATATGGCCTGCCGCGATGCTTATAAACGCAACATGCCGGGCCGGATCGTGGGGGTGTCGGTGGATGCACAAGGCGGCAAGGCGTATCGCCTGTCGCTGCAAACCCGCGAACAGCATATCCGGCGCGAAAAAGCCACGTCGAACGTGTGTACCGCGCAGGCGCTCTTGGCCAATATGGCGTCCTTCTATGCGGTGTTTCATGGGCCCGAAGGGTTGAAGGCCATCGCGCAGCGTATGCATTTCAAAACTGCCCGCGTGGCACGCAAACTGCGCGCGGCGGGGTTCAGCGTCGAACCGGAGCATTTCTTTGACACGCTGACCGTCGATGTCGGCGCGCTGCAAGGTGTGGTGATGGAGGCCGCGCGCGGCGAGCGGATCAACCTGCGCAAGGTGGGCACGACCAAGGTGGGGCTCAGCCTCGATGAAACCACACGCGCCGATACGCTGAACCGGCTCTTGCGCGCCTTTGGCATCACCGACGGCCCCGACGAGGAGCGGGTGGATTTCCAGGTGCCGGGCGCTCTGTTGCGTGAAAGCGAATACCTGACCCATCCGATTTTCCATCTCAACCGCGCCGAGACCGAAATGATGCGCTATATGCGGCGCCTTGCCGATCGGGATCTGGCGCTTGACCGGGCGATGATCCCGCTTGGCTCCTGCACCATGAAGCTGAACGCCGCCGCCGAGATGATGCCGATCACCTGGCCGGAGTTTTCCAATATGCACCCGTTTGCGCCCGCTGATCAGACCCGGGGCTTTACCGATATGGCCGTCGATCTGAGCCGGAAACTCTGTGACATCACCGGCTATGACGCGATGAGCCTGCAACCCAATTCCGGCGCGCAGGGCGAATATGCGGGGCTCTTGACCATTCAGGCCTATCACCGTGCCAATGGCGAGGGGCACCGCAATGTCTGTCTCATTCCGGTCTCGGCGCATGGCACCAACCCGGCCTCGGCTCAGATGGTGGGGCTCAAGGTCGTGGTGGTGAGGTCGGCCGAAAACGGCGATATCGATGTCGAGGATTTCCGCGCCAAGGCCGAGGCGGCAGGCGGCAATCTGGCGGCCTGCATGATCACCTACCCCTCGACCCATGGCGTGTTCGAGGAAACCGTGCGTGAGATCTGCGATATAACCCACGATTTCGGCGGCCAGGTCTATATTGATGGGGCCAATATGAACGCCATGGTCGGGCTGGTGCGCCCGGGCGATATCGGCGGCGATGTTTCCCACCTGAACCTGCACAAGACGTTCTGCATCCCGCATGGCGGCGGCGGCCCTGGCATGGGACCGATCGGCGTCAAGGCGCATCTTGAGCGGCATCTGCCGGGTCATCCGCAAACCGGGGGCGAAGAGGGCCCGGTGAACGGTGCGCCGCTTGGGTCAGCCTCGATCCTGCCGATTTCCTGGGCCTATATCCTGCTCATGGGTGGCGAGGGCCTGACGCAGGCGACCAAGGTGGCCATCCTGAACGCCAATTACATCGCCAAGCGGCTGGAAGGGGCCTACAGCGTTCTCTTCAAGGGCAAAGGGGGGCGCATCGCGCATGAATGCATCCTCGATACGCGTCCCTTTGAGGAAAGCGCCCATGTCACTGTCGATGATATTGCCAAGCGGTTGATGGATAACGGGTTCCATGCCCCAACCATGAGCTGGCCGGTGGCGGGCACCTTGATGGTCGAGCCGACGGAATCGGAAACCAAGGCCGAGCTGGACCGCTTTATCACCGCCATGTTGTCGATCCGCGAAGAGATCGGCGCGATCGAAAAGGGCGAGATGGATGCCGAGAACAACCCACTGAAACATGCACCCCACACCGTGGCGGCGCTGATCGGTGAATGGGACCGGCCCTATAGCCGTGAACAGGGCTGTTTCCCGCCCGCCTCATTCCGGGTCGACAAATACTGGCCGCCGGTGGGCCGCGTCGACAATGCCTATGGCGACCGGCATCTGGTCTGCACCTGCCCGCCGCTGGAGGAGTATCTGGACGCAGCCGAGTAATCGAAAGCCCGGGGGGCGGCTACGCCCGACCCCCGGGGTTCACCGGCTGGCAAAGCGCGCGCGCAATTCCGAGAGCGTGTAATGCTTATCAACCGGGCCGCGCGCGTCCATTTGGGCATTGGGGTCAGCTGGCAGGCATTCGGGCCCACAATATTGATGGATCTCACCGCTCTGCCCGTCGATGAACCAGAGCCGCCCGCCGGGCGTCGCCAGCCAACCATCGATGCCAAGCGCCATGTCACCCTCAACGTCGATCAGCGACGGCAGCTCGTTGTCATAGCCCTCGGCCCATGCCGCATGGGTGTGCCAGGATGACACCACCTGATACCCCGCTGCCGGCGGCGTCATCGCGCAGGAGGCGGGGCCGCCCCAGCTGACTTTGCCAATCTCAAGCCGCCCGGCCGGGCTGCGCAGGACATGGCCGCACACCTCGCGGTCATAGGTGATGGATTGCGCGTTGACCGACCTGAACATGGCTTGAACCAGCACGGCCTCCGCCTCGGATTGGGCGATCGCGGCAGGTGCCGTGAACAAGGCGATGCAAAACATCAGAAAAATGCGCATCTGCGGACCTCCAATATCTCTAACTTGGCAAAACGATAGGGCGGTTTCGGGCATCAGACCAGCCTTGTCTTTGGGCCGGGCGGGGGCCATGGTCTGCGAAACAACCAAAGGATGCCCCATGTCTGAGGCCACCGCCCCCGAGGGCAATCTGACCCTGCGCACCATCGCCATGCCGTCCGATGTCAATGTAAACGGCGATATCTTCGGTGGGTGGGTCTTGAGCCAGATGGATATCGCTGCGGGCATCCTGTCGCGCGAACGATCCCGCGGGCGGTCGGCGACGATTGCGGTCGATGCGATGAAATTCATCCGCCCCGTCAGCGTCGGCGATGTGCTTTGCGTCTACACAGCGCTCAAACGGGTCGGACGCACCTCGATGGCGATCGACGTCGAGGCCTGGGTGAACCGGGGTGTGATCGGCGCGCGGGAGAAGGTGACCGAGGCGATTTTTACTTTTGTGGCAATCGATGAAAACGGCAAGCCGCGCCCGGTGCCTGATCTCGGCTGAGCGATTGTCATCAACGAAAAACAGGACTTGCCGGGGCACGGCACATCCTGTCTTTGCGTGTTGCGGGGAATGCGGCGTCAGATCATCGCCCAATCGGTAAAGCGAAACGGGGCCTGTGGCTGACGGACGGGTGCTTCGGCACTGCCGCGGCGGGGGGCAGGGCCTGAGCGGTCGTTGGCGAGGTCGGGGCGCATCGTCTTTCCTTTCATAGCCGGTTCGGGCGGTGACATCTGTAGGTCGTCCGGCCCGGCATGCGGGTTCAAACTTTCTGTTGTCGCTAACCTGAATATAGGGGGCCGCAGGGTGCGCCGCTTGCCATGTTTCAGCCGTTTGGCGTCTATGTGACAGAGGGTGAAGGGCCTGTGTTTCAGCGCCGAAGCGCAATTGCGCTCAGCGTCATTGCCAAGGCCGCAACCCCCGCCATGACCCCGATCCAGCCAAAATACCAGAATTGCCCGGCCAGCGTGCTGTCCCCGAAAGAGGCCACGAATGCCCGTTTGCCAAAAAACGCGGCCGCCGCGGCACATGCTGTGAAGGTGGCAAAGATCACAAGACGCGGCAAGGCGGCGATCCACAGGCCGGCACCCCAGGCCAGCGCCAGCCCAACGGGCGCGCCGATCAATACGGATTTCTCCGACCACCAGGGATGCGCGCCAAGCGTTTCCGGCAGGTCGGTCGCCCAGATCAGCGTGATCACGGCGAGGCTGGGAATAAAGGCCAGGGCGCGCATGGGTGAACCTCCTTGATGCCGGGCCGGTGTAACGGGCGCCCCAGACAGGCGGAAGGGGCGCTCACGCGGTTGTTTGGCGGCGTGAGGATCGGCGGATCAGACTGAGGCCGGGCTATGCTGGCGCACGAACCCCTCGATCTCGGATTTGGGGCGGGCCCCGGGCAGGCGCGCAACCTCACGGCCCTTATGGAAAAGGATCAACAGAGGGATGCCGCGAATGCCGAATTTCTGGCTGATGGTGGGGTGATCAGCCGTGTCGATCTTGGCCAACCGTGCCTTCGGGCTGAGCGACAGGGCCGCTTGCTGGAACTGCGGGGCCATCTGGCGGCACGGGCCACACCAGGGGGCCCAGAAATCCACCAGAAGCGGGATCTGGTCGTGTTTTTGCGCTTTGCCGAGCGTTTTCGGATCGAGCGCCCGAACCTTGCCATCGATCAGCTTGGTGCCGCACACGCCGCATTTCGGCCCGGATGCGAGCTTGTCGGCAGGCACCCGGTTGAGGGCGGCGCAATCCAGACAGGTAAGGGTGATCGGCTTGGGCATGGAACGGTCCTGATAATGATTGACGTCGTCAATAGATGGGGGCCTGCGATCGCGACGGCAAGGGCAAGGTTGTGGCCTTCAGTATCGGCAGATCACGCCAATTGCCACGGGCCTCGCGGCGGGGCCTTTGATTGGTATCGGTGACCTAGCGCGACCGCTCGATATGCCGGTGTCGCATTAACCCGACTATGGGTTCCAGCAAACGGCCATGGCATATCGCCTTTCGTCCTGGCTCGCCGTCGCGGTCTCGCCGGGCGGCAAATGGACCGGCCAGTGGTGGACGACGGGCCACATGACATGCCGACCTGTCAGATCCGCCGAGCCCTAGCGGCGATTGTGAAACAGCTGCAACAGCCGCGCCTGACGTTGAAAGGTTCGCGTCGGGCCGGCAGGCAGATCGGCCCGCGACATGAGGCGCAGCGCCAGCACCGCCGCAAGCAGCCCAAAGATCACGCCGCCCACAGCCTGCCCGATCAGAACGCCCTCGGCCCCCAGCCACCAGGAAAACAAGATGACAAAAGGAACGGTGCCAAGCGTATGGCGCCCCCAATTCATCCAGGTCGAAGTAAATGGATGGCCCAGATTGTTGAAACTGGCATTGGAGACGAAGAGCATCCCGTTGAAAAACCACGCCAGCGCCAGCGGGCCGCTAAAGAGGTAGATCAGGTCGCGGGCCACGCCATCGGCCTGAAACAGCGCCGCAATCGGGGCGCGCAGCACAAACAGCACCAGTGAGATCAGCACAACCACGGCCGCGGTAAAGATCAGCCCGTCGCGAAAGGCCCCGCGCACACGCTCCATGTTGCGCGCGCCGAAATTCTGCCCGATGATCGGCCCGATCGCCCCCGAAAGCGCAAAGATCACGCCAAATGCCACCGGCACCAGACGCCCGACAATCGCCATGCCCGCCACGGCATCTTCACCAAATTCCGCCATCGACCGTGTCACATAGGCCTGCCCGATGGGCGTGGCCAATTGCGTCAGGATCGCTGGAAACGCCAAGGCAGCAATGACCGGCAGATCGACGCGGAACTGTGCCGGTGTCGGTCGGGCCAAACCGCCATAATGGCGCAGGATGGGCAGCAGCGCCGCCACACCGATGGAGATCCGCGCCGCAACCGAGGCCAGCGCCGCGCCGGTCAACTCCAGATCCAGCCCGAAGATCAGGATCGGATCCAGCACCGCATTCACCACCCCGCCCGTAATGGTCACCATCATCGCGCGCCGCGCCGCGCCATGCGCCCGCAGGATGGCGCTGCCGACCATGCCGACCAACAGGATCGGCAGGCTGGGCACAATGATGCTGAGGTAATGCACCGCCAGATCCAGCGTTTCGCCGGTCGCCCCCATCAGACGCGCCAGTGGCTCCAGCGACAACCAGACCGCCAACGAGAAAAGCGCCCCGAAGATGACGCCATAAAGCAGCGTCGTGGTGGCCCGGCGCTGTGCCAGATCCCGATCGCCCGCACCCAATGCGCGCGCCACCAGCGCCCCGGCTGCAATCGACATGCCGATACCAAAGGAGGAGGTGAAAAACAGGATCGCCCCGGCATAGCCCACGGCGGCGGCCAGCTCTGCCTTGCCCAGCATCGAGATAAAGATCATGTCGACGAAATCGACCAGAAACACCGCCATCAGCCCAAGCGAGGCCGTGAGCGACATCACCGTTATGTGGCCCAGGAGGCTGCCCTCCAGGAATTTTGCTTGTCCGTTCATTCGGATTGCGTATCAGAACACTTTGCTGCTGTCCTTGATATCTTTGTGCGTCAACGCACAATGGGCAGGAGCAATCCGCGATAATCCCCATCTGTGCTAGGATTGCTGCGACCGGGAGGGGCATAAGATGGCAGGATCGGCGGGCGGCTGCTTGTGCGGCAGATTGAGATACAAGGTTGACGGCGACCCGGACTGGGCCACGATCTGTTTCTGCAGATTTTGCCAGCGGGCAACTGGCGGGCACCAGATGACCGAGCCCATCTTCAATATCGCCGCGTTTCAAACGACCCGGGGCGAAGCCCGCGTCTATACACATATCTCAGGCGGCAGCGGGAAAGAGGTCTATGTTCATTTTTGCCCGGATTGCGGCACCAAAACGCATTTGACGTTTCAACGATGGCCCGACCGACTGGGCGTCTATTCAGGAAGCTTTGATGATCCGGGCTGGTTCGACATTTCGCCCGAGAACACCAAGTTCATATTCCTTGACGAGGCCCCTCGGGGCACATTGGTGCCCGCCGGATATAAAACCTACCGCCAACATGCCGCTTCGCCCGATGGTACGCCGCTTGATCCGAAAATCCTGTCCGAAGTGCTCCATATCCGCGCCGAATAGCCCTCGGATCAGAGCGTTGGTTTTTTCTGCAAAAGCCGCATCACGTCGGCCATTTCCGGGCCGCGTTCCAACCCGGTCACCGCCTTGCGCAGCGGCATGAACAGGCCCTTGCCCTTGCGCCCCGTCGCTGCCTTCACCGCATCGGTCCAGTCTTTCCAGGTCGCCTCGCCAT
>Ga0316207_10001544_pt1 | contig 27734 bp, 25 predicted proteins | sample 6weekpyrite_MG_FD_204943 | JGI IMG/M metagenome (GOLD analysis project Ga0316207, IMG submission 204943) | Microbial mat bacterial communities from mineral coupon in-situ incubated in ocean water Damariscotta River, Maine, United States -... | ecosystem: Environmental > Aquatic > Marine >... | reverse complement strand
TGGATATGCGCATCATGAATTTCTATCTGCTGATCTGCCCACCCAAATGAAGCACCAGAGGTGAGCACAATAACTAAAAATATTTTGTAAAGCATAACTAATAAAAATCCGCCAAATGTAATAGGATAATTATAGCCAATAAAGTTACGATTATCCTCAAACCTCACTGTAATATATTCACCTGCTGAAAAACACTTTCATTAAATACACCACAACAAAAGCTGAGCAGTATCTCATTGATTAAAATCAACAATTCATCTCAATTTATTATGTTTGGTATTAAACTGCTATAATAATAAAAAATTTCAGGTATATAACCTCATGGCTACCTATATCCCGAATTGTCTTGGTAATTATAACTTTGATAATATCCTGCGTTTTGCAAAGAAACGCTTCATGGAAGGTTACAATACAATCGAACTTCTACAGGAAGCAGACTCATTACAGGAAAAAGAAGAGGTTGCACTGGTCGCGTCAGTTGATCTGGATGATGAAACGGTGCGAAATCTGCACCTAACCTGCAAATTTGCTGACAAATGCCACGTCACAACCTGCAGAAAATTTATTAAACAAATGATCCATGAGCTAAAAATCTGATTTATTTTATAAAGCATCAAGCCCACACTTTACACCTTATACCTATTGAACCCTTCACTGACTGCGGTTACTCTATTACACTATGAGTCACTTACCAACACATTCACGTCAGATTATGTTTCCATGGCGAGAACATAACCAGTTTGATTTACTGATTGATGGCGAGACTTTCTTTGAAGAAATGTTAAGTGCGATTAATTCAGCACAACACACTGTATTAATGGAAATGTACCTTGTACATTCTGGTTTAATTCTAGACCGTTTTATTGAGGCTATCTTACTGGCTGCTGACCGTGGCGTCAGTATCTATCTATTATTTGATGATTTTGGATCATCCGGCCTCAAAACTTCTGACCGTGATCGACTCACTCATTCCAATATTTATTGCACTTATTACAACCCTCTCTATTCGCACAATATTCTCCTTAATCTCTATCGCATCATATTACGGAAAAATGTACATTCGCTATACCGTAATCATCGCAAGCTTTTACTGACTGACCATACTACTGCTTTCGTTGGCGGTGCCGGTATTGTTGATGAATTTGTTTCAGATAAACCAGCGAAACCAGCATGGCGTGAGACTATGATAAAAATTCAGGGTGAATCCGTTCAAGACTGGTATCAACTATTTAAAGAAACCTGGCAACTCACAAATAATGAGGCATTACCAATCTCGCCTCACCCAGCACCTGAATACAGCTATAAGCAATCAGGTCATGTTTCTGTCAATAGAATTCAAAGGTACAGCGAGATATTACAATCTGTTAATAATCAGATGTATAACGCCCAACAACGCATCTGGTTTTCAACCGCTTATTTTGTACCCGGCTGGAAAATTCGCCGACGCATGAAACGTGCTGCAAGATCAGGTATTGATGTCAGACTTTTATTACCAGGACCCATCAGTGATCATCCTGCTGTACGGTATGTAGGACAGCGCTTCTACCATCGCTTACTGCGAAATGGCGTCAGAATTTTTGAATTACAAAACCGTTTTTTACATTCCAAGTGTGTGCTCTGTGATGACTGGGTCAGTATTGGCTCAAGTAATTTTGACCGCTGGAACCTGCGCTGGAATCTTGAAGCCAATCAGGAAGTTAATGATGAAAGATTTGCCGTCACGATACAGAAAATGTTTGAACAGGATTTTATAAACAGCATTGAAGTAACTCCCGATAGCTGGAAACAACGCAGTATCTATCACCAGTTTCTTATCTGGTTCTGGAAAAAAGTAGAAGACCTCTCACATAAAATTAAAAACCAATAGTCATTGATTTTTTTATGTTAAAGTTGTTATCAATATTTAAATAAAGGAAATGGAGTTAGAATGAAATTAAAATTATTGCTTAGCCTGCTTGTTTTATTGTCACTGACGGCATGCGGACTACAAAGCCGAAATATCATTCAGCCGCTTGAAGTAAGAGCACACAGCCATAATAAAAATGGCAACTCCGTGCCTGTCAGCCTGGTATTTAATACACCCATGAAAGCTGGTGATGAACTCACCCTGCGACACAAAGGCAATAAAATAGCCAGCATGACATTAAGCGGAGCAGTTAAACTTAAAATACTGCATATACGTATCCGTGCTCTTGGTGATGGTACTATTAATGCGCGTTTAACAAGAAAAGGGAAAGAACCCTTATCAGTTAACAAACTGGTATCAGTTGGCAAGTACTCAGAAATTCCTAAAGAAAATACGGTTAAATTTGATAAAAAGATACGTATCAAAGATGGTGCTTATAAAATGATTATTCTGAATGCTTCAGCCGAATCATCCTATGTGCGTTCTGTTGATATTAATTTTGGACATGGTCATGCCCTGCTGAAAGGCTCTCCCTACCTGTCTCCAAATCCATATTTCTCATTCAAACCTGTCAAGCTTGGTAACAATACAACATCAGTTGTTAAGCTAAGCAATTAGCACGCTTAATGCCAGTTCTATGATGTAACTGGCATTTCCATCAACGACTCAAGGATATTACCAGTGAGTTCAAATAGAGCTTACAAAAACATTGAGTGTTAACTGAGCTGATAGTTAACGCTTATTTGATGAGAAGCACCTGCTTCAATCGTTCTTATATCTTCGGCTGCATTAGCGGATTCAACACATAACATTTGCCGGTATCCGTGCTCACCCATATCACCCATTTTTTTTGCCACATCTTTCCAGGGATTCCAGACCACTGTTGAACGACTACCTTGTTTACTGACAGTCATCACTCTGGATTTATTTTTAATGGCAACAACATCTTCAGTATTGATAAATACCCGGTCCACCTCATTAGTTACAATCAGCGGGCCGGACTGGCTTTTTTGTTTAAAGTTATCCGGCTTATCCAGATAAACTTTATTCTCAAGGCCGCAAACCTGCGTGTCTCTGATATTTTCAATATTAAAATAAGTGTGGAACGCCTGACCAATTCTAACGGCATGATCACTGTGATTATATGTGTTTAATGCCAATGTTAAGCTATCAGCAATAATTAAAGTGTATTCAACACTCACAGCATGCGGCCACATATTCGATACAGCCTGATCCTGTTCCCTACAATCCAGCCTGAACACTAACATTGTCTCATCGTCAGATAAGGCCTCAGTTTTAACTACCTGCCACATCACGGTTCTGGCAAAGCCATGTGCAGGCAATGTATCATTTGTCTCATGTGCGCCAAACCACGGCCAGCAAATCGGAATGCCTCCACGCACTGATTTCCCCTGTTTATAGCTCGCCTGTTCTGACAACCAGAGAACATCACTCTGATCAGCTGGCACCCAGCTCAATAAATGCGCACCCTGTAAACTAATCAACGCCTTTGCGCTTCTATTTTGTATTTCAATTCTCGGAATATCACCTTCTGCATCCAAAAACAGCAATGTCGTGTTTTCTGAATTTATTGAAAAGCATTCATTTAGCTGATTAATGTTTTGTATGCTCATAAGTCTTTATGTTATTCAAAATACCACTATACCATTTGATATTTAGCTGCAATAAAAAAGGACTCGAATGAGCCCTTTACTTAAAGTGATTATAAAATAATTAATGAATACGGTCGACGATATGATGTTTACCTATCATATGCACAGTCGATGCCTGTGGCCCGTCATTACCCATTTCTTCAGAAAACCGAACTGCATCACCTATTTCAAGAGCATCATAATTTTCGCCGATAATACTATTACGATGAAAATACACTTCATGACCATCCTGAGTTTCTATTCGCCCATAGTCTTCACCTGAAATGATTTCTGTTACCATGCCATGCAGTGGTGCCTGATGTGTTTTGACCTTGCCACGACGTTTTCTTGCGTATTCCTGTAGTTGTCGCCTGGCCGCATCAAAGGCGTCTCTTATCGCCACATAAATATTTTCATGCGCATGATGTTTAGTATTCTTACGATTAACGACAAGTTCTCCTTCTGGTACAGAAAGATCAATACAAATATGAAAGAGGTTTCCTTTTTTCTTATGTTGATGCGGTGATTCAACAACAACTTTAAGACTCATAATGTGATCATAAAATTGCTCAAGCTTGCTGGCTTTTTCGCGGATGCGAGCTTCTATAAATTCAGATGGAGGTATATCACGAAAGGTAATGTGTACAGGTTGATTCATACTTCACTCCTTTAGCAGAACATTAAAGGCTCTGACTAAGATTTAATAGCACACCTTTATTAACTCATAAAAAACCTTGTATTACATTGATAGACATCAGTTATTGAAGGAAATAATTCAACTGAATAACTATATCACCATTAAAGAAACGTACAGATTTATGACATATGAATATACCGTGTTTTCCCCACAGAGCCCAACTATCTGATATTTCATAGAAAAACTGCCATAAACATGTTAAGCCTAATGAATATTTCTACTCTTATTTTTTAAATTATTTTCCAGTCGTTTTTCAACCACCTGTACCAGTTCCTCTATCAGGCCTGCCGTCATGTATGAATCATGTCTTGAGATGGCCTGTTCAATTTTCTCAGACATTTCAGTTATTTCAGGATAGCCCATTGAACTACCCAGCCCTTTAAGTTTATGTATATCCGATTTAACTTCTTTTATTTGCTTGTTCTCAAAGTTATTTTGTATAACCGATAATTTACCGGCCAGATTTTGTTCAAACTTATCCCGAAGAACTTTGATTTCTAAATCATAATCATCTTCAGCAGACAGTTCAGGCTCAGTATCGATTGTATCAAGATACTGATAAACCGTGTTATACAGTAACTGGTCATTCACTGGCTTGGTAATATAATCGTTACAGCCGGCTTTAAAACAGGCCGCCCGGTCCTGCTTCATAGCGTTTGCAGTCAACGATACAATGGCTCCAGTGTAACCTTTTTGCCTTAGTTTTCGGGTCGCTTCAACCCCATCCATAATTGGCATCTGCATATCCATGAAAATTAAATCAAACGGGGTATTCATAGCCATTTCAACAGCTTCTTTTCCATTATTAGCAATATCGACTACAGCCCCTGTTTTCGACAGCAACAAACTAAATAACTGCTGGTTATCTTGATTATCTTCAGCCAATAAAATACTGCCTTTTACCTGCTTAATTTCTTTTACTCGAATCTTATCAGCTTTTTTCAAAGCTTTTATTTGATCTAAATTTTGTACGGTTCGCACAGTCGAGAGATCACCACTTGTAACAGTAACAAGAAAGCGACTACCAATACCTGGTAAACTGGTTGCCTGTATACCACCTCCCATTTTTTCTGCAAACTGCCTTGATAATGACAGCCCCAGCCCGGTTCCCCCATACTGACGGGTAACTGTAGAATCTGCCTGAGTGAAAACATCAAATACTTTTTTAACCTGGTCTTCAGTCATACCAATGCCAGTATCAACAACTTCAACATTCAGACTTTCATGATCAAAATCACAACTGATCTCAATATTAATTCTTCCAGACTCTGTAAACTTGACAGCATTACTGCACAAATTAAGAATAACCTGTTTAAACCTTAATGCATCACCAAAAATATATTCAGGCATTGGGTATTGATAATTAATATCTAAAACAAGTCCCTTTTCGTTCACCTGTGGCCTGATTATTTGTTCAACTTCCTGCATTACTAAAAAAGGTGAAAATTTTTCATGCTCAAATTCAATTCTGTCAGCTTCAAGTTTTGAAATATCGAGAATATCATTAATAACCTGTAACAGATGCTTCCCATTTCTAACGATAGATTGTGAATGCCGCCGCCTCGCGTCCTCTGGAATAGCGTCATGCAAATTCATCTCAGAAAAGCCTATAATAGCCGTTAATGGTGTCCTTATTTCATGACTCATGGTTGCCAGAAATTCTGACTTTATACGTGTTCCTTCGAGCGCCTGTTTAGATACTTTTTCAAGCTCACTATTTTTTTCTATCAATTCTTTGTTTTTTTGTGAGACAAATTGAGAGACAATTCTTGAGATAATTGCGGCCAGAGAAATTAGGAACAGTGAACTAAATAATGACCAGAAAAAAACACTTTGATAACCGGCTTTACTCTCCTCTACAAATTGTGACTCATATTGTATCTGCAGGGCAATCAAATCTTCCATAATTGCCATTGTCTGAGACTGGGCAAGCTGAGCTTCGTCAACTAATTTTCGCGCTTTATCAGATTCAAAGTTTTCCATCATGGCAGTAATGGCTTCACGATTTATTGGCTGTGCCACTCTTATCAGACGAATAAAATCATTAAGCAGTAACAGCTCCTGTGGCTGTGTAGCTAAAGCTTGTAGTTTTTCACGATAACGCCTGAAATCACCTGCAATTTCAAAGAAATACAGGCTTTTTTCTTCTCTTAAAAAGGGGTCTTTGCTCGCTAACATGAAATTAAGTAGAATTTGTCGCTGCCGAATAACATCTTTCATCTTATACAGCAGCGTAATTTTTGTATTGTTTATTTCTACAATTTTTGTAAGGTTATTAGTGCTTTCTCTGATTTGATAGAGCGAGGTAAAGGCATAGACCAGCACTAATATAAGTACAACAGCAAAACCCAGCTGAACAACACGGCGCGCTTCATAAGAAGAAATATTGTTCAACAAAAACATAAAAACTACCTGATCTGTGCTGAAAACAAACTATTCGGTCTGTATCCACTGAGTGAAAAAAACAGCCAATAAGACAAAAACAATAGTATTTTTATAGCAGTTCAGTCAGTAATTACCAGCAATATATCTTTTTATTAGTCGTTATCTGGTACTGTTATCAGTACTTACAACTGATTAAAGCCCCTTTGCAAATCAGCGATAATATCACCCACATTTTCCAGTCCAACCGATAAACGAATCAGACCTTCTCTGATGCCGGCAGCAAGCTGTAGTTCCGGTGTTAATCGACCATGCGTAGTGGTTGCCGGGTGGGTAATGGTACTTCTGGTATCTCCCAGATTACCGGTTATTGATAACATTTGCGTCGCATCAATGACCTTCCAGGCAGTTTCCTGATCTTTCATTTCAAACGATACAATACCACCAAAACCTGATTGCTGTTCTTGTGCCAGACCGTATTGTGCATGCGATGGCAGACCACAATAATATACCTTCTCTACACACGGCTGTTGTTCCAGCCATTGTGCCACCTTCAAGGCGTTGTCACTGTGTGCATTCATCCTTAATTTCAGCGTCTCCAGCCCTTTTAAAAATACCCAGGCATTAAAAGGACTCATTGATGGGCCGGCTGTACGCAAAAAAGCAAACACATCAGTACCCACCACCTCTTTTTTACCAAGCACAGCACCACCAACACAACGCCCCTGACCATCAATAAATTTTGTTGCAGAATGGATGACTATATCTGCCCCAAATTTAATCGGCTGTTGCAGTGCCGGTGTACACAATGCGTTATCAACAACCAGCAGTGCATTATTGGCGTGTGCGAGATCAGACAGTTGTTTAATATCTGCTACGTCACCCAGAGGATTAGAGGGCGTTTCCAGAAACAATAAACGCGTATTATCCTGAATCGCACTTTCCCATGACTGACTATCAATCAGATCAACGTAAGTGACTTCGATATCCATTTTCTTTAAAAAATTTTCCATCAGCACATTGGTAACACCAAAAATACTGCTGGATGAAATAATATGATCACCAGACTTTAACAGACCAAAAAATGTCGCTGTGATTGCAGCCATACCGGATGAAGTAGCAAGGCAACACTCAGCCCCTTCTAAAGCGGCCAGCCTGTCTTCAAACGTCCTGACTGTCGGGTTTGTAAAACGTGAATAAATATTACCTGGTTCAGCACCTGAGAATCTTGCAGCCGCTTCAGCAGCAGACTTAAAAACATAACTCGAGGTTGGAAAAATAGCCTCGGCATGCTCTGCTTCATTAGTCCGTTCATGACCTGCTCTTATTGCCAGTGTTTCGAAGCCGGTTTCATCGTCATATTGATAACTCATTACTGTATCGCGCCTGTAAATTTGTGGTCTAAATTATGTTCAAAACTATTTACTCATTAATGACTATCATCTTATCACTAATAATTTACTCTTCAATCCAAACATCGGTATTAACATCGACTTTATCAAACAGTTCGATAATATCGTTATTGCGCATCCTTACACAGCCATGTGAAACGGGGCTTGCGATATTGTCTTCATCAGAGGTGCCATGAATATAGATATATCGCTCAAACGAATCGATCCCATCACCTTTATTCACCCCCTCTTCAAGACCTGTAAGCCTGAGTATCCTGGCTGTAATAATATCTTCAGGCAGGTCAGTTATTGCAGCTAACTCAGACAATCGGCCCTGTGGCTGTCGGCCTATAAAAACCTCATCTGCAGGCATCTGCTGACCAATTTTTTCACATATCTGATGATGACCTAATGGTGTCTTAAAACTGCCACTTTGATTTCCCGCTCCAAACATCGAAGTTGATACAGGATATTCTGCAATCAAAGCATCATGCTGATCGAAATACTGTAAAAGCTGTTTTGATATATTAACTTTTATTGCAGTCATAATTAGGTCTATAATTGATGATATAGAAACTTCACTATACCTGTTTACCATGGTGCAATTCAAACATACACTGCTTTTTATTATCAGCTTTTGTTTCAGCACAGCACTGCTTGCTGAAACAACTGTACAAGATGCCTGCTACAGTATCAGTAGCAAGCTTAGCAGTGTGCACAACCATCAATGCATTGCCAACAAACTGAGCGACTCCGGTTATCGCAGCAATAACAAAAAGCCTCTTTTAATTAAAGAATATCCGCCACTAAAACATAGAAAACCACAGGCACGAGTACTGTTATTAGGCGGTATTCATGGTGATGAATATTCATCGGTTAGCATCGTTTTTAAATGGCTGACAACGCTGGATAAATACCATAGTGGATTATTCCACTGGAAAATCGTTCCACTCATCAACCCCGACGGGCTGTTACGAAAACACTCAAGACGAACCAATGGTAATGGCGTTGATTTAAACCGTAATTTTTTACCCGGAAAAAATAAAAATGCCAGTCTTGAATACTGGGAAAAACGCACCTGGAAAGACAAAAGACGCTACCCTGGCCCTTCACCTTTAAGCGAGCCTGAGACACGATGGGTAAGCCAGTTAATTAATGATTTTGATCCGGATGTCATTATTGCGGTACATGCACCTTATGGCATACTCGATTTTGATGGCCCGCATAAAGCACCAAAGCACCTGGGCTCATTACACCTGAAGCTACTGGGCACCTACCCTGGCTCGCTGGGCAACTATGCCGGTATTCAATTAGGCAAGCCGGTTATTACCATTGAATTACCCTATGCCGGTATCATGCCAACAAAACAGGAAATTTCAAAAATATGGGTGGACCTGGTGAGATGGCTGAAACGAAATGCTCATCGAGCGGATAAGCCAGAGTTGATCAGAGCAGAATCTGCTGCCATTTCCAAAAAAGACGCCATTGATTAGCGCATTACTCTGCTATTGAAGAATGAATAACTGATACTTTTTTACACATCACCTGCAACATTATCAATCAACAAGCCATGTCTATTCAACGCCTGTCAGAACCTGAGTTATAACTGCGTCAGAACCTGGTCCGGTTCACGTACCTGACCTTCGAAAATAATCCGCCAGTGGCCGTCTTCTTCCTGCTTCCAGTACTGGCGTTTATAACCTGTTGATGAATAATTATCACTTTTATAATGTTGCCTGAAAGTAACAACCAGAACATTATCTTTGGGGTGTTTTAAAATACTCAAATCTTCGGTCTTAACGCGAATAAATTTCTTATTTTTATTAACCCGTTTCTTATGTGAATACCATTGCGTGAAATCTGAATTGCCAGCCTTAAAGGTTTTCGAATAATGCTGAATATAACGACTGGTATCAAGACTTTGCCAGTCCTGCTGCCAGCTGGAAATGAGATTTGTGAAATACTGTTTCTTTTGCTTCCACTGCTGTTGCTCCAGCCAGTTAATATTATCAGCTATCACAAATGGCGTACGTCGCAATTGCAGGTAATTACCAACGGTCTGTAAGTCAGAATTAGACAACACCACACAACCTTCACTGTCTCTCGGCGGCCGGCTAAAAGTATCAAGTGGCGTACCATGTAACCAGATACCATAACCGGTACGACCTAAACGGTCGTCCCATACGTTTGGATAATTAAGCGGAAAAGCACCTTCACCGTATTTATCCGGCAAACTGTTTGGTGATAAAAAGTTCTCAATAAAATACACACCGAGTGGCGTTCTGTTATCACCTTCTACCTGTTTATCAGGACCACTTTTGCCCATAGAAACATAGTAATTATCAAGCTGACGGGGAACACCGTTTTCGTTTTCAAATAAATAGAGTCTTGACTGATTTAGTTCAACCACAATTGCATATTGATATTGTTTATCTAAATTAAGTAAAGCAGCAGGTAATAAACTTTTATCGACAGGATTATTAATACTGTACTGTCGTTTTTTTGCTTCCTGCAAAAAGCCAGTTAAAAGTTTTGAATCTTTTAATGACTGACCGACTTTTGCAAGTCCTTTCGATTTTGCCTGCAGCATATCAGCAAAAACCAGTTGCGCCAGCCTGAAGTCAGGCTTTGCTTTAACAAGTTTCTGTAACTGCGAAATAGCCAGATCAATTTTCTGAGACTGTATTGAATTTAACGCATTAACCAGCTGTTGCTCGGGTGATTTATCAGATGCCTGAGCACAGGAAAAACTACCAGTTAATAATAGCAATAAGGTATAAGCAGTTTGTTTACACCAGAGAGACGTCATTAGAGTTTTTCTACTACCTGTTCGCGCGCGATTAACCAGCTACCATTTTCCGACTGCCAGTAAAGCTGTTTCTTTACTTTATCATTATACTGTCCGGCTTTATATTGCTGAACAAATTCCATGATTGCCAGGGTTTTATCGGCATTAAAAAAGATACTTAACTGATTATAGCTGACTTCTACCTGTTGTGAATGACGCAGGCGATAACGACGTTGTGCTCGCCATTTGTTATAGGATAAGCCACCACTGGGTACAAAGTTTTTAGAATAAGCACTTAAATAGTCTTTAAAATTACCTGCCATCCATGCTTTTGACCAGAATGACGTTTTTTCTTCAATTTCAGTCATTAGCTGCTGTTCCGTTTTATTGACTATTTCTGCCGCTTGTTTTTCTTCTTTAATCCCAGCGACTGGTTTCGCTTTAAGTTCTGAAATCAGTGCCAGCTCCGGCAATGCCGTTCTTTTCTTTTTTTCCAGTGCTTTTGCATAGGCCTGTGATGCCATATAAGCATAAATATCAGAGATATTTTTTTGCATCACTGAAAAAGTTTTATCAGTGACAGCAGCCTGCTGAAGATTTTTTAAAGCAAGTTCAGTTTTCCCCTGTGCCATCTGCACAGCAGCCAGATTGTTTAAATAGGTAATCTGTTCAGGGTACTGACTATTGAGTTGTTTAAAATACGTTTCAGCTTGCTGATATTTTTTTTCCTGGACCAAATTTAAGCCCTGTTGAAGCTGCTCATTCTGCACGGCAGCAGAGTCAACAGCAGCCTGAGCAGCGACAGAAAATAATATCAAAGCAAAAACAGTCTTCATAAAACAGTCACTAATTACTATTATGCAAATCGATAACGGCAGGATTCATTACCTGCCCTTTCTTCGCACTGTCATTACGGACCTGATCTATATGCTCCAGATATTGCTGATTCACATCACCGGTAATATATTCCGCATCAAAACATGAAGTATCAAATTGCTGAATCTTTTCATTACCACGTTTAACGGCCAGCTCCAGCTCATCAAGATCCTGATACACTAACCAGTCGGCACCAATTTCTTTGCAGATTTCATCTTCGGTACGATCATGAGCAACAAATTCCTGTGCTGATGGCATATCGATACCATAAACATTTGGATAACGTACCGGCGGCGCGGCAGATGCCATGTAAACTTTATTGGCACCGGCTTCACGTGCCATCTGGATAATTTGTTTGGAGGTTGTACCACGCACAATTGAGTCATCGACCAGCATGACATTTTTGCCTTTGAATTCCAGTTCTACGGCATTCAGTTTCTGGCGTACAGACTTTTTACGTTCCTGCTGTCCCGGCATAATAAAGGTACGACCGATATAGCGATTTTTAATAAAACCTTCGCGGTATTTAACACCTAAATGAAAAGCCACTTCCAGTGCTGAAGTACGACTGGTATCAGGAATGGGAATCACTACATCAATATCATGGTCTGGTCTGATGCGTTTAATTTTATTAACTAAACCTTCACCCATGCGTAAACGTGCTTTATAAACCGAGATATCGTCAATGATTGAATCCGGACGGGCAAAATAAACGTATTCAAAAATACACGGTGACATTTTTGGGTTCTCAGCACATTGCTGGCTGAAAAATTCACCATCTTTTGTAATATAAATTGCCTCGCCCGGCGCCAGGTCACGGACCAGCTCAAAACCCAGCGCCTGCAGTGCAACGCTCTCAGAAGCCACCATATATTCAGTGCCTTTCTCGGTTTCACGTTTGCCGTAACAAACCGGACGAATACCGTATGGATCACGAAATGCAATAATGCCATTTTTAACGATTGTCGCAACCACTGCATAACCGCCTTTACAACGTTTATGTACCGCCTCTACCGCTTTAAACACATGCTCACTGGTGGCTTTTAAACCACCCTGTATTTGTAACTCATGCGCCAGAATATTCAGCAAAATTTCAGAATCAGAATTTGTATTGATATGACGCAAATCCGTACGATACAGCTCTTTTTTTAATTCTGCAGCATTGGTTAAGTTACCATTATGCGCCAGAGCAATACCGTAGGGAGAGTTCACATAAAAAGGCTGAGCTTCTGCTGAAGATGAACAACCAGCCGTTGGATAACGCACATGACCGATACCCATATTTCCCGGCAGCTGCATCATGTGCTCTGTCTCAAACACATCACGTACTAAGCCATTGGCTTTACGCAAAAAGAATTTTCGATCTTCACAAGTCACGATGCCCGCTGCATCCTGACCACGATGTTGTAATAGTATTAAACCATCGTAAAGTAATTGGTTGACTGCACTAAAACCGACAACACCAATAATACCGCACATTAAAAATTCCTCGAGAAAGTCTGAAGCAAAAAATTAGTAGATAGTCTTTGATTAACCAGGGAGACTGCTTGAAATGTTATCTGGTAAATAAACCTGTAACCAGCTAGCCAGTGCCTGAAAACGCTCTACCAGTTGAGAGTCTTTCCAAAAATCTTGTTCCTGCGCACTGGTAAGACTCACCAGGATTACCACCACGGTTACAATCAGTACACCACGCGCTAGTCCAAAGACCATGCCTAGTGCCCGGTCAACACCACTTAAACCGGTTTTACTCACTACCTGATTGAGTAATATATTAACCATAACACCCAGAATCAGTGTAGCAACGAATAACGCGACAAATGCCAGACCCATACGAAAAGCCGGATTTTCAATACTCTCAGGCATAAAGTTCGATAAATTAGAAGCAAATGTAGTTGAAACCCACATCGCCACAATCCAGGTACCCAGAGATATCGCCTCTTTAACAAAACCACGTAATAAACTGAACAGTGTTGAAATTACAATAACTGCGATAAACGCATAATCGATGCCGGTCATAAACTGTCGTTGTTCCAAGATTTAAGGGTTAAAGTCATATTTTAGCAGTGCAGTCGTCAGTATTCATCCGTAATCCGTGTATTTATTAGGAAAAGATCCTCCCCAGACAATACAACGGTGTAAATACATGATTAATCGCGTTATGGATGAGTCACAATAAGGCTGTCTCGATTACCACTGGTTTTCAGTTTTTTAGCTATTTTCTCAATTTTACTGCGATCCAGATCAGGCCCAATACGTACTTCATAACGTGTTTTATCCGCCTTTTTAGATTTAATCACAAAAGCACGATAACCTTTCGCCCGTAACTGATCCTGCAATACCAGCGCATTCGTCTGCTGCGAAAAACTCCCCAGTTGCAATGCCCAGGCTTTAATACTCGGCTTGCTGGTATGCTTACTTTGAATGGCGGGTTTACTGACAGGTTTATTAGTCGATTTAGACCCCTGCCCGGCAGGAATCTCTTTTAATTCTTCCCAGGATTTAATCTTAATAACAGGTGCTGGTGGAATTTCTATATCATTGGAGAAGCGTGCATTATGGCCGGCACCATCAAGTAATAACGGAATTAACACCACCCCTGAAATTACCAATACAACCGCACCGGTTAAACGTTGTTTAAGCGACCTGTCCACTATGCCTTCAATCCCCTGATTCTGTTCTTTTAAATACCTGCATGGCATCAGATACAGTAATAAATGAGCCAAATATTATGATTCTATCCTCTTCGCTGGCCACGGATAAGATCTTTTCAATAGCCGCTGATACCGAATCATTGATCAGTAGTTTATCACTACTGATACATTCTTGAAGCCGTTGTTGTAACTGCGATGCTGATAATGTACGACTGCCTTGTAAACCGGCCAGAAAATACTGATCAATTTGTCCATCTATCTGCTTCATCGCCTCACAAATGGCCTTATCTTCAAGCATTGCGACCACTGCCAGAGTACGTCCTTTTATTACCTGCTGCTGCAGATTAACAGTCAACGCTTTCACGGCATGTGCATTATGCGCCACGTCAACGATGATATCAGGATTTGTACGAATTGTTTGAAAACGCGCTGCCAGCTGGATATCTAGTAGCGCCTTTCTAATAGCGTTTTCACTAACAGGTAACTGATCATTTAATAACTGCGAGACCTGAATAACCGCAGCGGCATTATTGAGCTGAAAGTCACCTTCTAATGAAGGCCGGGGTAGATTTTTAATACCTACAGACGCATTTTTAAACTGCCAGTACTGATCATCCGAGATCACAACAGCATACGCATCAGCCAGCTGATCAAGCGACGCCTTGGCCTGCTCAGCTTTCGCAATCACCGCCTGAGCAGGTTCCGGATCATTATAAACAACATGACTACCGGCTTTAATAATACCGGCTTTTTCGCCGGCGATAGCTTCCCGGCTATCACCCAGCCAACTCTGATGATCAAGCGCAATCGGCGTAATTAAGGCAACCGCTGCATCGATGATATTAACGGCATCCAGGCGCCCGCCCAAGCCTACTTCCAGAATCACCAGATCCAGATCAGCCTCATGCAAAATCGACAATGCAGCCAGCGTACCGAATTCAAAATAGGTCAGTGATATTTCACCACCATCCGTTTTCAGACGCGCTTTATCAATTTTATCAAAGGCATGACAAATCAAATCATCCGATACCGGCTGACGGTCAATTTTAATACGTTCGTTGTATTGAAGTAGGTGTGGAGAGGTATAACTACCGGTGCGGAAACCGGCGTGATGATAAAGCGCTTCGAGCATGGCAACTGATGAACCTTTGCCATTGGTGCCTGCAACAGTCACTACCGGTATTGACCAGCGCGGTGCAATCCCCATATTTGCTGCTACTCGCCGAACCCGATCCAGTCCCAGATCGATCTCGCTGCTGTGCAGTGATTCCTGCCAGCTCAACCAGCTTTGTAAATCAGCGTGCCTCATTGTTTAGGCTCGCCCCATATCATAGATAAAATAGAATCAGAAAAAATTAAATAGCCGGTTTATTCGTCAACATGGTCAATAAAGAAGCAATTTTTTCTGGTTGGTCACGTCGATCAAGAATCATATCAACCGTGCCATGCTCCATTAAAAACTCACTGCGCTGAAAACCTTCCGGCAATACTTCACGAACCGTCTGTTCAATAACGCGTGGGCCGGCAAAACCAATCAGCGCATTGGGTTCAGCAATGTTTACGTCTCCCAACATCGCCAGACTGGCTGATACGCCGCCCATAGTCGGATCCGTTAAAACAGAAATAAACGGGATGCCACGCTTGGACATTTTTTTCAGTACCGCTGATGTTTTAGCCATTTGCATCAGAGACAATAATGCTTCTTGCATACGGGCACCGCCTGAAGCGGAAAAACAAATTAACGGGATATTATTTTCCAGCGCCACATTGGCTGCCTGTACAAATTTCTCGCCAACCACTGAGCCCATAGAACCGCCCATAAAACGGAATTCAAAGGCAGCAGCAACCACAGGCAAGCCTTTAATCGTGCCGCGCATGGCCAGCAAGGCATCTTTTTCATCGGTATTTTTCTGTGCCAGCGTGATTCGGTCTTTGTATTTTTTGCTGTCACGGAATTTTAATGCATCAACCGGTTCAACATTGGCTGCGATTTCTTCAGTCGGGCCATCATCAAGAAAGGCTGCCAGACGAGCACGGGCACCTAAGCGCATATGGTGGTCACATTTTGGACAAACCATTAAATTACGCTCTAACTCAGCGCGATATAAAACAGAACTGCATTTATCGCATTTAGTCCATAAACCTTCGGGTACATTACCCTTTGCAGCCCCTTCGGTTCTGATCCGCGAAGGCATTAATTTTTCAAACCAGCTCATTTTTATTACCGCAATACAATTCTTAATATCGACACTGAGTTTACCACAATCGACTCACTCAGCATTATTATTCTTATGGTTAAATTCTGCTACTGATCCATCGCCTGACGCATCGCTGACGTTAACTCAGTAACCGAGGCAATCAGTTTTTCAGGATCAGCGCCGTGTTCCGCCATGCGTTTCACAATCGCGCTACCGACGACCACAGCATCACCCACTGCCCCGACTTTAGCAGCCGTTTCAGCGTCACTGATACCAAAACCAACACCCAGAGGCAGATCGATATGTTCTCTGATTTCCACCAAACGCTTAGCCACGCTGTCAGTATCGAGCGTCGCGGCACCGGTGACCCCTTTAAGTGACACATAATAAACAAAACCACCGGCAACCTTGGCGATACTCTCAATGCGTTTATTATCACTGGTAGGTGCCAGCAAGTAGATAGGATCAATGCCTTTGGCTTTTAAGATTTGCGTGTATTCAGCGCCTTCTTCCGGTGGAATATCTACCGTCAACGCGCCATCAACACCGGCAGCAGAGGCAAGATTAGCAAACTCGTCGTAACCCATCACCTCAACCGGGTTTAAATAACCCATTAAAATTACCGGCGTCTGCTGATCGGTTTCGCGGAATTTTTCCACCACGCCAATCACATCCCGCAGACTAACGTTATGCTCCAGTACACGTTCTGCTGCCTGCTGAATCACCGGCCCATCGGCCATCGGATCAGAGAATGGCACACCCAACTCGATCATATTCACGCCACTTTTAACCAGCTCATGCATCAGTTTTAAAGTGGTATCCAGATCCGGATCACCGCACATGATGTAAGGCACCAGCGCGGTTTTATTGCTCTCTTTGAGCGCATCAAACATTGTGCTTATACGACTCACAGCTTAATCCCCTCAATATCTGCGATGGTGTTGATATCTTTATCACCACGACCCGACAGGTTAATGATAATGTTTTTATCTTTATCCATGCTCTGTGCCAGCTTGATGCCATAAGCCAGTGCATGACTTGATTCCAGCGCCGGAATAATGCCTTCAATACGGGTTAAGGCATGGAAGGCCGCCAGTGCTTCTTCATCGGTCACATTGACGTAATTGGCGCGACCAATGTCCTTTAACCAGGCATGCTCGGGACCGACACCAGGATAATCCAGACCCGCTGAAATACAATGCGTTTCAATAATCTGGCCGTTTTTATCTTCCATCAGATAAGTGCGGTTACCGTGTAATACGCCCGGTGTGCCGGCACAAAGTGGTGCGGCATGACGGCCTGTTTCCATGCCCTCACCGGCACCTTCAACGCCGTAGATAGCCACATCTTCATCTTCAAGAAACGGGTGAAATAAACCGATTGCATTCGAGCCACCTCCAACACAGGCAACCAGTGCATCCGGCAGACGACCGGTCTGCTCAAGACACTGCGCTTTCGCTTCGCGGCCGATAATGGTCTGGAAATCACGTACCATCATGGGATACGGATGCGGCCCGGCAACGGTACCGATGATGTAAAAGGTGTCATCAACATTGGTTACCCAGTCACGCATCGCTTCGTTTAACGCATCTTTTAAGGTTTTTGAACCTGACTCAACCGGTACCACTTTGGCGCCCAGCAGTTTCATACGATAAACATTTGGCGCCTGACGTTTCACGTCTTCTGCACCCATATAAACCACGCATTCCATACCAAAACGTGCCGCGACAGTAGCAGAAGCCACGCCATGCTGCCCTGCACCGGTTTCTGCGATCACGCGCTTTTTGCCCATATAACGTGCCAGTAATGCCTGACCGATGGTGTTGTTTACTTTATGCGCGCCGGTGTGATTTAAATCTTCACGCTTTAAATAAATTTGCGCACCACCGAGTTCACGCGACCAGCGCTCTGCATGGTAAAGCGGGCTTGGACGCCCCACATAATGTGCCAGATCGCGATCAAACTCCGCCTGAAACTCAGGATCTTTTTTAATCTTTTCATAGGCTTCACGCAGCTCTTCAATTGGCTGCATTAATGTTTCGGCAGCAAACACACCACCATAAACACCAAAATGACCTTTATCATCAGGCATCTGATTGAAGTCGACATTATTAAATTTAGTGTCACTCATATTCGCAATCTACTCGTTTTACTTCGTTCATAAAGGCTTTAATTAAAGCCTCATCTTTTATTCCGCCAGATGACTCGACACCACTGCTGATATCCACAGCAAAGGGTCGCACCTGTTCTATCGCCCGTGCCACATTATCCGCGGTTAAACCACCGGCTAATGTGATCTGGCTACGGATACTCTCAGGTATCGTGCCCCAGTCAAACACATGACCGGAACCGCCGTCCTCACCAATCGCATGACTGTCCAGCAGCAATCCCCTACTAGCAGGATAACTTGCTGCAAATGCAGCCACATCTTGCTGACCGACCATGCCAACCGCTTTAATATAAGGGCGGCCAAATTTCAGACAAAAATCTTCTTGTTCGAGTCCGTGAAACTGCAATAAATCAACCGGCACCTGATCGATAACTGAGCGGACAAACGCTTCCTCAGCATCTTTAAATAAGGCGACTACGGTGACAAATGCAGGCAAAGCATTACAAATTTCAATCGCCTGCTCGATATCTATATTGCGCGGACTTTTGGCATAAAAAACCAGTCCAATTGCATCCACACCATGACGACTCACTGCCAGTGCATCCTCAACTCGTGTAATGCCACAGATTTTAACGCGCGTACGGGAACTCATGACTATTTTTAAAGGACCACTCAGGTAACCAATATCATCTAAAAACTATTGAACATAAACGTTAATGATATCAAATCTGATGCGGGGAGTCGCCTCACACAGACCTATTCTGAGATTTATCTGTTGCGATTAATTAAAAGCAGGTGGTGTTAAGCACTGTGGAATCTCAAATTCTTCCGGATATTTAACATTGACCAGATAAAGACCGCCGGCAGGTGCTGTTGGCCCTGCCTGAGTACGATCTTTGAGTGCCAGCACTTCAGCCATCCACTCGACCGGCTTAACCGTTTTACCCACTTCAATTAAGCTGCCAACAATATTCCTGACCTGATGATGCAAGAATGCGTTAGCGCAGACATCGATATAAATATAATTACCAACCAGTGTGACATCAATCGAACGCATAACACGTACCGGACTGTGCGCCTGACACTGAGAAGAACGAAATGAGGTAAAGTCATGTTCGCCAATTAGAGCCTGCGCTGCCTCATGCATTTTGCCAATATCCAGATCACCATATCGCCAGCTGACTTTTTTATTTAATAAAGCAGGTCGACCCACACGATGCAAGATAATATAACGGTAGCTGCGCTCATAAGCACTGAAACGGGCGCTAAACTCATCCGATACATCGCGCACCCAAAGCGCACTGATATCATCCGGTAAATATGTATTTAAACCTAACACCCAGGCTTTCGGATCGCGCTCCTGATCGCAATCAAAACTCACCACCTGATTAAGCGCATGCACGCCGGTATCTGTTCTGCCAGCACACACAACCTGAATCGGTTGATCGGCAATTTTAGACAAGGCTTCTTCCAGACAACCCTGTACGGTTCGCACATCGCCTTTTTGCTGCTGCCAGCCAGAAAACTGGCTGCCTTCGTATTCAATGCCTAATGCTAGTCGCATAATAAAACTATAAACCTGTGTTGCGGTGAATCTCCGCCGTCGATACAAATAAAAACGGCATTGAGTAATCTCAATGCCGCCTTTTTAATAACGCATTTAAAGCCAATTGATGGTGTTATGCAATATTTTTTAGCAGCTCTTCCGCTGTTTGTTTTTGCGAGTCTGCACCTTCTTCAATCACTTCACGCAGAATATCAGCCGCACCATCATTGTCACCCATATCTAAATAAGCACGCGCCAGATCCAGCTTGGTATTAACCTCATCCAGATCTTCCGGCAAGGTACTGATATCAATCGTTTCATCATCTTCTTCAGGCGTTGAGCGAACGACTGTCGCATCGTCATCAGCCGACAGGTCAATATCACCCAAATCCATATCCAGATCAGCTGACACTGAATCATCCATATCACCCGGTAAGTCGATATCACCCATATCAAGAGACACTTCATCTTCAGAATCATCGGCTGTCAGATCAATGCCACCAAGATCAATTTCACCCATATCAAGGCTCATATCATCAGCTGAATCGTCAACAACTTCTGGCTCTAATTGCGCAGGCATATCGCCCAGATCCATATCTAAACTGACTTCTTCGTCCGACGAATCAAGTTCATCATCAGCAAGATCAAAAGACATATCAGCCTCTGGTTCCATAGAAGTTGCTACATCCTCTGTTTCTTCAGCTGAAATTTCAGCTGCAGATTCATCCAGACCTAAGTCTGCCATTTCGAAATCAAGACTAAAGTCATCTTCAATCTCTTCCATTTCTTCTTCTGGCTGGCTTTCTGTTAATTCGATTTCAGTTTCTGATTCATCACCACCAACGGCTGCCAGTTCTTTATCCAGCTCATCCATGCCATCATCGTCTAAAGCAAAACTATCACCCGAGTCGGCATCACCCAGATCAAAACCAGACAGATCATCTCCGGGCTCATCATCTAAACTTGCATCATCCAGACCGTGAGCAAAATCATCGCTTTCATCAATCGACTCACCTAGATCAAAATCAGCCGCCGCATCACCAAGATCAAAATCGGTTTCTGGTTTTTCAGGAATCAGGTCATCAATATCAAAACCTTTAACCTCACCGGCATCTCTGAACAGCGCATGCTCAGGAACCAGTTCAGTACCCATTGCGATAATACGCTGCCAGTCATCAGAATCATCACTGATTACTGAGCTCAGCGTTTCAGCATGCGAAGCAAAGTTATCCTGATCTTTTGCTGCGAAATAGGTTTCCGCTAACTTAATCTTGTAATCATCACGCTCAGGGTTACCTGCAATTGCGCCTTTTAATAATTCTTCTGCCTGCGGATAGATACCGTAAGCCAGATAAACATCGGCTTCAGCCATCACATCATCTTTGGGTATCTCGTCTTCAGACGGACCATCTTCCAGACTGATCACATCTTCTTCAGCAGGGAGGCTCGATTCAGCTTCCGCCTCTTCTGCAAAGGCTTCAAGCTGAGCGCCTAAATCCTCTTCTTCCTGTTCATTAAAATCAGCAACATCATCTGATAAATCAATATCAGGGACTTCATCAAAGTTAAAGTCACCGGTTTCAGGTAAATCTGTCGCTGGCGCTTCAGCCTGCTTGGCTTTTTTACGTCTGATAATCAGCAATAGAATTAAGATCAGAATTATCGCTGGCACGCCGGCAATAATTGGCAGATTCTTTGGATCTGTCAGCAACTCTTCAATAAACTCAAGGCTGTCTACCTTACCAACATCGGCAGGCTCTAACGGTGGTACCGCAACAGCCTGAGGTGGAACAGGCGCACTTTCTGCAGTGGCCATTTCATCTGTAAAGACAGCTTCCTCAGCAGGTTGAGCCGAGGCCATAGTATCGACAGCAGCATCAGCCGGCTTCTCAGCCATCGCCACGCTTTCATCGGCAGTTTGTTCACTAGCAGCCATTTCAGGTGTTACTGCCATTTCCTCTGTAGCCGGCTCTTCTGCTTTCATATCGACAGCAGCAGGTGTCATAGCTGTAGTATCTGCAGCGGGCGTTTCTGCAGGTTTCTCAGTCGGACTGATATCACTTTGCAGATTTGCCAAATCACCATCTTTAAGATTGAGCAAACGCTCCATTTTCTTTAAGCGTGTTTGCAGCGATTTGATGCGGTCTTTTAATTCTGTATTTTCTAACTTACCACTTTCAAGCTCCTCAGAAGTGGAAGCTAAATCCTGACGCAGTTGTTTTAATTCCGCTTGTGGGTTTTGCTCACCCGAAGTTGCGCCTTCACTGGCGGTGCCTTCTGCAGCTGAAGCAATCGTTAACTGACCTTTAACCGATGAATCGGTCTTAGCATCCGATTTGCCACTGTCACGAGCAATCTTATTAGCACTACGTTTAGCTGTTAAAGCCTGACGATATTCACGCCACAGTGCATATTGCTCTCTGACCTGAACCAGTGCTGTTTGCTGCGACAGATTGGTAATTTCCTGCTGCTCTGGCATGCGCAAAATATAACCACGCTTTACACCATTAATATTGTCACGAATAAAAGCTTCAGGGTTACGGCGTAATAACGCCATCATCATTTGTTCTACTGAAATAGAAGGGTCTGTACGTAATTTTTCAGCAATTTTCCATGCGGTGTCATTCTTTTGCACACGGTAGGCATTTTGCATAACCGGCTGATAACGCGCTGTTGGTGCAGCAGCCTGGTTTGTTGTTTGAGGAACCGTTGTCTGAGCCTGTATCTGATCATTAGCAGCTGGTGCGGCAGCGGCTGACTGAATACCGGTATCGGCACTCGCCTGAGAATTTGTGCTAGCTGAATCTTCATAGCCAGGGCGACTATATTGCTGGTTTGTTTCCTGAACCTGATCGCTGGCGGCTTGTGGTGATACCACAGCCTTTGAAGGAACACCTTCTGGTGTTGCCTGCATAAAAACTGGCGGGTCAAGTAGCATTGTGAACTCACGCAAGATTCGTCCACGTGGCCAGTCAATATCTAACAAGAAGCTTAAGAACGGTTCACGAATGGTTTTTTTACTGGTTACCGAGATATACGGCTGACCATTTTTAACTTTTACAGTGAATTTGAGATCATTCAGAATAAATGGTCGGTCCAGACCGGCACGGGTAAAGTCCTCGCGCGAAGCCAGTTTAACAATAATGGTTTCTGCGGATTCTTTACCAACAGATAATAATGCAATCTCAGCTTTCAACTCTTGATTAAGAGATGAATGCAATTCTATTTCACCCAGACCTAATGTATTACCACGTGACGGAATCAGCAAAGCAATACAAAACAGGGTAATGACTAACTTGCGCACCAGCAGTCCCCTCAATTTAATCCATATTGTTTCAAGTATTGACCAAATTCTGATTTAATCAAATTTGATACTTGAAACATCAATATTCAGCACATTCTTAAGAATGTGCTTTAAGTATGTGTCCTAATATAGATTATAAATGCTCTTTAAGCAAAATTTCTGCTATTTGAACACTGTTTAAGGCCGCGCCTTTACGCACATTATCAGCCACAACCCACATATTTAGGCCTTTTTCATGTGAAATGTCTTCACGAATTCGGCCAACATAGGTCGGATCGGTATTGGCGCCTTCGGTGACTGCCGTTGGGTACCCACCATCCTTGTGTTCGTCTAAAACCTCTACTCCAGCAGCCTTTGAAAGCACTTTACGCGCTTCATCTGCGGTAATTTTTTCATCAGTTTCAATGTGCAATGCCTCTGAATGACCATAAAACACCGGTACGCGCACAGCCGTTGGGTTAACCTCAATGCTGTCATCACCCATGATTTTCTTAGTTTCCCAGACCATCTTCATTTCTTCCTTGGTATAGCCATTTTCCAGAAAAACATCGATCTGAGGCAGTACATTGAAGGCAATCTGCTTAGGATACACTTCTGACTTAACTTCTTTAGCATTCAAGAGAGCGGCTGTTTGACCCGCCAGCTCTTCTATCGCTTCTTTGCCCGTACCTGAAACAGCCTGATAAGTCGCCACGTTAATACGCTTAATACCGACCGCATCATAGATTGGCTTTAACGCCACCAGCATCTGGATCGTTGAGCAGTTTGGGTTCGCGATGATGCCGGTGTCTTTATAATCAGCAATCGCATGTGGGTTCACTTCAGGCACGACTAATGGCTTGTCATCGTCATAACGAAACTCAGAAGTATTATCGATAACAACACAGCCAGCCGCCGCAGCCTTGGGTGCAAACTCTTTTGAAATAGAGGCACCGGCTGAAAATAAACCGATCTGTACTTTTGTAAAATCAAATTCTGCCAGATCTTCAACCACCAGCATTTTGTCACCAAACTCAACACGTTTACCTTTTGAACGCGAGCTGGCCAGTGCATAAACTTTACCAACCGGGAAATTACGCTCAGCCAGAATCGATAGCATGGTTTCACCTACCGCACCGGTTGCACCTACTACTGCAACATCAACTGTTTTTGTCATTTTACTTACCTTAACTTAAATGCTTTTTTTCAAAAAATTAAAGAGCCGCTACCACAGCATCGCCCATTGCCATTGTATTCACTTCAGTACAACCTTCAGACATGATATCCGGTGTACGTAAACCCTGATCCAGTACATTACCAACAGCCGCTTCAATACGCTCTGCCAGTGCTTCTTCGTTTAATGAATAACGCAACATCATTGCAACCGACAAAATAGTAGCCAGAGGATTAGATACACCCATGCCCGCGATATCAGGTGCAGAACCATGAATCGGTTCATACATACCTTTACCATTAGCATCCAGTGAGGCCGAAGGCAGCATACCAATTGAACCGGTTAGCATAGCTGCGCAGTCAGACAATACATCTCCAAATAAATTACTGGTAACCATCACATCAAACTGCTTTGGCCATTTCACTAATTGCATTGCTGCGTTATCAACATACATATGACTCAGCTCAACTTCCGGGTAATCTTTAGCAACACGCTCCATGACTTCTCGCCACAGTTCAGAAACTTCCAGAACATTGGCTTTATCAACTGAACAAACGCGTTTGTCACGTTTCATCGCAATATCAAAAGCTGAACGACCAATACGTTCTATTTCGCTTTCTTTATAACCGGCCGTGTTATAGGCATAACGTTCACCGTCTTTTTCAGTGATTTCACGTGGCTGTCCAAAGTAAATACCACCGGTTAATTCACGCACAATCATGATATCCAGACCGGCTACAATTTCTGGTTTTAATGATGACGCATCCGCCAGTTGCGGATACAAAATAGCCGGACGTAAATTAGAAAACAGTTCCAGTTCCGAACGCAAACCCAGCAGTCCGCGCTCCGGGCGCATATCACGTGGCAACGCTTCGTACTGTGGGCCACCTACCGCACCTAATAAAATAGCATCCGACTCTTTAACTAACGCTAAGGTGTCATCCGGTAATGGCTTACCGCCGGCATCGTAACCAGCACCACCAATCGGCGCTTCTGTCAGCTGCGCATCCAAACCTGCATTTTGCTGCAGAAATTCAATAACCTTAACCGCTTCTGCAACGATTTCCTGACCAATACCGTCACCCGGCAGAACTGCAATTTTATGTGTCATTTTTAAAACCTTTCATTCACAACGATATAAAATATCGCGTATTAAATATTTTTAAAAAGACTTGTCGCAAAGACACAAAGACGCAAAGTAATACAACTACCTCTGCGTCTTTGCGTCTTTGCGTCGAACCTTTTACATTTTCATTTATTACTAATTAAAACAACCAAGGTGCTTGTTGTTTTCTTGTTTCTTCATACGTCTTAATATCGTCCGCATGTTTTAGCGTCAGACCAATATCATCCAAACCGTTTAACAAGCAGTACTTACGAAATTCATCAACATCGAATTCAATCACATCACCATTTGGCTTTGTAATGGTTTGTGCTTCAAGATTAATACTGAGCTGATAACCATTCTCTGATTCAACATCTTTAAATAAACCATCAACAACATCGGCATCCAATACGATGGGTAACATGCCGCTTTTAAAACTGTTATTAAAAAAGATATCGGCAAAACTCGGTGCAATCACAACACGGAAACCAAAGTCATCCAGCGCCCAGACGGCATGCTCACGTGATGAACCACAACCAAAATTTTCACGTGCCAGTAAAATGCTGGCCTGATCGTAAGGCGCCTGATTAAGTACAAAATCAGGATTCGGTTTACGCTGGCTGTGATCCATACCCGGTTCACCCGGCTCAAGATAACGCCAGTCATCAAACGCATTCGGCCCGAAGCCACTGCGTTTAATCGATTTAAGATACTGCTTGGGAATAATCGCATCGGTATCGACATTCGGTCGATCCATCGGTGCAACCACACCTGTGATTTCAGTAAATTTTTGCATTTGTTATTCGTTTCCTAAATATTGATCCGGCAAGTATCAAAGATTATTTTTAATCTCTATTTTTTGTCAGCATCTTTTTTGTCTGAACTCATAGACTCTTTAATGGACTTACCCATTTTTTCTATGTCATCACCCATGCCTTCGATAGTGCCGGCACAACCAAATAATGAAGCGACAAATAAAACGATAATCAGTTTGTTGAACATAATATTCCCCTGCTTTATTTTAAGTTTTACTACAAATCATTAACATCAATGAAGTGACCGGCAATCGCCGCTGCTGCTGCCATCGCAGGGCTCACCAGATGTGTACGTCCGCCCTGACCCTGCCGCCCTTCAAAATTTCGGTTTGAAGTTGACGCACAACGCTCGCCAGATTCTAATCGATCCGCATTCATCGCCAGACACATAGAGCAGCCCGGTTCACGCCATTCGAAACCGGCTTCTTTTAAGATCACATCAAGCCCTTCTGCTTCTGCCTGTTGTTTTACCAGACCAGATCCCGGCACCACCATTGCCAGTTTAATATTACTGGCAACCTTGCGTCCCTTAGCCACTTCAGCCGCTTCGCGCATGTCTTCAATACGTGAGTTGGTGCATGAACCAATAAATACTTTATCAACTTTAATGTCGGTAATTGGCATACCCGCTTCCAGGCCCATATAAGCCAGCGCCTTGCGCATACCGTTAGCTTTTACTTCGTCTGTTTCATTCTCAGGATCGGGCACATTCGCATCAACCGCCACTTCCATTTCCGGTGAGGTGCCCCAGGTAACCTGCGGTTTAATGCTGGCGGCATCTAAACGAATCACACTGTCAAAATGCGCACCTTCATCCGATTTCAAATCATTCCAGTTGGTAACCGCCTGATCCCAGACATCATCAGCCGGCGCATAAGGACGACCTTTGACGTAATCAATTGTAGTCTGATCTACAGCAATCATACCGGCACGCGCACCGCCTTCAATCGCCATATTGCAAACCGTCATGCGGCCTTCCATTGATAATGCTGCAATCGCCTCGCCACCAAATTCAATCGCATAGCCTGTGCCGCCTGCTGTACCGATTTCACCGATTATCGCTAATACGATATCTTTCGCGGTTACACCTGCCTGTACCTGGCCATCAACCGAGATCAGCATGTTTTTCATTTTTTTCTGGATCAGACACTGAGTCG
>Ga0316207_10001543_pt1 | contig 27759 bp, 22 predicted proteins | sample 6weekpyrite_MG_FD_204943 | JGI IMG/M metagenome (GOLD analysis project Ga0316207, IMG submission 204943) | Microbial mat bacterial communities from mineral coupon in-situ incubated in ocean water Damariscotta River, Maine, United States -... | ecosystem: Environmental > Aquatic > Marine >... | reverse complement strand
ATAATATTTCTGAGTTTTGAATAAATCAGCGGCTTACTATAATGAAACCCCTGATAGATATGGCAACCTTCATTTCGAAGAAAATCCAACTGAATCTGTGTTTCCACGCCTTCTGCAACAATGCGCAGGCCAAACTGATAGGCAATTTTAATGATCGTTTGAACCAACAACGCATCTTGCGGATCAACTTCGATATCTGTAACAAATGACTTATCTATTTTTAATTCGTCAATGGGTAAACGCTTCAAGTGACTCAGGGAAGAATAGCCTGTTCCAAAGTCATCCAGCGAAAGGCGAATTCCAATTTTTTGTAACTGCTCAAATTTTTTAACACTCTCACTGAAATTATCGATTGCAATACGTTCGGTCACTTCCAGGGTTAAAAAATCTTTATCAAGCCTGTGTTTTGTGACAATTTTCTTGATGTCGACGATAAACTCCGTCTTTCTAAACTGATATGGGCTGATATTGACAGAGAGTTTAGTTGCTTTACCCGAATCTTTGTTTAAGCGCAAAATATCTGCGACTGATTGATTTAATACAAACTGACCAATGTCATAAATTAAGCCTGTATCTTCAGCTATAGCGATAAACTCTTCCGAATCGATAAAACCATGTTTTGGATGATCCCAACGAACAAGTGCCTCTACCGCAATAATATTTTCGTTGATATCCACCTGAGGTTGATAATAGACCTGAAGCTTTTGTTCACTGATTGCGCGTCTTAAATCTTTTTCCAGTATTATTCGTTTTAAAACTTTCTCATGCATCTCTGACAAATAAAAAGCAACCTGATTACGACCATTTTCTTTGGCACTATACATTGCTGTATCCGCCTGTTTAATAATGTCTTCAATTCCCTCATCCTTAAATGGAAACAATGCAATCCCTATACTGCTGGAAATCAGCAACTCATGATCATCAATAATAAAAGGATGTAAAAATGATTCTCGGATACGTTGTGCAACTTTTTCTGCCGCCAAACTTGCTTCTTCTTTGTTTTTACCCAAATGACGCAACATCACAAGATACTCATCGCCACCAAAACGTGAAGCGGTATCTTCATCCCATAGGCAGGACTTAATCCGATTGGCTGATTCCTGTAGAAGTTTGTCACCAATATTATGCCCAAGCGAATCATTGATAGTTTTAAAACGATCTAAATCGATAAACAGCAACGCACCAAAATACTGATGACGACGACTGGTAATCAGAGCCTGCTTTAACCTGTCAAGTAGCAACTGACGATTCGGTAAACCAGTTAATGAATCATAATATGCCTGATGCTCTATTTCTGCTGCCGCATTTTTTCGTGCAGTAATATCACGCCAAACAACATGTAGTAATTGTGTATCACCAACAGGGATCGCAGTTAACAGCACTTCGACAGGAAAAACTTCACCATTTTTTCTAATATGCTCCCATTCAAATCGATGGCTTCCTTTTTCAAAAGCTGTTTCTATCATGTGATCAGCTTTAAGCTCAGAAAGCTGTCCATCCGGCTGATTAATAGGTGATAACTTTGATGGATGAGTATTTATTAATTCTTCCTTGCTACTATAACCAAGCATATCAAGCGTAGCCTGATTACAATCGATAAACTTGTTACCCTCAATAATTAATAATGCATCTGCTGTTTTATCAAAAAGCGCCTGATAGCGTTTTTGACTTTCATCCAGTTTTTTCTCTGTTGAGACACGTAAATTTACTTCTCGGGACAAACGCCGAACCCAGAAAGCAAATACAAGTAACAATACAATCGATACAACCAGTATTTGATAAACGAGTGTGTAATCCGTTTTGCCAACAAACTTATCTTTTATCCAACTATCAAGTATCGCCTGCTTTTGTTCATGCGTTATATTTTTTATTGCTTTGTTTAAAATGGATAAAAGTTCCGGGAGATTTTTTTGTACCCCTAATGCTAACTTGGTATCGAATTCAGACTTACCAGTAATTTTGACATTGTTTAAACCCAACTCTGAAATGGTGTAACTACATAAAGCCAGCGTACATAACAACGCATCGACTTCGCCCGTAGAGACAGAAATCAATCCATCCTGTATATCGTCAACCGTAATAAATTTAATATCTGAATACTTACGCCTGATTTTGGATGCATAACCATAATCTTTGATCAGGGCAATTTTTTTATTTTTGATTACATTGATATTTTCAACATAGTTTTCGGTATTGCGCATGGCAATGACTATCGGGTTTGAAACATAGGGCTGGGTAAAATTCAGGTGCGATTTAAGATCAGAGTCATCCGTTTCTGAAAGTATATCCACCAGACCCTTTTTGGCTTTTTGAGTCGATTCGGTCCAGGTTACACTTGGACTCATGTCAAAGTGTAAGCCGGTCAATTCACTGATTATTTCGAGATGCTCAGAAACAATACCAATATAATTACCTTTGTCGTCAAAGGCCTCATACGGCAACCAGTTGGGATCACCGGTAAAACTGACTGAGGTATGTTGCTGCAACCATTGAATCTCAGCCTCGTTGAGTTCCAGTTTGTCGGATGGAGGTGATCCAATAGCTCTGCTGGCAAACAGCAAACAAATAAAAACCGAAAAAAACGCTTGTTTAGCCATAGTTACATGACAACCGCTAATACAAAGTGAAAATCAGGAATATACAATAACAGCAAATTCATCAATATCTTAATATTAGCCGAATTAACACTTCAAAACATAGTTTCTTTTCAATTATTAAGCCTATTAGACACCATCAAATTATATTTTTAAAAAAACAATAACTTACTCTTAATCTAATTTGTGACCGTCTGATTTGAACTCTACGATAATCCCATGTATATAATTACACTGAAGAATGACTTAGCGAGATTTGCATCTGAAATACATTAAGTTATTTTTTATCAACATACCAAATCTAGCCAGTTCGAAAGGAGACGATAAAATGGCCAAATACGACTTTATTAAAAACCTTCATTGCAAACAAAAAACAGCTGCAGACGATGCTTTTGACTTTGCAAAAAAACCGTCCAAAGGAATTAAGGCTATAAATCTCATCCTCGATATACTCTCATTCCTCAATGCAATGGATCAGAAAAATATCAGCACCGAATTAAAACGAAGAGCTGTTTGCCAGTAAAAATTTAAACTTTCGCTATTGGAGAATCAATTATATCCAGACTCTTAAAAAAAGATAAAAAAAACCATGCAAATACGGTATGCTTGCAGCCTTAAGTATTGAATTAAACAGGAAAATATCATGTCAGGGCGTACATCCAGTATTGAGCGCAATACACTGGAAACCCAAATCACCGTCAAACTCGATTTAGACGGCAGCGGTAAAGCAAATTTCAACACCGGCGTTCCTTTTTTAGAGCACATGCTCGATCAGGTTGCCCGCCACGGTTTGTTTGATCTCGATATTCAGGCTAAAGGTGATCTACACATCGATGCGCACCACACGGTTGAAGATATTGGCATTACCCTGGGGCAAGCAATGAGCGAAGCTCTAGGCGACAAAAAAGGTATCCGTCGTTACGGGCATGCATATGTGCCTTTGGATGAGGCTTTGTCCCGTGTAGTTATCGACTTTTCTGGCCGACCCGGTCTGGAATACAGTGCCGACTACCCTCGAGGTGTGATCGGCGCCTTTGACGTGGATTTAATACACGAATTTTTCCAAGGCTTTATCAACCATGCCAATGTCACCTTGCACATTGACTGCATCAAAGGCAAAAATGCACACCACATTGCGGAAACCATTTTTAAAGCCTTTGGCCGAGCCATGCGTATGGCTTTAGAAGATGACCCTCGCATGTCAGGTATTATGCCGTCTACAAAAGGTAGTTTGTAAGCTATCGGAAAGAACTCCTCCTGCTAAAATGGTTATACATTTATGAGTTGCGTTGCTGTTATTGATTACGGGATGGGAAACCTGCACTCGGTGGCAAAAGCGCTTGAGCACGCTAGTGAGTCCTTACAAACCCATGTAAATGTTGTCGTTACCCACGACCACGATACTATTTTGCAAGCCGATCATGTCTTGCTCCCAGGAGTGGGCGCGATGCGTGACTGCATGGGCGAGATTAACCGTCTCGGGGTCGACAAAATTGTGCGAGAAGTCATTGCTGCCGGCACACCATTTTTAGGTATTTGTGTCGGTATGCAGGCTTTGCTTCAAAGCAGTGATGAGAACAATGGAACCGATTGTTTAGGGATCTTTAATGGTCATGTTCATGGCTTTGCCTCTGAGTTTAAAAAACAGCAGATCGCTGGCTTAAAAATCCCGCATATGGGCTGGAACCAGGTAGAGCAAAAAATCGATCACCCCATGTGGCACAAAATTCCAGACAATGAACGTTTCTATTTTGTACACAGCTATTATACTGAACCTGATGATAAAGACTTAATTGCTGCAACCAGTCAATACGGATTCGAATTTTGTGTCAGCTTCGCAAACAAGAATATTTTTGCCACCCAGTTTCACCCCGAGAAAAGCCAACATGCCGGTCTGCAACTTTATGCAAACTTTCTGAACTGGGACGGAACACTTTAACTTTCTATAAACCTCTAACTACTAAATACCTTAAAGAATAAAACGGAACCATCATGTTAATTATCCCTGCAATTGATTTAAAAGACGGAAAATGTGTACGCCTGCGTCAGGGGCGTATGGAAGACGAAACCGTATTCTCAGAAGATCCTGTTGCGGTTGCCGGCCAGTGGGTCGAGCAAGGTGCACGTCGATTACACATTGTTGACCTGAACGGCGCGTTTGCCGGCCAACCCGTTAACGCTGGCGTCGTGCACGAAATTGCTGAAGCCTTTCCTGACTTGCCAATACAAATCGGTGGCGGTATTCGTGATGAAGATACTATCCAGGCTTATCTTACGGCCGGCGTTGAGTACGTCATAATCGGCACCAAAGCGGTTAATCAGCCACACTTTGTTAATGATGTATGTGCTGAGTTTCCAGGCCACATTATTGTTGGCCTGGATGCCAAAGACGGCAAAGTCGCTATCGATGGTTGGTCGAAATTATCAAAGCACGATGTTATTGATATGGCTCAACACTTTGAAAATGATGGTGTTGTTTCAATTGTTTATACAGACATAGGACGCGATGGCATGATGACCGGCGTTAATGTTGAATCCACCGTTAAACTGGCGCAATCGGTCAACATCCCCATAATTGCTTCTGGTGGCATCACTAATATTGAAGATGTTAAAGCGCTTTGCGCTGTACAGGACGAAGGCATTAGCGGCGCGATTACAGGCCGTGCTATATATGAGGGCACACTGGACTTTGCTGAAGCACAAAAATTATCCGATGAGTTAACAAAGTAAAGATGGGCTTAGCAAAACGAATTATCCCCTGCTTAGATGTCGACAACGGCCGTGTTGTAAAAGGTGTGCAGTTTGTTGATATCCGCGATGCCGGCGATCCGGTTGAAGTGGCACGTCGTTATGATGCCGAAGGCGCCGATGAAATTACATTTTTAGATATTACCGCCACTTCTGATAACCGCGACACCATCGTACACGTCGTTGAACAGGTTGCCAGCGAAGTGTTTATACCTCTCACAGTTGGTGGTGGTATTCGAAAAATTGAAGACATTCGGACCATGCTTAATGCGGGTGCAGATAAAGTCGGTATAAATTCTGCTGCCGTGTTTAACCCCGAGTTTGTAAAAGAAGCCGCTGAAAAGTTTGGTTCCCAATGCATCGTTGTTGCCATTGATGCAAAGAAAGTCAGCGCCGAAGGTGAGCCCAACAAGTGGGAAATTTTTACCCATGGTGGTCGCAAACCAACCGGTATCGATGCGGTTGAATGGGCAATAAAAATGGTTGATTACGGTGCTGGTGAAATCTTATTAACCAGTATGGACAGAGACGGTACCAAAATTGGTTTCGATCTGGAGCTAACCAGCGCCATTAGCGATGCCGTTGCCGTACCGGTGATTGCTTCCGGTGGGGTTGGTAATTTAGATCACCTGGTTGACGGTGTTATAAAAGGTAAAGCTGATGCCGTGCTCGCTGCCAGTATTTTCCACTTTGCTGAATTTACTGTTGGCGAAGCCAAGCGACATATGCAAGATGCCGGCATAGAAGTACGTTTATAATTCCTGACCTGTAAAATTCCAGCTACCGGGCATTTGCAACATCACCAGTATCATCAAGCCACTTATGTAGCATCCCCTTAAACAACTCAACATCCAGTGGCTTAGAGATATAATCATTCATACCTACCTCATAGCATTTATCAATATCTTGCTGCATGGCATTGGCAGTCATTGCCACAATGGTTAAATCATCAAAAGCGGGAATTTCACGAATTCGGCTCGTAGCCTGGTAACCATCTAATTCTGGCATTTGAATATCCATTAAAACTAAATCAATTTTATGTTGTTCAACCATTTTGATTGCCTCTAGCCCATTGTTCGCTATCAGGGGCTCAATCGATACTTTATTTAATAATGCCTTCGCAACAATTTGGTTTGTTAAATTATCTTCAACCAATAGCACAACTTTGCCAGCAAGTGATGTCGTATGCTCTACACGACAGCTCTTATCTCCCGGTTTACAACTTTGCACAACGGGTTCGACCGAATGATTGATTTGAAATGGTAAAGTAAAAGAAAAAGTACTGCCATGCCCGTAACGACTTTCTACATTCATTTCACCGTGCATATCAGTAACAAGTTGTTTAGAAATCGTCAACCCCAAACCGGTACCACCAAATTGTCGAGTAATAGAATTATCCGCTTGCTGAAAGGCCGAAAAAAGTAAATTAATTTTTTCATCGGGTATACCTATACCAGTATCAGTAACCGAAAAAACGACTTTCACAGTTTCTTCATCTTCTAGAATCTGCTTAACTGATAACTCGACATACCCTTCTGCGGTAAACTTAATCGCATTACTGACAAGATTAGATAAAATTTGCCGAATACGTAATGGGTCACCAAACACTGACACTGTGGGTATACTCATCTCATCATATTTCAGCTCTAATGATTTTTTTTCTGCCATTATCCGCAATGTCGCCAGCATGCCATTAATAAGTTCTTTCAAATTAAAAGGAATTTTTTCAATTTGAAGCTGGCCCGCCTCTATCTTAGAAAAATCCAGTATGTCATTGAGAATGCCTAATAAGTTTTCTGCGGATTCATGCGACTTACTAACATAATCACGAGCAACGTCATTCATTTCCTGTTCTAACGCAAGATAATTCAGATTAATAATTGCATTCATAGGTGTTCGAATTTCATGGCTCATATTAGCCAGGAATTCAGACTTAGCTTGATTAGCATGCTCAGCCAACTCTTTGGCTTCTAAGGCTTCATGCGTTCGCTCTACTACTTTTAACTCCAGATCATCACGTGAATTTTGTAGTTGGGTTTGTATCTTTCTGATACGCCGAATCACCATAAATGAGAGGAAAGCCAATATAGCGAGAGTAAAACTCACTAAAAAATTGTTTTTATCACGTAGTTTTTTTGCTGACTCCTTATTCAATTTAGAAAATGTGGAGATCTGATTTTGTTCAAAATCAATTAATTTCGCGAATGTATCCATCAATTTTGTCTGGCCTGGTAATACGACTTGATAAATCAGGTCCCTTGCCTTTTTATCAGACTCGTCTGTTCCAAGCATTGATAAACTTACAGCTTCTCTCTGGGCAGGTAGAATAATAGGAACAATTTTTTCTTGCTGTAAATAAAGTGCTTTCTCTTCAGGCTCTAACTGGCCACCAAGTACCTTTACTCGTGCACGTGCGAAGCGAGATGCTAGTTTACCTAACTCTAAATTTATCTCATCTTTTTCAAAAACATCTTCTGTATCAATTAACTGTAATGTTTTTCTGCTCCTTGCTCGAGCAATGGCCATCAGCTCACTATTGAGGCGCATTTTTTTACTATTTGCCTCTGCCTGCAGGAGACTATTGTCTATTTCATTCAGATGCTTTCCATAATCAAAAATAATGAACAAAATAAGCAGGAAAAATATACTTAAAATCACCGTCACTAAAAAAACAATATTTTTGCCTAACTTAAACATAACAACCCTTACTTATATATTGTAGTATTATCGGCTTATGTTCATTTCTCTTAAGTGTATATTGCGTTGATAGTAAAGTAATTTCCCTATTCTCAAATTTACAAATATGGTTAAAATACAGTATGAACACTAATTGGTTAGACGAAATTAAATGGGATAAAGATGGTCTAGTGCCGGCTATTGCACAGGAAACCGGTACGGGCAAAATGTTGATGATGGCCTGGATGAACCGCGAAGCACTTGAACTGACTGTTAAGGAAAATCGCGCGATTTACTGGTCACGCTCGCGCAATAAACTCTGGCGTAAGGGCGAAGAATCGGGTCATGTACAAACCCTGAAATCAATTCGCCTTGATTGTGATAACGATGTCATACTGATGGAAGTCGAACAGCTCGGCGGTATTGCCTGCCACACTGGTCGACACAACTGTTTCTTTAAAGAATTACAGGATGGACAATGGGTTGAAGTGGCAACTGTAATAAAAGATCCTGATGATATTTATTCAAAATAACGAGAGCAGTGTCACAGTTATTTTTGTATAACAATAATATCCTCAAACCGTTATGATGTATCGACGTTTGCAAGCAGTAGTTGTTCCGGCCTTATTGATACTGCTCGTGCCATCAAAAGTGTTTGCTATTCCCTTTGGTGTTTACGACCCCCGCTCACTTGCGATGGGCGGAACTGGTGTTGCAATTTCAAATAGCACCCATGCTGTTCACTATAACCCTTCTCTGCTCGCCATTCGAAACAAGCATAAAGAACTATCCAAAAAACAGGCTTTTTCGTTCCCAATTGTTGCAGGAAGGGCGTCAAAATCTTTACAGGATTTATCCGATATCAACGACCGAAACTATGATAGTTCTGTGAGTGCTGCAGTATCAACTTACAACGCTAGCCCAACTGTTGCGAATGCTACAAGCGCATTGAATGTCATTCAAAATTTACAAAACGATCTGGCAGCCGTATCAAATAAACTCATATTGGCCGATATCAATGCATCGCTGGTAATAGGTATTCCATCAAAAAATGCTGGTGGAGCATTTTACTTTTTACAACGCGGTGTCGGTGATGGCAGCATCAATATAAGCGCAAGTGACCAGGCGCTTATTGACGACTATCAGGAAGCATTATTGTTTATATCCTCAGGTGGTACCCAGGGCAGCGCTCATCCAGAATTATTCAGTGGTGGTAATCTTATCGATCCGGTTAATTCATTAACCTCATCCGCCAACGCCCGCGCCGCCCTTATCACAGAAATGGGAGTAAGCTTTGCCTCTACATTTAATATATTCAACCAGAAAGTTTTACTCAGCTTAAAACCTAAACTGTATAAAGTTAAAACTTTTGACTACAGCTCAACCATTACAAACAATACCGTGTCAAAAGATAAGCTGGATGATGATCAATGGCATATTAATGTCGATTTCGGAGCAACCTATACCATAAATAAACAATGGCGAACGGGACTGGTGCTAAAAGATATTATTCCAAAAGAGTTTCCAACCTCTAACGGCAACACAATAGAATTTAAACCACAACTACGTGCAGGCGTTGCTTATTTTAATCCTTCGTACACATTAACAGCCGATATGGATTTACTGGAAAATGAAGGAGCATTTGATGGAAATAAGAAACAGTATCTTTTAATTGGCGCAGAAATGCCCTTATCATTTATTAAGTTGCGTGCCGGGTATCGTTATGCCATACAGTCGGAAATAGCAGATGAAGAAGGCATTTTGTCTGCGGGGATAGGAATTAATATTAAGTCTTTTTACCTGGATTTAGCCTATTCAGAAAATAGTGAACAAATTGGGCTAGGATTAATGCTTGGATTTACCTTTTAATCAAAATTTTAATCTCTGGATAGCTTGAATTTGTTAAGCTCTAGCACATCAATATCATACTGACACGCACCTGTTTCAATCTTGAATATATTCTTTCCCTCTTTAAACAGTGTCTTGTCTATCTGTACTGTCTCTGTTATTTCCTTTTGCAAAAAATAGCGACGAAAATCAAATATTTTTAAAGTTTTTCCATTTAAATAAAACACCGTTGGTTCGTAGCTCGTTTGACAATGCCCCGCACTTTTAATCACAAACTGAATCGTTAAATGTGCATCTTGTGGATTCGCCACCATTACTGGAATAGTCAATATCTGTAAATCACCACCGACTTCACTATTACTTGTAACCAGATCCGTGTGCTTTTTATCTTCAATCTCGACTACATCGGAGACATAGGATACTGAACCACAACCTGTTAAATACAAGCTAAGCAATAGAATAGAACTTTTCACAATATATGTTTTTTTGATCAATCAGCATACCCTCAAGAGCTTCTGTGGTTTAAACTAGCGCTTATGGAAAACATACTACAACAATTATCAAAGGTTCTCGAAGAACGCAAAAATGCTGATCCTGATAGCTCTTATGTGGCTAAACTTTACAGCAAGGGCCTTGACGATATTTTGAAGAAAATCGGCGAAGAGGCAACCGAAACCGTTATGGCAGCCAAAGATGGCGATGCGGAGAAAATTATCTATGAAACAGCCGATCTCTGGTTTCACTGTATGGTTTTACTTTCAAATCAAGGACTTAGCGCCGATGACGTACTAAATGAGCTAGCCCGACGTTTTGGACTGTCCGGTATTGAAGAAAAGGCAAGCCGCAGTAAAAATTAGTCATAACGTATCACTGACTAGCTTGCATACTATATAATAGAGGGCTGATTTAAATAGCCTCACAAACAACTTGGAGTTATAAACATGGGTTTTGGTGTTACTGAATTAATTATTATTCTATTAATCGTTTTAGTGCTGTTTGGTGCAAAACGCCTGAAAAATGTCGGTTCTGATCTTGGCGCCGCGGTAAAAGGTTTTCGTTCTTCAATGAAAGATGAAGAAGCCAATAACATTGAGAAAAAAGAAGACAATGTTATTGAAGGCGAAGTGACAAACTCAAAAGAAAAAGAATCTGACAAAGTCTAGCCAGACGCGACCTTACCTGCACTAAAGATCACTATGTTTGATATCGGTTTCTGGGAACTCGGGATTATTATGATTGTTGGCCTGATTGTTATCGGCCCGGACAAGTTGCCCGGTATTGCCCGTAGCGCCGGTAAGTGGGTAGGAAAAGCGCGTTACTTTATTGGCTCGGTTAAACAGGATGTACAAAAGGAACTTCGAGCAGAAGAACTCAAGCAGGCAATTGAACGTGATGCAGGGCTGGACGAAATCAAAGAAATTATGAACACCGAACGCTTCACGCTTGAAGAAGAAGATAAAGACCAGGATTACCTTGTTAATGCAATCGATGATGATGCAGCACAACAAACTGTTGCAAGTGATACTAACCCCGAACAAACCAGTGCCGACAGCAACGATACCGATGCATCTGCTACAAAAAATAATTCATGACTGACTCCAAGCAGCCTAAATCTGAAGCAGAAATTCCATTTTTATCGCATTTAATCGAACTGCGAGATCGTTTATTGCGAAGTGTTTTATTTGTACTGGTTATCTTTGCCGGTCTGTTTTTCTTCGCAAATGATATTTACCAGTTTATCGCGACCCCATTAATGGCCAGCCTGCCCGAAGGTAGCTCCATGATTGCGACTAAAACAGCGGCGCCTTTTTTAACCCCTTTTAAACTTGCACTGGTCACCTCTATTTTTATCGGTATGCCTTTCTTGCTATACCAGGCATGGGGATTTATCGCACCCGGGCTTTATAAACATGAAAAACGTTTAGCCTTTCCATTACTTTTTTCAAGCATCACTCTGTTTTATGCCGGTATGGCCTTTGCCTACTTTGTTGTCTTTCCTCTTATTTTTGGTTTTCTAACTGCTGTTGCACCAGAAGGTGTCACAGTCATGACCGATATTTCCGACTACCTCGACTTTGTACTTAAGCTGTTCTTTGCATTTGGTATTGCATTTGAAGTACCGATTGCAACTATTATTTTTGTTGTTATTGGCTGGACAACGCCTGAAAAACTAGTTGAAAAGCGTGCTTATATAATAGTAGGTGCTTTTGTAGTTGGTATGTTGCTTACACCACCCGATATCGTTTCACAGGTTCTTTTAGCTATTCCGATGTGGTTATTATTTGAAGCTGGCGTTTTGTTTTCTCGTATGATTCTCAAAATGCGTAAACAACGAGAAGAAGAGCTTGAAGCCGAGGAAAAGGAATTATCAGACACCGAAATGGATGATGAGTTTGAAAAAGCCATTGCCGAAGAACAAGCCTTGTCAAAATCAGACGAAAAAGACAAATAACCTGCCTTAGCTTAGTTTTGTTGACTCATTTCCATCCCCTTAAAAAAGACTTTCAGCTTTATTCCTCTAAAAGCACAAAATATTGAAATAAAGTTTTGCTTTTACCCTTATAGTTTTGAAACTTTAGTCTTTCTACGTGTCTATTATTTCAGTTAAACTTTTGGTGCGCTTATGAAAAAAACAATAACTTATTTCAAGTCAGCAACATTATTCCTGTATCTAACTGGCGTATTAATTTCTCAGACTGCCTTTTCAAAACCCATCACAAACCAGTTAATAAAACATGCTTCCCCCTATCTGGCGATGCATGGCAATGATCCGGTTCAATGGCAGGACTGGAATGAATCTGTTGTTAAACGTGCAATAAAAGAAAATAAACTTATTTATATATCCAGCGGTTACTTTTCGTGCCACTGGTGTCATGTTATGCAACGCGAAAGTTATAAGAATAAAACGGTTGCAAAAATTCTTAATCAATTTTTTATTCCGGTAAAAGTTGATCGTGAACTTAACCCTGCACTGGATGCCCGTTTAATCGACTTTGTTGAAAAAACACAAGGGCAGGCAGGCTGGCCACTAAATGTATTTATCACACCAGAAGGCTATCCATTAGTCGGCATGACTTATTTACCCGCGAAAAATTTTACAGAAGTATTAAATAATCTTAAGACGCAATGGGAAGAAAAAAATAGTTACCTTAAATCCATTGCACAACAAGCTACAACTCAACTACTTTCTGAGCAGCAACCAAATAAAAATAAAATTGTAACCAATGAATCTGCCGGATATTTAAGTCAACAATTTTTATCACAAACAGCTGAACTAATAGATGAGATGCAGGGTGGTTTTGGTGAGCAGAATAAATTTCCAGCCGTACCACAATTAGTGACATTACTGCATATTATAGAAACAGAAACACTAAAGCCTTACATCAAAAATAAGTGGCAGGATTTTTTACTTACCACACTTGATAGCATGGCTCAGCAAGGATTACGTGATCATATAAATGGTGGCTTTTATCGATACACCGTTGACCCTAACTGGCAAATCCCACATTTTGAAAAAATGTTATACGACAATGCTCAACTTGCTATTTTATATTTTAAAGCGGCAAAAGTATTTAACCGAAAGAACTATCAAGACATTGCAATAGAAACTTTAACTTTTTTACAAACTGACATGACCTCTCCGGTTGGTGTTATTGCCGCCAGCCTGTCTGCCGTAGATAAAAAAGGCATTGAAGGTGGATGTTATGTCTGGCAACAGGGAGACTTAAAAAAATATTTATTACCTGAACAATACAAGGTCGCTAATCAATACTGGAAGCTTGTCAGTAACGATGCGCTTGAAAGCGGTTATCACCTTATACAACAAAAAAATGTAAAAGAAGTTGCAAAGTTATTATCTCTTGCAGAAAGAAATGTCACTCAAATTATCCAATCATCAAAAAGAAATTTAAAAAATAGTCGTAACCAGGCACCATGCCCAATCGACAATAAACCCGTTGCTGCGTGGTTAGGTCTCAGCTTGCAGGCATTTACACTAGGGGCACTACAAACAAATAATAAATCATTTAAGCAACATGCAAAAAAACTCTATCAATTTATCCAACAAAAGCTCTGGAAAAATAAAACACTTTTTCGTTCTATAACGACTGTCGACAATAAAACACAGCCAATAGGTGCTGCAGGGCTTGAAGATTATGCCTTTGTTGCCGAAGGTATACGCCAATATTCTGTACTATTTAAAGACAATACTGCAAAACGTTTATCTCAAGCATTATCAAAGCAGGCATGGGAGCGATTTTATAAAGAAGATGGCTGGTATTTAGCTGAAAAGCCTTTGATTAAATACACTATCGGCAAAACAGTATTAGAAGATAGTCCTTTACCATCTCCATCTGCTATATTAATCAGTACCAGCCTGCAGTTAGATGATAAGCAACTTAGTAAACTCGCACAAAATGCATTAATACAAGGTGCTTCTAATTTAGAAGAATCACCCTACTGGTACGCAAGCCAGATTGATGTAATAAGAAATTTCTACAAGTAATTAGCTAAATATTTTAGTGAGATCGGGTAGCGCGAAGGTAGAGAGCAAGGCAAAAATTAATGAAAAAACGGAGTTCACATATAGTGAATGAGTATTTTGAATTGATTTTTCTGCGTGCCCCAACATATTAAATAAAATAGCGGGTAAACACCGTTATCTACCTTCTTGCTATTCGAAATCAGTGTACCTGAGCATGCTGCATAGGTACTTCGAGAATATCAAACTCATATTGATTAATTGCCGTTGTAAATAACAATAATCTTGTTAAGCGAATATGAAATATTCTTTTTCCAAGATTAACAACCAGTACTGTATTTATATCATAAATATTAGCCGGCAAAATAATGCTGCGTGTCTGCTTAAGCGAAACCTGAAAAGGTATTAACAAAGCTCGAAAATAATCTGTTCCGGTTCCAACACCGCTCATTGCCTTGACCGCAACGGGTACAGCGGACTTGGCAATATCCATGATACCGATATCCAGTACTTTTTTAGTATCCGATTTAATCCATCGAACTACTCCCGTCTGCCAACGGCCTTTTAGCTTGCCATCGTAACGGTAAGAAACAATTTCACCAACCTTGATAGAAATATCGTGATGGCCATTAAAACAACGTAATGCAATACCCATTTGACTTAAGTTACTTTGCTGCCAGTCTTCCTGACTATAGTTAGCATGGATATGTCTCTTATCTTTTTTCAGTGCTTCTTGATAGCGTGTTGCAAAAAAACTTTTACCTTCTTCTTCTGTTAATGCGGGTGCTTTTTTATTGGATTGAATCTTTAATTCATCCATTTCAGGGGTAAATTTTGCACGCATCGAAATAAAATGGTGACATGAATTTAACCCCGTTGTGATACGCACATCATCTGCTGATGGCTTACGAGGTTCTGAACGCTCGGTATTCCCTTTCCAGGTATCTGCAAGGCGCAATAACGCATCACGTTGCCGACGTTCAAGCACACCTGCATCATGTAATAGATCATGGTCAAAATTACCGCGCAGAATATTCTGAATAAGCTCTTCCAGGCGCTCTTTTAATTTTTCAATTTCAATCACACGACCGCTTATTTTCTGTGTATATAAATCATGGGTAATAAAACGCGGAGCTTGATCAGCTGACATATCAACTGCATATTCCCCTTCAACAGCAGGCTGAACATTTGGTAATAAATCGCAATCCTCTGTCCAGAAACTCACAAGACGAAAAATTTCCCATGCCTCACCCTGCATTAAATGATATGGCTCAGCGATAGCTAAAAGTAATATGCGTTTGTAGGCATAATCAATGGTTGCTTTTAACGGCAAGCCCATATTTGGAAACGGGTCATCAATTTGAACTTCGTGAAAATTATTTGCTTCTGCATAACGATAGAGCTGATGTAAATCATGCCAAACACCTTCATCTACCGGGTCATATACAGAGTATGACTCCACCAGATTCCAGGCCAGAAAAATCATTGAGAAGTAGATTGCTTCATGCAGCAACACATCTTCTGCCATCTTATGTTTTTTCTTGATAACCAGCTCACTAACTATAATTTTATAGCCGGATGCCATATCAAATAACAATTTACGGCAAGTATCTGAATAAAAGCGCTCCTTGCGACCAAGAGGTATCTGTGCAGCATGGTATTTCTTACCGAGTGCCTCAACCACTTGTTGCACCGCAGGATACAGCACTGACATCAGTGCCATTCGCTCATGCATAGGATACCGGGAGCCATTAATAATATGCAGCTTTTCCAGCAAACGGTGTGATGCGGCATTAGTATCAGCAGTTGGCAGTTCATGTACCCACTGCATCAGAGTTTTTGCCCTGAGATAAGGCTTGGGTTTTTGACTTATATCTTGCGTGGGAATACTTAAAACCGGTAATGACATGAAATAATTTTCACCCTAAATATTATTTAAGAAACAGTGTAACTGGCCGACAACAACTACCGAAGTACAATTTTTGGTCAATCCCGATAAACATTGCAAATTGCAACCAATTACAGGTTTTATATAAAAATCAACCTGTTAACTATAGCGGCAGATTTGGGAAAATTTGAAATTCTGACTAAAAATAGTGATGATAGAAAAATAATAGCAATAATAATACACCGATTTAAGGAGTTTTGTATGGACAAGTTTTATTATGGTCTCGTCCTAGGACTATCTGTTTTTCTGAGCATACCCATATCCACAGTCAACGCTGCAGAACTCATTTTTACCGCACCACCACGCGAAAAACCCGCCGCTGGAAAAAAGATCTACGACCCTATTGCTCAACATATCAGCAAACTGCTTAACGCCAAGGTCGTCTACAAACACCCCGGCAACTGGCTAAATTACCAACGGGAAATGCGTGACGGTAAATACGATATTGTTTTTGATGGGCCGCACTTTGCGTCCTGGCGAATGACCCATATTAACCATGACATGGTGGCAAAATTGCCTGGTAAGCTTGGTTTTATGTTGGTTAAGAAAAAAGATAATACCAGCGTTAATACCCTTAACGATTTAATTGGCAGAAGAATCTGTGGGATCTCCATGCCGAATTTATCCACACTCTCTATCTTAAGCGCCTACCCTAACCCTGTACGCCAACCGGTAATTGTTGGTGTAAGCGGAGGCATGAAAGGTGTCGCCAAAGCACTCGCTAAAGATCGTTGCGATGCCTATGTTTTCCGTGACAAATTCTTTGCTAAAAAATTAAAGCCTGAAGTTAAACAAAATCTACAGGTTATATATAAAAGCAAACCATTACCAAACCAGGTAATTTCCGCCGGACAACGTTTAACACCAGCACAGAAAAAAGCTATCGCACACTCTCTAAGCGTTGGCAAAGGTGTAGCTACAACGGCAGGCCTCAGAAAAAGATTTGCGGCAAAAGCACGCTCTCTTCTTAGTGCTAATAATGCAGAATACAAAGGACATAATCGATTACTCGAAGGTGTAATCTTTGGTTGGTAAATTTAAAATTTTTACCCAATAAAAAAGAGGGCTTCGCCCTCTTTTTTTTCTAATCTCACATTACAATTCGTTCGTAGCTTCCCGGTCAGGTATAGTAAAAAATATTGTTGTCCCTTTATCAACTTCTGATTCAGCCCAGACTCGTCCCATATGACGTTGAATGACTTTTGCTGCAGTTGTCAACCCAATACCCGTACCCCGGTAATCCTTCGTACTATGTAGCCGGTTAAACGGCATAAATAACTTATCTACATAAGCCATATCAAATCCACAACCATTATCCCTGACATAATAAACTAACTGCTCCTGTTGTTTTTCAACGCCTATTTCAATTTTTGCATCTTTGACTTTAGATGTATATTTCCATGCATTATCTAACACGTTATCCAGAAATAATAAAATAAGTTTTTTATCTGCATAGACATTTAATTCAGGTTCAATAATTATACTGACATCCCGCTCAGGTTCCGCCAGTTTAATGTCTGATAAAATATCTTTAGATAATTCCGACAAATTAATTCTGTCTATACTCAGTTCATTGATTGTGATTTTATTCAGCTTTAAAAGAGCCTGAATAATATCGCCCATATGAAGCGTTGATTTACGTATTCGCGATAAATAATGTTTAGCCTCCTCGTCGAATATATCATTATATTCCATTAATAATGCTTTACTAAAACCATCAATACCTCTTAATGGTGTACTCAGATCATGAGCAATAGTATAGGCAAATGCCTGCAAATCTTTGTTCAACATACTTAATTCAGATGTACGACGTTTAACACGTTGCTCCAGCTCATCGTTAAGTAATTCGAGTTCATGTTGAACCTGTCGCTGCGCGGTTATATCAGTCGCAAATCCACATAGTGCAGAAACTTCACCTTCTTCATTAATTAATGGAAATTTAACGCTCAGGTAAAAATGCTTATTATTATTTGAGTCATAGATTTCATCTTCTGTTTCAATTGTTTTTTTATTCTCAAATACCTGTTTATCACTTTCTATAAACACATTCGCAGCATCTTCAGGAAATAAATCATTATCTGTTTTATCAATAATGTCTTTTCGTGATTTCCCTAAAATCTGCTCAAACGGTTTGTTAACCAAAATATAGCGCCCTTCCATGTCTTTCAGGTAAATAACAGAATATGCATTTTCCATTACAGCATATAGTTTATTCTCGCTCTCTCTTAACTGTTTTTCAGAATCTTTGATTGTCTTTAAAGTATCTTTAACCTTTTTGTCAGATGATAAAAGCATACTTCCCATTAAATTAAATTCTTGTGACAATTCCCCCAGTTCATCCATACTTGTAACTTCAATAGAATGCTCCAAATTTCCATTAGCTAATTCTTTAGTCGCGCTTACAAGACGATTAATTGGCTTTGATATACTTTCACGTATTAAAAGAATAACAACTACAACTATTATAAAAAGCGCAATCATTCCATATAAGATTATGTTAAATATATAATCTTGTTGTAAAACAACTGAATTTCTCTTGAATGTTCTCAGCCTTACCAGGCTGGAATAGATCTGACTGATATTAGCTCTTAACTGTCCGCTTAAACGTTTTTCTCTTTCATGTGCAATGCTTAAATGTGGCTCTGTTAAAATTCCTTTGCCCTGAAGACTATTAATCTTCTCAAACAATTCTTTAATAATTATGTTTTTTTCTTTAATCTTTTTAATTAACGTTTTATCCTGTTCAGCAGCTAGTTGTAAGCTGGCAATTGCTTCTTTAGCAGAATCATGAATACCATACCACTGCAAAATTATTCTTTGATATTTGTAGTTATTAAATTCTGCCGTTAACACTTCTAACCGGTTTAATCTAAGAATTAAATTATCAACCTGGCCTTCTGATTTTATAAAACTTTCATACTCTAAGATTGCTAAATAATATGACCATATTATTAATATAGCCGCCACAATCGGGATCAATAAAATACCTGTGACTTTTGTTAAAATTTTCATGATGTTACTTTAATTTGAATGCAATATCGATATAGCCTGAGGCTTTACAATAGACAAAGCCTTTGAAGAGATAAACTGGAGATAATTCGGCATACTGTATTTGTTCTTGCTATTCCTGTTAATTACCCAGCGAGCTTGATCTTCCAGGCTGAGAATTAATGACTGTTCTAACTTGACATTTAACTCAAGAGTGAACAAAGCCTTAATTACATTTATTTCCGGGATATCAAGGCTATCTGAAATTAATTTAATTGCTTCTTGTTTATTATTTTTTACAAAATTTTCTGAATCAACTAAAGCTTTTAAAATTTTTGTTTGTATACTGAGGTTATTGTTAAGATAACTATTAAACCCAACCAACTGAAAAAATTTTAAATATAATCCTGGCGTCTCAAAAACTATCGCATTTTCACCTAATGCCTTAACAGCCTCACTATAATATGGTTCTCGCGTTGAGATTGCATCTACTGTACCATCAACTAATGCCTTAGGTAGTTTTTCAACCTTCATATACAGTGGATGTATATCAGATTCAGAAAAGCCATGTTCAGTTAAACATAAATGCATAAAAAAATGTGAGGCTGAAGCTTCTTGCGTAGCCATTCTTTTCCCTTTTAAATCATCTGGCGTTTTTATTCCTTTATTACGAGCGGCAACGATTACGTTATCATTACTGGAGGTTCCAATTGTAGCAAAAATGCTAAAATCATTTCGTAAAAGGCTTTGAAAAACAATGGGGCCGCCAGCTGTGGTTGCAATATCAACCTTATTGGCAAGCAAACCATTTAGTGCTCGTTTACCACTTTTAAAATAGGTGATATCAGCATTAATACCATTTTTCTTTAAAAAGCTTTTTTTATCAGCAATTATAAATAACCAGCTTGGTGGTGTTTTGGCAATCCCTATTCTAACGGATTCCATTTTAGGAGCAGTTTGTTTTTCAGTTCTGATATCACATGCTACAAGCATCACAGCTATAAGTGGTATCAGAATTTTTAAATTAAGCTTTGAGAATCTCATTTACAGTCCTTAATAAAGATACAGTACGAATCTTATTATAGCTTAGGTAATGATAGCTGTTATAAGTACAAATATATCTGACGAACGTCAATGTCATTGACTGAACTTTTAAGGCAATGTGGCAAACACATTTTAAACTCAGACAAAGTGTATAGTGATATTAATGGGCCCGGTAGGTTGAAAACCGACCGAAGTGGCTCAATTTCACTTCGCAGCAGAACAAACGTGCAACGCAATGAAGCTGGGGTGCTCGGATCCGCCTAATAAAAAAAATAAGTTGGTGGGCCCGGTAGGACTCGAACCTACGACCAAGGGATTATGAGTCCCCTGCTCTAACCAACTGAGCTACAGGCCCTTTAGAAAGGAGCGGTGATTTTATCAAGATTTTAATGTGAATGTAAGGCAACGCTAAATAAAAAGGCGCAACCAAAGTTACGCCTTTTTTACGCTCAAAACATTGCCAATTATTCTGAATCCAGGAAGCTGCGTAATTGATCTGAACGACTTGGATGGCGCAATTTACGTAATGCCTTGGCTTCAATTTGACGGATACGTTCACGCGTTACATCAAACTGCTTACCTACTTCTTCCAAAGTATGATCGGTATTCATATCAATACCAAAACGCATACGCAGTACTTTTGCTTCACGTGCTGTTAAACCTTCCAGAATATCCTGAGTCGCTTCACCTAGTCCTGAGCCAGTTGCCGAATCCAGAGGTGAAGTCACATTACCGTCTTCAATAAAGTCACCTAAGTGCGAATCTTCATCATCACCAATAGGTGTTTCTGTTGAGATTGGCTCTTTGGCAATTTTAAGTACCTTGCGAATTTTATCTTCAGGTAATTCCATTTTTTCTGCCAGTTCTTCAGGTGTTGCTTCACGACCAAGATCCTGCAACATTTGACGTGAAATTCGATTTAGTTTGTTAATCGTTTCAATCATATGAACAGGTATACGAATCGTACGTGCCTGATCGGCAATAGAGCGTGTTATCGCCTGGCGTATCCACCAAGTCGCATAAGTCGAGAACTTATAACCACGACGGTATTCAAATTTATCTACTGCTTTCATCAAACCAATATTGCCTTCCTGAATAAGATCGAGGAATTGCAAACCACGGTTAGTATATTTTTTCGCAATTGATATAACCAGACGCAGGTTAGCTTCAACCATTTCTTTCTTGGCGCGACGTGCCTTGGCTTCGCCAATCGACATCTTGCGATTAACATCTTTGATTTCTGAAATGAGCATGCAGCAACTTTCTTCAAGACCAGCAAGTTTTGTTTGCGCACGAAGAATTTCTTCTTTGTGCTCATCCAGTACAGCTGAGTATTTTTCACCTGCATCAATATGTGTTTGTAACCAGGTAAGGTCTGCTTCATTATCAGGAAACGAAGTTATAAACTGTTTACGTTGCATGTGAGCTTTATCAACACAAATAGTCATGATGACTTTTTCATGCGAACGAATTTCGTTGATTAACTTGCGCATTTGGCTAACAAGGCGTTCCACCATCTTTGGTGTGAGTTTTAACTCCATTACCTCGTTAATTAAGTCTTCACGAATCTTCAGCGTCTTTTTATCGTTAAAGCCATTTTTCCTGGCCGCTGTCATCATCTTGGTGTATTGCTTTTCAATTTTCTTGAAACGCTTGGCAGCTTCTTCTGGATCAGGTCCGGTATCAACAACTTCGTCATCATCATCTTCATCTGCCTGAGCACCCGGCATGATGATTTCATCAGGCGCATTTGGATCAATAAAATCAGTTAAGATGTCAGTGAGTTTAAACTCTTCGGTTTCGATCCCTTTGTAGCAATCGATTAAAGTCGCGATTGTTTCAGGGTAGCAGGAAAGTGACCACAGCATCTGCTGTAAGCCGCCTTCAATACGTTTGGCAATTTCAATTTCGCCTTCACGCGATAATAATTCAACCGCGCCCATTTCACGCATATACATACGCACAGGGTCCGTAGTTCGACCAAATTCGCTATCAACATTGGCAAGTGCAGCGGCAGCTTCTTCAGCTGCATCTTCATCGACGGTATTACCCGATTCGAGCAAAGTATCACTGTCTGGGGCCACCTCATGCACAGTAATCCCCATATCGTTGATCATCGCAACAATATCTTCAATTTGATCCGGGTCGACAATATCGTTGGGAAGGTGATCGTTTACCTCAGCATAGGTCAGGTAACCTTGCTCTTTTCCCTTTGCAATCAATATCTTAAGTTGGGACTGCTGTTGACTTTCTTTCAATTCGGGTGCTTTACTTACACTCATTCACTATGCTCACATTATTTCGAGATAAAAGATCAGAATTTTACACTAGATCCGCGATTTTTCTATATAAATACATAAGATAACTATAGACTTTTTATGAAAAAATTTAGTGAAATCACAATTAAACACTAAATTTTTAATACACAATTTTACTTAATTCCCTGAATTCCTCTTTCTCTTCAGGGCTTAGCTTGCCATGGTTCGATTTGGTGGAAAGGTGCTCATATCGCATTACTTTTGCCTGCAAGTAAAGGCTGTCCATTGCACCAGTAAATTCAGCTTCCAGACTCTCTTCATCCGCAACTTCAGGTTGCCACTGAGCTAATTTGACCAAATGAGGATAACTCTGCTCAGCACCGTCCAGCGCTGCCCATCTTTCCAGGATAGCCGCACAATTTATATGGGGGTAAGCATGTAATAATTCAAGCAATTTTCTCAAAATATCAATGCCGGGTATATCTAATTCTGCAAGTTGGTTTGGTGTTTTGACCAACTGAGCCAACCTGGGTAAGTACAGTAACCGCATGATCGCTATTCTGACAGGAGATAGCGCCGTTTTAGAAGATTTTCCCGTTATATTGCTACTTTTAGCGCTAAATGAAGAATGTCTATTTGCTGTCGTATTAACCTCAGCAGCCTTTGCTGGTGCCACACTTGCTATTCTAGCAGGCCTGGTCTGCTGGCCAAGAATAGTGTCTATTTCGGTGGATTCCATCCGCGCCAATTGCGCCAGTTGTTGCACCATCATCTGACGGTAGACGCCAGGCAATAGCTGACTGAGTAATGGCCGAGCCTGCTCGACCAGCTGTGCACGACCATCAATGCTATTGGTATCTATGCTGGCACAGAGATTTTCAAATAAATATTCCGAAAACGTTTTGGCATTGCCAAGTTCATTCTCAAAGCCTTCCTTGCCATGGGTTCGAATATAGCTGTCTGGATCTTCCCCCTGAGGGAGAAACATAAAACGTATCTGCAGGCCCTCTCGAATAACCGGTAACGCATTATTTAGTGCACGCCAGGCTGCATCACGCCCCGCCCGGTCGCCATCAAAGCAGAAGTAAATCTCGTGGCTCAGACGAAACAGGCGTTGCAAGTGATCAGCTGTGGTTGCCGTTCCTAACGTGGCAACCGCATAGCGCACTCCAAATTGCGCCAGTGCTACCACGTCCATGTAGCCTTCAACCACCAGCACTTTATCAATTTTGCGCAAGGCTTTGCGCATTTCGTATAGTCCGTAAAGCTCTTTGCCTTTATGAAACAGTGGCGTTTCGGGCGAATTAAGGTATTTAGGTGAATCGTCTCCCAGTACTCGGCCACCGAAGGCAATGCATCTGCCGCGCTGATCGCGAATAGGAAACATGACCCGATCACGAAATCGGTCATAACAACCGCCGTTATCTTTTTTAATCAGCATACCCAGATCGGTTAGTTTCGTTACCAGTTCTTTGTCAGCTGCATTACCAAGCGCTTTTAGCAGTGTTTCGTAACCGGGCGGCGCATAGCCCATGCCATATTCAGCTGCAATTTCACCGCTTAAGCCACGCTGTTTTAAATAGGTAACGGCTTTTTGTGCCTGTGGGTGTTCGCGCAATTGTTTACGGTAAAATTGATCAACCTGCTGCATGAGTTGATAGAGCGAATCTGCTTTTTTAATTTTTGCACCATGTTCCGTACCATTCACTTTTTCATGCGGTACTTCCAGGCCCAGGTTGCGTGCTAACTCTTCAACCGCCTCAGGAAAGCTTAAATGCTCATACTCCATTAAAAAGCGCAGCGCCGAGCCACTCTCACCACAACCAAAGCAGTGATAAAACTGCTTGGTTTCACTCACCGAAAAGGAGGGTGTTTTTTCATTATGAAAAGGACAACAGGCTTTATAGTTGGTACCGGCTTTTTTTAACGGCACACGTGCATCGATAATCTCTACAATGTCAGTACGCGCGAGAATATCGTCTATAAAATACTGGGGAATTAAACCTGCCATACAGACATTTTATGGGTTTTACGAGAATGACGCGACTTGTTTATCAACCACAGCGACGTAGCGAACACAGCAAAAAACAAAGTTATCAGGGTACGATAGTAATTGAATTTTTTCATGGCTTGTCTAAGCCTTGGAGTACAAGGCATAAACTGACGCAAAAGCGGAGTTTACGCTAGTAAATGAGCATTTTAAGGAAGTTTGTAACGCAGTAATACTGGCTTAGACGAGGCGTGATTTAATTTTGCCGCTTACCTGACCCATATCAGCCTTACCAGCTAACTGCGGCTTAAGCATACCCATGACTTTACCCATGTCCTTCATACTGGCTGCACCTGTTGAAGCGATGGCATCATCGATGAGCTTATCAACATCAGCATCTGACATTTGCTCAGGCATGTATTCTTTAATGATAACAACTTCAGATTTTTCTTTTTCTGCTAACTCGTCTCGACCCGCATTTTCAAACTGCTCGATAGAGTCTTTACGTTGTTTTAGCATTTTTTCTAAAACAGCTATCACCTGATCATTATCAAGCTCAGTGCGTGTATCAACTTCGATTTGTTTAATCGCAGAAGTAATTAAACGCAATGTCGCAAGACGCTCTTTATCTTTAGCGCGCATCGCATTTTTAACATCATCATTGATACGTTGTTTTAGATCAGACATAAGTATTGGTGATTTTTATTTTTACAATAAAAAACAGCCTAAGCTTTCATTAGGCTGCTTCGAAATACGGCAATACAAAAACTAATATAAGCGAACTAAACGTGAACGCTCACGCGACATTTTTTTCTGATGACGTTTTACAGCGGCTGCTAATTTACGTTTACGGATTGAAGTTGGTTTTTCATAGAACTCGCGACGACGAACTTCTGATAATACACCGGCTTTTTCACATGAACGCTTAAAACGACGTAATGCAACGTCAAATGGCTCGTTTTCTTTAACCTTCACAAAAGGCATAGGATTCCTCTATATTTTCTCGTTACTTTTTGGCTACAATGCCTAAAAGGGCGCGCTATTTTAAACGCAGACGCCCGGCAATGCAAAGAGATCACACGTTAATCCGCTATTTTCTTTAATTTTTACGACAAAAAAAGCGACAAATCACGTTAAGCAGAGGGTATCGGCAAAATTTATGCGCGTTTTAGGAATTGAAACATCCTGTGATGAAACAGGTGTAGCTATTTATGATACTGAGGCAGGTATTGTTGCAGACGAATTACATAGCCAGATTGCGCTACACGCTCAATATGGTGGTGTGGTACCCGAACTGGCGTCACGCGACCATGTCCGTAAGACTATTCCTTTAATAAACAAGGTGTTAGAAAAATCTGGGCTTTCGAAAAAAGATATCGATGGCATTGCTTATACTAAAGGCCCAGGCCTGTTAGGAGCCTTGTTGGTCGGTAGTTCAGTCGGGCGCGCGCTGGCCTATGCCTGGGATGTTCCGGCAGTCGGTGTACACCATATGGAGGGACATTTACTGGCTCCGATGCTTGAAGAGAATCCACCAGCCTTCCCTTTCGTTGCCCTGCTGGTTTCAGGCGGACATACACAATTAATATCAGTAGGGGGTATTGGCCAATACGAACTGCTGGGTGAATCCATTGATGATGCTGCCGGTGAGGCATTTGATAAAACGGCCAAAATGATGGGATTAGGCTATCCCGGTGGTCCGGCTCTGGCCAAACTTGCTGAGTCCGGTAATGCTGACCAATTCAGGCTACCACGCCCCATGACTGACCGACCTGGCCTGGATTTTAGCTTTAGTGGTTTAAAAACCGCCGCCCTGACTGCCTGGCAGCAATCAGATCAGTCAGAACAAACACAAGCTAACCTCGCCTACGCTTTTCAGGAGGCTGTAGTTGAAACCATTGCAATAAAGTGCCGCCGTGCTTTAGAACAAACAAAAATGCAAACATTAGTGATAGCAGGCGGTGTCAGCGCGAATAAACATTTACGTGCACGTTTAACCGAAGTCGTTAAAAAATACGATGCCAATGTTTACTACCCACGCCTGGAATTTTGTACTGACAACGGCGCTATGATTGCGTATGCCGGTTGCCAACGCTTACTTGTCGGTCAACAGCAGGATCTCGATTTTTCAGCAACTGCTCGCTGGTCAATCGATACACTTCCATCTGTGTAATTGTTAGATCAGTTAACTATTACTGTTAGGTTACCCAGGCATTAAATCGGCAGCTTCAATTACTTTCGTTGGCTCAGACTCTTCCGTTAATAATCTGATGGGTTGTGCAACCCAGTTACCCTGAATACAGTCCACTCCAATTTCTTTCAGCTGCAGATATATGTCTTCGCTTTCCACAAACTCTGCAATTGTTTTCATATTCATCACATTGCCTATCTCATGAATACTTTTAACCATGGCAAGATCAACCGCGTCTGTAATGATATCTTTTACAAATAACCCATCAATTTTTAAATAATCAACGGGCAGTGTTTTTAAATAAACCAGTGATGATAATCCCCGTCCAAAATCATCCAGCGCAAAACGACAACCATAACCACGTAGTGCTGTTATAAACTGTAACGCAATATTTAAGTCCATTACTGCTGCCGTTTCGGTTATTTCAAAACAGATATGTCGACCAGAAATATTATAACGTTTGATCATTCGTAAAATAAAAGCTAGAAAACCTTCTTCGCCTATCGACGTTTGCGACAGGTTAATACCAAATACCTTACTCTCTGCATTCTTATTTTTTGAAATATATTTAAATACTTCACCAATAACATAGCGATCAATATGCTGTGCCAAACTATAACGTTCTGCTGCGGGCAAAAAAGCACCCGGCGGAATTAACTTTCCATTATCATCCTGCATACGTACTAATATTTCATAGTATTCAATTTTAGAATGCGGTTTATCTGTTAACATAACCGGCTGTTGAAACAGTGCAAACTGATTTTTGTCTAACGCACTTGAAATGCGAGCAACCCATTGCATTTCACCATGACGAGTTACCATCTCTTTATCATCAAGCTTGTACACATGCACCTTATTTCTACCGGTATCCTTAGCCGCATAGCATGCTGTATCCGCAGCTCTCATAATAAGATCAACTGAGCCACTATTTTTATTTATCGCAACCAGACCTATACTTGCGCCAACCCGAAAAAGATTATCATTCCACTCATAG
>Ga0316207_10001542_pt1 | contig 27764 bp, 23 predicted proteins | sample 6weekpyrite_MG_FD_204943 | JGI IMG/M metagenome (GOLD analysis project Ga0316207, IMG submission 204943) | Microbial mat bacterial communities from mineral coupon in-situ incubated in ocean water Damariscotta River, Maine, United States -... | ecosystem: Environmental > Aquatic > Marine >... | reverse complement strand
CTTCACCGCAAATTGATGATGCTAAGCGTGGTTTTAGTTTTCAGAACGACGGACCACTTGATATGCGAATGAACCCTGATCAAGGTGTGAGTGCAGCACAATGGTTAGCTAATGCAGATGAAACCGATATTGCAAAAGTATTAAAAGAGTATGGCGAAGAGCGTTTTGCTAAACGTATCGCACGGGCAATTATTAATGCACGTGAAGAGCAACCAATACAAACAACAAAACAACTTGCCTCAATTGTTGCTGCTGCAAATCCAAAATGGGAAAAAGGTAAAGATCCTTCTACTCGTAGCTTTCAGGCAATAAGAATTTTTGTTAACAGCGAGCTGGATGATTTAGAAAAATGTTTACAGCAAGCAGTTAATATTCTAAAGCCTGGTGGCCGTCTGGTTGTTATCAGTTTTCATTCTCTTGAAGATCGCATTGTTAAACGTTTTATACGTGATATGGAAAAAGGTGAACAATTACCGATTGATTTACCGGTTATGCATGTGCAAGTCAATTCAAAATTAAAGCGAATTGGTAAAGCAATTAAAGCTTCCGATAAAGAAGTAAAACATAATCCAAGATCACGAAGTGCTGTGATGCGTGTTGCAGAGAGGGTTTGACAGATGAACGAATTTATCAACCAATTGTTCTCTGACAAATTAAAAATATTAAATACTTTACTTATTTTAGCTGTCATGATTTCAGCAATGGTAGTCGTTTATAGCAGACATACTAACCGTTTGTTATTTGTTGAACTGGAAGAATTAAATAAAAAGCGTGATCAAATGAACACTGAATGGGGACAATTGCAGTTAGAGCAAAGTACCTGGGCAACAGATAGTCGTATAGAAAAAATTGCAACTGAAAAACTTGGTATGCGAAATGTTGAGTATAAAAATACGGTGATTATTAAATTATGAGTGTGACGGTTCATACACCTGTAAAGTTTTATCGCATGTTTGTTGTTATTGCGCTTATTGCACTTGCTATTGCAATGTTGGTATGGCGTGCTTTTGACCTGCATATTCTGGATCATGCTTTCTTACAAGGGCAGGGAGATGCACGTTATTTACGTGCTGTGCCAATTGCAACGCATCGAGGTATGATTACTGATCGAAATGGAGAGCCGCTTGCAGTTAGTACACCTGTTAATTCTGTCTGGATTCATCCAAAAGAATTTTTGACTGTACAGGCTCAATGGCCAAAGCTTGCCAGGATATTAAAAATTAAAGTTTCTAAAATTACGCAACTGGTAATGAAACGCAAAAACCGTAATTTTGTTTATCTTCAGCGGCATATTACTCCAGAAGTTTCTCAACAAATTTTATCTCTGGGGTTAGCGGGTGTTTCATTACAAACTGAATATCGGCGTTATTATCCAGCTGGTGAAGTTGCATCACATGTTATTGGTTTTACCGATATAGATGATGCTGGTCAGGAAGGGCTTGAGTTAGCTTATAACGACTGGTTAAAAGGAACGCCTGGTTTAAAGCGTGTTTTAAAAGATCGTTTAGGACGTGTAGTTAAACATGTTGAGCTGATTGAGCAGCCTAAACCAGGTAAAGATTTAATTTTAAGTATAGATCGTCGTTTGCAATATTTAACTTATCGTGAATTAAAAAAAGCAGTGTATAAACACAAAGCTAAATCAGGTTCGGCTGTTATATTGGACGTGAAAACCGGTGAAGTATTGGCTATGGTTAATCAACCTTCTTATAACCCGAATAACAGAAAGAATCTTAAGAGTAAAAATTTTCGTAACCGTGCTGTAACAGATATATACGAACCAGGGTCAACGATTAAACCATTTACTATAGCTGCAGCTTTAGAGTCAGGTAAATACCATCCATCGACAAGAGTTGATACAACTCCGGGGACATTTCGTGTTGGTACAAATTTAATTCGAGATACGCGTAACTATGGCATTCTTGATTTAAAACATATCATTCAAAAATCAAGCAATGTTGGTGCAACAAAAATTGCATTGTCTATTCCGGCAAATAAAATAACGGGTCTTCATAATCGTGTTGGGTTTGGTGTAAGCAGTCAAAGTGGTTTTCCTGGTGAAGTTGCAGGCCTGGTTAATGTGATTTCAGATAAACAAACTATTGAGCGTGCAACATTATCGTATGGTTATGGTTTGTCAGTAACAACTTTGCAGCTTGCACGCGCGTATGCAGTGATTGCAAATAAAGGTAAACGCACACCTGTACATTTTGCTCGTGTTGATAACACAGTGAATACACAAGCGGTTATTGCAGAAAATACATCACGTCAAATTATTTCAATGATGGAATCTGTTATTACAGATGAAGGAACAGGAAGTCTGGCAAGTATCCCAGGTTATCGTGTTGCTGGTAAAACAGGCACCGTAAAGAAAATCACAATGGGTGGTTATAGTGATAAAAAATATCTTTCAATTTTTGCTGGCCTGGTACCTGCAAGTGATCCAAGAATGGTAATGATTATTACTGTTGATGAACCGGCTGGAGGAGTTTATTACGGTGGAGAAGTTGCCGCACCGGTATTTTCAAAAGTGATGGCTGGTGCATTAAGAATTCTGGATGTGGCGCCGGATGCTATTGGTAAAGAAATGAAATATGCAGCAGCGCAGTCAAATGTTATAAAAACAGGAATGGTTGGAAGACAATGATGACGGCAAAACAGCAATCATTCATTAAATCATTATCTTTGGTATTAGAGGGATTTCAGGTGCTTCCATCTGAATATGATGTCAAAGTGAATAATCTTGTTCTGGATAGTCGTAAGGTAATGCAGGGCGATTTGTTTATCGCAATTAATGGCGAAGAAGTTAATGGAATAGATTATATTAATGCCGCTGTTAAAGCAGGTGCAGTAGCGGTGTTATGGGATTCGCCAGTTGATTCCATTCCGTATTCATGGTCAAGCATTAATAAAAATGTTCCGGTAATAGCAGTTGTTAATCTAAAAGAGAAGTTGGGTGAGTTAGTCAGTAGATTTTACAATGAACCCTCTAGGAAATTAGATATTGTTGGTGTTACAGGGACCAATGGCAAAACATCCTGTGTTAATTTTATTGCACAGGCTTTAGCCGACGATAAAAAATGTGGATTGATTGGTACCCTCGGGACTGGGATTTATCCGGAAATTGCGAAGGGTACACACACTACTCCAGATGTGATTACTGTACATAAAACCTTATCAGACTTTGTAAGGCAAAATGCAAGCCATTCTGCAATTGAAGTATCATCTCATGCTCTGACTCAAGGTCGTGTTGATGCTGTGCAATTTAATACGGCTATCTTCACAAATCTAACACAGGATCACCTTGACTATCATGGAACCATGGATGCTTACTTGAATGAAAAATTAAAATTGTTTCAATTGTCAGAGCTACAAAAAGCAATAATAAATTCAGATGATCCAGGTGCCGGTGATGTGATTGCAGCTGCAAAAGGTAAAAAAGTAATTACCTATAGTACTAAAGATTCAAATACTACAGCTGATTTATTCGCCTCGAATATACAGTTTAATAACGATATAACAAAATTTGTGTTGAATACACAGAAAGGTTCAGTCTCGGTTGAAACTTATCTTGTAGGTGATTTTAATATCAGTAATCTTTTAGCTGTAAGTGCCTATTTAATTGAACAGGGATATTCACTTGAACTGATTTCTCAAAAGATTAAAAGCATGAAGCCTGTAGAAGGGCGTATGCAAAAAATTGAAACACCCGGAGCCGCAACAATTATTATTGATTTTGCCCATACACCTGATGCTTTGGAAAAAGTTCTGAAAACTTTAAGAGAAAAGTTCAGTGGAAAATTAACCTGTGTTTTCGGTTGTGGTGGTGAGCGTGATAAGGAAAAGCGTTCGCAAATGGGTAGTATTGCTGAGGAATATGCCGATTTAATTGTATTAACAAATGATAACCCACGAGGGGAGTCAGCTGAAGCTATAGTGAGTCAAATAGAACAGGGAATAGTAAATAAAGAAAATGTCATTATTGAACTGGATCGAAAAAAAGCAATAGCAAAGGCTATAGGAAATACTGCAACTACAGGTTGTGTGCTTATTGCAGGGAAAGGTCATGAAAATTATCAGATTATTGGTCATAAAAAAATTAATTTTAGTGATGTAGATGCAGCGAGAGAAGTTCTGAGAAACAAGAGATGAGTTTGCCAGCGGTTAAGACGGGATATTCAATAAAAATGTTTACAATGACATTAAAAGAAATTCAAAGCGCTATTGATGCAACGTTTGTTGGATCTGATAACGATTTATCTCGTGTAGTACGTGGCATTAATACTGATAGTCGTACAATTAAGCAAGATGAATTATTTGTTGCACTGAAAGGTGATAAGTTTGATGCCCATGACTTTATTTCGCATGCATATGATCGGGGTGCTAATGCTTATTTAATCGATCACGAAATAGAAAATGTTAAGCCTGCTCTAATAGTTCAAGATACGCGTATTGCGTTTGGGCAGCTTGCTAAAGCATGGCGTAGTAAATTTGATTATCCTGTTGTTGCTGTAACAGGAAGTAATGGTAAAACAACTGTTAAAGAAATGGTTAATAGTATTTTGTCAGTGCAAGGAAATGTTCTGGCAACAAAGGGAAATTTTAATAATGATATTGGTGTTCCTATCACATTGTTTCGTATGACAGATTCACATGATAGTGCTGTTATTGAAATGGGTGCAAATCATATGGGAGAAATTTCTTATCTGACAAACCTTGTACAACCTGATGTCGCTATTATCACCAATGCAGCTGCGGCACATCTGGAAGGTTTTGGAAGTATTGAAGGTGTTTCCAGGGCAAAGGGAGAGATTTTTGAAGGCCTTACTAACAGCGGCACCGCGATTATCAATCATGATGATTCTTATTATAGTTTTTGGAATGAGCTAGTTGGCAATAAAAGAAAAATTAGTTTTGGATTAGACAGTAATTCAGATGTCACATGCGAAATTAAAACTAATAATGTACTTGATATTAAAGTTAAAAACTCTGTGAGATTTGAAGTTCAACTACCATTATTAGGGAAGCATAATGTTGTTAATGCACTAGCAGCAATTGCAGCCACAATTGCTTTAGATATTCCGGTTAATACTATTAAACAGGGGCTTGAGTCGATGCAAGCGGTTCCTGGACGTTTAGTGCGGAAAGATGGTTTAAACAAAAGTATTGTTATTGATGATACTTACAATGCTAATCCTGCCTCTCTTGCTGCAGCGGTTGATGTGCTTTCATCATTTTCAGGCGAACACCATGTAGTCTTAGGTGATATGGGTGAGCTTGGGATAGATGAGATCAAATTACATGAGGAAGCTGCTCATGTAATTAAACAAGGGAAAGTGAAATATTTATATACGATCGGTAGTAACAGCCAGTATACAACAAATATTTTTGGTAAGGGTGCACAGCATTTCTCTTCAAGAAAAGAGCTTATTGAAAAACTGAAGGACAATTTAAAAGAAAATGACTCCGTGCTTATTAAAGGTTCGCGAGCAATGCAAATGGAAAAGATTGTTGATGCTGTTTGTGTCCCACAGTCAGGAACGGGGAGTCTGTAAATGTTATATGCATTAACACAATATTTGCAGGACTTTCATAGTGGCTTTAATTTCTTCAGTTACTTAACAGTACGGGCAATTCTCGGTGTTATTACAGCTTTAACAATCTCTTTGCTTATTGGTCCTAAAATGATTGCCAGGTTAAGTCGCTATAATATTGGACAGCCAATAAGAGACGATGGCCCTGAAACGCATTTAATTAAGTCAGGCACGCCAACAATGGGTGGGGCACTTATTCTGGTTGCGATAGGTATCAGTACGTTGCTTTGGTCAGATTTGGGTAACAGGTATGTTTGGGTTGTAATGATTGTTACTTTTGCATATGGAATTATTGGCTGGATTGATGATTATAAGAAATTAGTAAAGCGTGATCCAAAAGGGCTTGCATCTCGCTATAAATATTTATGGCAATCAATTATTGCATTGGTTGTAGCTATCTACTTGTTCAAGACTGCTGGTGCTAATGAAACTATATTTATTTTCCCAGTTTTTAAAGATATGACATTTGAACTTGGTTTCTTTTCATTCGTGACTATAAGTTATTTTGTTATTGTAGGTTCAAGCAATGCTGTCAATCTTACTGATGGTCTGGACGGTTTGGCTATCTTACCGACGGTAATGGTCGGAGGTGCACTTGGTTTTATCGCATATTTAACAGGGAATGTTACTTTCGCAAGTTACTTATCTATGCCTTATATTGCTGGTGTCGGCGAGCTTGTTATTTTTTGCGGAGCTATAGTAGGAGCTGGTTTAGGTTTCCTCTGGTTTAACACTTATCCGGCTCAGGTATTTATGGGCGATGTTGGGGCTTTAGCTTTAGGTGCTGCTTTGGGAATTATTGCAGTTTTAGTTCGGCAGGAACTTATCTTATTTGTAATGGGTGGAGTATTTGTAGTTGAAACATTATCTGTTGTATTACAGGTTGCTTCATTTAAGTTAACGGGTAAGCGTATATTTCGTATGGCTCCGCTACATCACCATTTTGAATTAAAAGGTTGGCCGGAGCCAAGGGTTATAGTTCGTTTCTGGATTATTACCGTTATTCTGGTTTTAGTCGGATTGGCAATGTTGAAAGTACGTTAGCAATGTTAGCAATAGATAGTTTACAGACAGGTGAAGATGTATTTCAAATGAAAATTTCTGACTTAAAACAGAAATGGAAAGATAAAACAATTCTTATTGTGGGTTGTGGTGCAACAGGCCTGTCTGTCGCAAAATTTTTGCATAAGAATGGAATTGAATTCACTATTGCAGATAGTCGAGAAAATGTTACTGATATATCAGTTGAAGATCGTCAGTATCAAATTATATCTGGTGAGTTTAGAGAGTCAGTCTTTGAAAATTCAGATATTCTTATTGTAAGCCCAGGTGTGTCGATTAAACACCCATATATACAAAAGGCAATTCACCAAAATAAAGAAGTCATTGGTGATGTTGAGTTGTTTTGCCAGTTAACTGATAAGCCGATTATTGCAATAACAGGTTCAAATGGTAAAAGCACTGTCACAACGCTTGTAGGGAAAATACTAAATGCTTTGGATATTGATGCAGAAGTTGGAGGCAATATTGGTATACCCAGTCTGGACTTATTACAGGAGCATGAGCCACAGTGTTATATATTGGAATTATCTAGTTTTCAGCTTGAAACAACCTCAAGTTTAAAAGCAATTGCCAGTGTGGTGCTAAATTTAAGTGAAGATCATATGGATCGTTATGATTCTTTTGCTGAATATATTAATGCCAAGAAAAAAATACTGAATAATTCTGAAAGCATCGTCGTGAATATTGATGATCCTTTAGTTGTAGAGTTATCAGAATCAATTAAAGCAAATAAAATTACTTTTGGTCTGGACCTTAATAAAAATCCGGATTTTTACATAGATAAATACAATGCAAGTGAGTGGGTGTTTCAAAAATCTAACCCGTTATTAGATATATCTAATTTAAAAGTTGTTGGGCAACATAATAAACAAAATATCCTGGCAGCATTAAGCCTTTGTTCAGTTTTTGAGGTGGAGCTTTCACAAGCGGTTAATGTGTTAAATGAATTTACTGGTTTGGAACATCGTAGCCAGGTAATCAGCCATTATAACAATGTGACATGGATAAATGACTCTAAAGCAACAAACATTGGTGCAACCAGCGCAGCTTTAAAAGGCTTTTCTGGTAATGATTTGTTTTTGATTCTTGGCGGACAGGCAAAAGGACAGAAATTTTCAGATTTGCTTCCGGCTATAACAAGTAATGTTAAACATATATTTGTTTTCGGTGAAGATAGTAATTTGATTTTCACTGCGTTGAAAGATGTATGTGAAGCAAAATTAACTCAATCGAAAACATTGGAACAGGTGATAGAGTTAATTCGTAACGTGGTTAAAGATGATGATGTAGTTTTATTCTCACCAGCTTGTGCAAGCTTTGATCAGTTTGATAATTACATGCACCGTGGCAAGGTTTTCACTCAAACAGTATTAGAAAAAGTTGAAGGTGTAAAAAGCTAATGTCAACATTGCAAGCAGCTTATACTGATTCAGCAAGCACTCGTGCTAAAAATACTAGTAAGCATTTGGCGGCTTGTGATTGTCAGCTGCTATTTATCGTTTTTTGTTTGTCCATGATTGGTTTGGTTATGGTTGGTTCTTCATCTGTGTCAACGGCTGACCAATTAACGGGTAATCCTTTTTACTATTTCTGGCGTCAGCTTACTTATATTTTGATTGGATTTGTAGCGCTTTATATTGTGTATAAAATACCACTTAAGCTCTGGAGCCAAAGTGGCCTTGTATTAATCTTTATCAGTTTAGTACTTTTAACGCTGGTTTTTATTCCGGGGCTGGGGAAGCAGGTTAATGGTAGTACTCGCTGGATAAATTTAGGTTTCTTTAGTTTACAGGTATCAGAATTTGTAAAACTCTTCGCCATTATTTATGTAGCAGGTTATCTGGTACGGCATAACGATGTATTACGAACCCAATCTACGGGTTTCTTGAAACCATTAGGTTTATTATCTTTTATTGTTTTCTTGTTATTGCTTGAGCCAGATTTTGGAGCAGCGGTTGTATTGTTAGCAACAACAATGGGAATGCTCTGGTTAGGTGGAGCAAAGCCCTGGCAGTTCTTATTGTTGATTATAGCGTTGGTATCTTTGCTTGGACTACTTGCAGTCTTGTCTCCATATCGTATGGAACGTTTAACTACATTTCTTGATCCATGGGGTGATCCCTATAACAGTGGTTTCCAGTTAACTCAGGCTTTAATCGCTTTTGGGCGAGGTGAATGGTTTGGAGTTGGTCTTGGCTCAAGTGTACAAAAGCTTTTTTACTTACCAGAAGCACATACAGACTTTTTGTTTGCAGTTATGGCAGAAGAAATGGGATTAGTTGCCTGTATTATTGTTATTGCTATGTTTTCTTTCGTGATTTTTCGTGCACTACATATAGGACTGCGAGCAGAAAAACATGAGCATCCATTTGGTGGTTATCTTGCTTATGGTATTGGTTTATGGATCGGTCTGCAGGCATTTATCAATATTGGTGTCAATATGGGTGTATTGCCCACAAAAGGTTTAACGTTACCATTTATGAGTTACGGTGGTAGTAGTATTGTCGTAATGTGTATTGCAGTTGGTTTGTTATTACGAGTCAATTTTGAGACTAGACAATATGATCGTCACAATCAATCAAATAAATACAGGGTAAAGGTGTAATTGTGAGTCAATCAACTTTACCTAAACATGTTTTAATAGCGACTGGTGGCACGGGAGGTCATGTTTATCCTGCGTTAGCAGTTGCAGAAGAATTAATAAATCGTGGAGTAAAAGTTTCCTGGTTAGGTACACGTAAAGGGATGGAAGCAAAAATTGTTTCTGAAAAATCTATTCCGCTTCATTTTGTGTCCGTGAGTGGTTTGCGTGGTAAAGGATTGCTAGGTTGGTTGCTGGCACCATTTAAATTATCTTTTGCCATTTTGCAGGCTATTAATATTGTTATTAAATATAAACCAAATCTGGTGCTTGGCATGGGTGGTTTTGTTTCAGGCCCAGGTGGTATTGCTTCATGGTTATTACGTAAGCCGCTTGTTATTCATGAGCAAAATACAATTGCTGGTATGACAAATAAAATGTTGGCGACAATTGCAACACAGGTTGCACAGGCATTTCCTGATACATTTGAGAGTAATGTAGCTGCAATACATGTTGGTAATCCTATCAGATCAGATATTCAGAGTATGGCATCACCTGACAAACGCTTTGAGTTGCGGGATGACAAAAATATTCATGTCCTGGTTTTGGGAGGTAGTTTAGGTGCGAAAACTTTAAACGATACATTGCCAGTGATTTTTGATTCAATAAATAACGAATGTCCTCTGAGTATCGTGCATCAAACAGGCTTGAAACACCTGGGTAGTACAAAAGAAATATATGCAAAGACAAAACTAGACGTAAAAATTTTTGATTATATCGATAATATGCCAGAACAATACGCATGGGCAGATCTTGTTATATGCCGTTCAGGTGCCTTAACTGTTTCTGAATTAACAGCGGTTGGTTTGGGTGCAGTATTAATACCATATCCATTTGCTGTAGATGATCATCAATATTTTAATGCGAAATATTTAGTTGATGCTAATGCTGCAATTGTTTTCCGACAAACAGAAATGCAGTCTACTAATTTTAATTCAACGCTGGAAGATCTTATATGTAGCGGACGTGAAAAATTATTAGCTCTGGCTAAAAACGCACGCACACTTTCTAAACCTGATGCTGTGACTCAGGTTGCTGATATATGTTGCAACTTAATGAGTAATTCCAGACAAGGAGTGGCTCATGGTTGAACGCATGAATGATCTGGTTGAACGTGAAGGCCGTCTGGGAATGGGGCGTATTCAACGTATTCATTTTGTAGGTATAGGTGGTATAGGCATGAGCGGTATTGCTGAAGTGCTTTTGAACCTGGGGTATGAAATATCTGGTTCGGATATCCAGCAAAATGCTGTTACACAAAGACTGCAGAAACAAGGTGCATCGATAGTAATAGGACATGATGCAGCGAATATAAGTAATTGTGATGTGGTTGTAACATCAAGTGCTGTTAATCAGTCTAATCCTGAGGTAACAGCAGCGATGGAAAGTCGCATACCTGTTGTACCACGAGCAGAGATGTTAGCAGAGTTAATGCGTTTCCGGTACGGCATAGCAGTGGCTGGCACACATGGTAAAACAACGACAACTAGCTTGATTGCAACAGTCCTTGCTGAAGGAAAGTTAGATCCTACCTTTGTTATTGGTGGCAAGTTAAATAGCGCTGGATCAAATGCACGTTTAGGAGAAAGTCATTACCTTGTAGCTGAAGCTGATGAAAGCGATGCATCATTTATGCATTTGCAACCTATGATGGCAATCGTCACAAATATTGATGCCGATCATATGGAAACCTATGATGGTGATTTTGAAATACTACAGCAAACGTTTCTGGAATTTTTGCACCATCTTCCTTTTTATGGTCTTGCAATTGTTTGTGTTGACGACCCGGTAGTAAATAATTTGTTAGCAAAAATTACACGTCCAGTTCTGACTTATGGTATTCATAATGATGCAGACATTCGGGCAATTGACATTAAACAGACTGAAAACAGAACATCCTTTACAGTCGTATCGAAAAAGACAAACGATAAGCTGGAGATAGCTCTAAACATGCCGGGTGAACATAATGTGTTAAATACCCTGGCAGCTATCGCTGTAGCACGTGAGTTAAATGTGGATGAGCAAGCAATTAAAACTGCTTTTGATAAGTTCGAAGGTATTGGTCGACGCTTTCAGATTAATGGTGAAATTGAAACAAGCAAAGGTAACATTTTACATATCGATGATTATGGGCATCATCCAAGTGAAGTAGCTGCAACAATTGATGCAGTTAGAAAAGGCTGGCCTGATAATCGTTTAGTTGTTGTCTTTCAACCACATCGCTACACCCGCACCCGAGACCTCTTTGAAGATTTTACAAAAATTTTATCTGGTGTTGATGTTCTTGTTCTGCTTGAAGTTTATCCGGCAGGTGAAGCAGTTATAACAGGTGCTGATGGTCGTTCTTTAGCGAGAGCGATTCGTGTTCGTGGGCAGGTTGATCCTATTTTTGTAGAAGATATAAACGAGCTTGCCAGCGCCATAGATAACGTCGTTACAGAAGGTGATGTGCTGGTAACTTTAGGTGCAGGTAATGTTGGATTGGCAGCCGCCAAGCTCGAAGCAGAATTAATAAATATTGCAGGTTCATAAAGTTACAGGTTAATGATGCAAACTATGAACATGAAACAACATCAAAATATACGTGGGGAAATTCTGCGTAATGAGGCTATGTCGAAACATACGTCATGGCGAGCAGGTGGTGATGCTAAATTATTTTTTAAACCAGCTGATATGGATGATTTAAGTTTATTTTTAAGTCAGCAAGATAATGAACAGGAAATTATTTTTGTAGGTCTGGGAAGTAATTTATTAGTTCGTGATGCAGGGATTGATGCAACTGTAATATGCACCAGCAGTGTTTTGAATGTTCTGGAAAAGACATCAGATACGAGTCTATATGTTGAGTCGGGCGTTGCCAGCCCTAAAGTAGCTCGTTTTGCAGCAAAAAATAGTTTGGCGGGTAGTGAGTTTTTATGTGGGATACCAGGTACGTTTGGTGGCGCACTCGCAATGAATGCTGGTGCAATGGGAGGCGAAACCTGGGACATTGTTAAAGATATTAAGACAATCGATAAACATGGAACTTTACATGAACGTAAAGCAAGTGATTTTAATATTTCTTATCGCTCGGTAAAACAAAAACCGGATGCAAATTTTGTATTAGGAGCAGATGAGTGGTTTGTTGCAGCTAATTTACAGTTACAAAAAGGTGAACGTTCACAAAGCGAGCAGAAAATAAAATCTCATTTAGCTCGACGAGGGGCAACACAACCTACTCAGCAGCCTAATGCAGGTTCAGTATTTAGAAATCCGGAAGGTGACTATGCTGCACGTTTAATTGAGTCTATTGGCTTAAAAGGATATTGCATTGGAGGTGCATGTGTATCTGAAAAGCATGCCAACTTTATTATAAATACCGGTACTGCAACTGCGGGTGACATTGAGAGCCTGATTAAATATGTACAGAAAAAAATAAAAGATGAATGTGGCATTGAGCTAATACGTGAAGTTCGAATTATAGGTGAGTATGCATGAGTTCAAGCATAGATAATTCTACGATTAAAAAGTTAGGCCGTGTTGCTGTTTTAATGGGTGGCTGGTCAGCAGAGCGACCTGTTTCATTACAAAGTGGCCAGGCTATATTAGATGCGTTATTGAAAAAAGGTGTTAATGCCTTTGGCATTGATGTCAGTAAAGAAACAATTTTACAGGATCTCCTTAAAGAAGAAATTGATCGTGTTTTTATCGCATTGCATGGTAAAGGCGGTGAAGATGGTGTTATTCAATCAGTTCTTGAAGTGCTGGACTTACCTTACACGGGAAGTGGAGTTGCAGCTTCAGCTTTAGCAATGGATAAGTTAAGAACTAAACAATTGTTAGAAGGTGTAGGTTTACCAACTCCTTTGTTTTGCATTATTGATGACGCAACAGATTATGACTATGTTGCGGCCACATTAGGCTTTCCATTAATAATTAAGCCTACACTGGAAGGTTCGAGTCTAGGTATGGCGAAAGTGGATAGTGTTAATGCGTTGAAAACTGCGTATGAAAACGCCAAAGATTTTGCAGGTGACGTGCTTGCAGAACAATGGATTACCGGTTCGGAATATACAGTTGCCATTTTAGATGCTGATGCTTTACCTGTTATTCAGCTTAAAACATCTCATGAATTTTATGATTACAGTGCCAAGTATCAATCAAATGATACGCAATACCTGTGTCCATGTGGTCTGTCAGATGAGGAAGAAGGTCATCTGCAACGTATTGCAATGTCTGCCTTTAAAAAAATAGGTGCAAAAGGCTGGGGTCGGGTTGATCTTATGTGTGACTCTAACAATAAGCCCTGGATTATAGAAGTTAACACAGTACCTGGGATGACGGATCATAGCCTGGTACCAATGGCTGCAAAACAGTCAGGGTTTGATTTTGAAACATTGGTTTTAACCATATTAATGCAAACGTTAAAACAGAATGACATTGATTCAGAGAAAAGGACAAACGGGAAAGTTAATGTTTAAACGTAATAAGCAAGCAGTTAGTTTGTCTGAACCGGGTACCTTTTCCGGTATGGCGCACTGGTTCCGTTTAGCTTTACTTTTATTGATAACTGTAGTCGCAATAGTGTGGGGTTATATGAAGTTGACTGATCCTGAGACACTTCCGATTACAAAGGTGCGCGCTTTGGGTGATTTTAGTTTTGTAACTGAAGCAATGCTTCATCAGGCACTAACAATAGGTGTGAAAACTAATGGAAACAGTGGTTCTCAAAAAGATATTTTTGAAAATAAGGGTTTCTTTAACATTGATGTGGAAGCCATCAAGCAAAGAGTTGAAACTATGCCCTGGGTAAAACAGGCATCAGTACAAAGAGTATGGCCAGAGAGTTTAATAATTGAAGTTGTTGAACATAAGCCAATAGCGTATTGGGGTGAAAATGGTTTGGTTAGCCAGGTGGGGGAAGTTTTTTATCCGGCTAAGGAAACATTACCAGGTGATTTACCACGGTTTATCGCAACACAGGGGCAGGCAAAAAAATGTTTACGTTACTTTAATGATGCAAATGAGATGTTTTCAAAAATAAATGTGAAAGTTAATGCGGTAAAATTCAATGCAAGACAGGCACTAACTTTAACGCTTGATAATAATATTGAATTAAATCTTGGGCGTCAGAATAAATTATACCGTCTGCAACGTTTTGCCCAGGTGTTTTCAGCTTTAACAGAACGAGTAAGTTTAATTGAGCGTATTGATATGCGCTATACCAACGGGTTTAGTGTTAAATGGAAGCAACACCAGAAAAATGGTGAGCTTTATAAAAATGTAAAGAGTAATAAAGCGCATGTCTAAAAAATTAGAGAAAAATTTAATTGTAGGCCTGGATATAGGAACATCCAAAGTGGTTGCTATAGTTGGTGAGATTACACCTGACAATGAAATTGAAATTATTGGTATTGGTTCTCATCCTTCAAGAGGATTAAAAAAAGGTGTTGTCGTTAATATCGAATCTACTGTTCAGTCAATACAACGTGCTGTTGAGGAAGCTGAATTAATGGCTGGTTGTCAGATCCACTCCGTTTATGCTGGCATCGCTGGTAGTCATATTCGTAGTTTAAATTCACACGGTATTGTTGCGATACGCGACAAAGAAGTTTCTAACGCAGATGTTGAGCGTGTGATTGATGCTGCTCGTGCTGTTGCAATACCTGCAGACCAGAAAATTTTACATATCTTACCACAGGAATTCATCATCGATAACCAGGAAAGTATTCGTGAACCGATAGGTATGTCTGGTGTTCGTTTAGAGGCAAAAGTACATATGGTGACCGGAGCAGTTAGTGCAGCACAGAATATTATTAAGTGTGTGCGACGCTGTGGACTGGAAGTGGATGACGTTATTTTAGAACAACTCGCTTCAAGTCATTCTGTTCTTACTGAAGATGAAAAAGAATTAGGTGTATGTCTGGTTGATATCGGTGGTGGTACAACGGATATAGCAGTGTTTACCGAAGGTGCAATTCGTCATACAGCGGTTATTCCCATTGCGGGTGATCAGGTAACAAACGACATTGCTGTTGCATTACGTACGCCTACTCAACATGCTGAAGAAATAAAACTTAAGTATGCATGTGCTTTAACGCAACTTGCAAGTATTGAAGAAACCATAGAAGTCCCAAGTGTTGGTGATCGAGCTGCGCGCCGGTTAGCGAGACAAACATTAGCCGAAGTGGTTGAACCACGTTATGAAGAGTTGTTTACTTTAATCCAGGCAGAATTACGCAGAAGTGGTTTTGAAGATTTATGTGCAGCTGGTGTTGTTTTAACTGGTGGCAGCTCAAAAATGGAAGGTGCAGTAGAACTTGCCGAAGAAATATTTCATATGCCGGTTCGTTTAGGTCTTCCACAATATGTAACTGGATTAGTTGATGTGGTACGTACACCGATACATTCAACCGGTGTTGGTTTGTTGTTGTTTGGGTACCAGAATCGAGGCATGCGTGAATCAGAAGCGCGTATGGGAAGTGGTTTCAATAGCGTTTTACAGCGTATGAAAAGTTGGTTTCAGGGGAATTTTTAATTTTATAAAAACACTGTTATTCAGTGAGGAGGTCAAAGATGTTTGAATTAATGGATACCTATAGCCAGAGTGCTGTTATTAAAGTCATTGGTGTTGGTGGTGGCGGTGGTAATGCAGTTGAGCATATGGTGAATAAAGAACTGGAGGGCGTTGAGTTTATTTGTGCTAATACAGATGCGCAGGCAATAAAAAATTCTTCGGCTAAAACAGTTTTGCAACTGGGTGGTAACATTACTAAAGGTCTGGGTGCGGGTGCAAATCCAGATATCGGCCGTCAGGCTGCGCTTGAAGATCGCGAACGAATTGCAGAAGTGCTAGATGGTTCAGATATGATCTTTATTACTGCCGGTATGGGTGGTGGAACAGGAACTGGTGGTGCACCAGTTGTGGCACAAGTTGCACGAGAAATGGGCATATTAACAGTTGCAATCGTCACTCGACCTTTCCCGTTTGAAGGCAAAAAGCGTTGTGAAATAGCTGGGTGTGGTATTGATGAGTTAAAAGCCTATGTTGATTCATTAATTACTATTCCAAATGAAAAGCTGTTGAGTGTACTGGGTAAAAACATGAGCTTGCTTGATGCATTTAAGGCGGCAAATGATGTTTTACTGGGTGCAGTACAAGGTATTGCTGAGCTTATTACGCGTCCAGGTTTAATTAACGTTGACTTCGCTGATGTTCGAACGGTGATGTCAGAAATGGGTATGGCGATGATGGGATCAGGTCGTGCAAGTGGTGAAGGTCGTGCACGTGAAGCAGCTGAATCTGCAATTGCCAGTCCGTTGTTAGAGGATGTTAACTTGTCTGGCGCACGTGGTATCCTGGTTAATGTTACAGCTGGAATGGATTTATCTATCGGTGAATTTGAAGAAGTGGGTAATACCGTTAAAGAATTTGCTTCTGAAAATGCGACGGTTGTTGTGGGTACCGTTATTGATCCAGCAATGAGTGGTGAGCTAAGAGTAACTGTTGTTGCAACCGGGCTTGGAAATGAAGTGCAACAGGCACCAGCAGATATTCCAACACTGGTTGTTGATAAAACGATCAATGGAGATGTGGATTATACACAATTAGACAGACCAACGATTAAGCGCCGACAGGAAACGACTGATACAACGAATGGTTCGGATGCAAATCTGGAATATCTGGATATTCCTGCATTTTTGCGCAGACAAGCTGATTAAAATGTAGACTAGGTGCACGAAAATTATACAAATAAGGCCTAAAATAAATAACTTAATGATGAAAGTTGAACTATTTATCAGTTATTTATTCTAAGTCCTTCAAGATTTTGTGGCTTTAGACGCTAATAGTTTGCAAGTTGCTTATCTAGGATAATTTGTATTATTATTAGCAGCTTGCTCAACATTAAGCGACAAATTCTGGTCTGGCCTGAATTTTGCTTGTTTATTAGGTATTTAAAATATAGGAAACATCTAAGTGATTTATCAACGTACGCTTAAAAATATCATTCGTGCTACCGGTGTTGGGCTACACACGGGAGAAAAAGTTTACTTAACTTTGCGTCCTGCGGCTGCAGACACGGGTATTGTCTTTCGTCGAGTTGATCTTGATGTTCCTGTTGAAATTCCTGCAACCCCAGAAAACGTTGGTGATACAACATTATCAACAACCTTAATAAAGGATGATGTTCGTATTTCTACTGTAGAACACTTGCTCTCTGCTATGGCGGGTTTAGGTATTGATAATGCTTATATTGACCTGAATGCAGCTGAAGTGCCAATTATGGACGGTAGTGCCGGGCCCTTCGTCTTCTTAATTCAGTCTGCGGGTATTGAAGAACAAAAAGCCCCGAAGCGTTTTATTCGTATTAAACGTAAAATTCGTCTCGAAGATGGCGATAAATGGGTGCAATTTGAGCCTTTTGATGGCTTTAAAGTGGCGTTTGGCATTGATTTTAATCACCCTGCTTTCAATGAAGGCAAACAAACAGCTGAAATTGACTTTTCTACGACCTCTTTTGTAAAAGAAGTTAGCCGGGCACGTACGTTTGGTTTTATGAATCAAATTGAAACACTTCGTTCAAAAAATCTGGCATTGGGTGGAACTCTCGATAACGCTATTGTTATGGACGATTACCGGGTATTAAACGAAGATGGCCTTCGTTATGCCGATGAATTTGTAAAACATAAAATCCTGGACTCAATTGGCGACCTTTATCTACTTGGTCATAGCTTGATTGGTGCATTTTCGGGTTATAAGTCAGGGCATGAATTAAATAATAAATTGCTTTGCGCTCTGCTTGCCGAGGAAGATGCCTGGGAGCAGGTTAGCTTTGCAGATCCACAGGAAGCCCCAATTTCCTTCATTCAGCCTGTATCAGCTACATAATTAAGCTATTTCATACTGTTTCACTCTTGATTTCACGTATAAGTGTAGGTAATATCTTACACATTATAAGTGTATATAAGAAAAAGTTAATATAAAACAATACCTTATTTAGTATTTGTAGCCAGTTTTAATAACACTTTTTTTATTGCTTTATTTTCAATCGAATTTGCTGTTTCGGTGAGACAGCTTGCTGTCTTTGTTGAAATGGGTTTTGGTTTTAAGACTGTTTTCGAATCACTTGTATGCCACTTTGGGTTTACTTTTATTTCAATTTTTTTTATTGGAATAAAAAACTGTGAGTGGTGTTTCAGTTTAGTAAGCAGTTCAGGGATAGAATAGCGTAAACGTGCTGACCAGGTAGATGAATCAACAATGATAATGAGGGTGTCATTGTGTATTTTTCCAAGCTGACAGTGCAAAGGTAAGGGCGAAGGAAGTAAGTCCAGTAGTATATTATTTAAGAATTCAGTTTTTCGAGCTTGTGTGATGAGACCCGCAATTTCTGAATTTTTTCGATAGAGTAGCTTGTTAATTTGTTTTGGGAATTTCATACTTATTAATAGGTTGCGACTTAAAGTTAATTGTACATCTTACTTTACAGTATGGAAGTACATGCTAATATTTAAAGAATTAGCGGCAATGACCGTTAACAATATATATGTTTTAAGGTTGTATGCATATGAATATAGTATTACTTAGGAGAAAACAAGGTTGTTCAGGGCTTTATGTCATGGATACAAAAAAACTCGCAGCGATTGTTGTCGGGTGTTTTCTGTTATTGCCCGTTGGTTTAGTTTATTTTGGATACCAAATGGGTACTCAAAATATGCGTGCAAATCCTGATGATTTGAACCTTGCCTACCAAACAGAAATAGATTCTCAACGCTTAACCATCGATGAAGCAACACAAGATGCACGTGAAAACATGGATGCATTGGCTTTACGTTTAGGCAAGTTACAAGCGCATGTTATTCGACTTGATGCGCTGGGATCACGGCTTACAACCATGGCAAAACTGGAACGTGGCGAATTTGATTTCTCTCAACCACCTGCACAAGGTGGTCCAGCAAATACTTTGGAGCAGCAAGGTAAGTCTATGGAAGTAAAAGACTTTTTGGGTGCTCTTGACGAACTTTCCAGTCAGTTAGACAATCGAAGCGAACAGCTTAATGTGCTAGAAACCATGATGATGACAAATAATCTCCAGGCAGAAGTTGAGCCTGCAGGCCGTCCTATCTCACGTGGCTGGTTGTCGTCTTATTTTGGTATCCGCACAGACCCGTTTACTGGTCGTCGGGTGCACCACTCTGGTATCGACTTTGCCGGTAAACTTGGCTCAGATATTGTTGCTGTCGCCTCTGGTGTGGTTACGTTTGCGGGTCGTCGTTCAGGATACGGTAACCTGGTTGAAGTTAATCATGGCAAGGGCTACTCAACTCGCTATGGCCACTGCTTGAGTCTCGATGTCAAAGTCGGTGATACCATTAAAAAAGGTCAAGTACTGGCCAAAATGGGCACAACAGGTCGTTCTACAGGACCTCATGTCCACTTTGAAGTTCTGCATAATGGACGTGCTGTTAATCCAAAACGCTATATTCTCCGCGCTAGCGCCAAGTAATAAAATTAATCTTATTTTTGTTCCAATGAAAGCCCGGTTAAATAAACCTTAACCGGGTTGGTTACATTTAGTGTTTTCATCATTATCAAATAAGCTATTGCAAAACAGGTATTCATGTGTCATTACCTGTTTTTTGCTGGTTTCTATATCAGGTTGTTCTAATATTCCAGTTGATGATGCTGATGTTGAGCCTCAACCTATTGAAGAAGTATCAACTGATTTGAGTATTGAACAAACTCCTATCAACACAGAAGTTGATGAGCTTTATCCACGTATAAAAATTCGCCCGAAGGCAACTCTAAAAATTATGGCTGTCGGCGATATGATGTTGGGGACGGATTACCCTGATTATCGATTAGCGCCTAATGATGGTCGAGATTTGCTCGCTGATGTTGCTCCTATACTCTCTCAGGCAGATATTACATTTGGCAACCTTGAAGGTACCTTTGGCGTAGAGGGCGAGGCTGAAAAAAAATGTCCAGACGTGAGACGCTGCTATGTGTTCAGAATGCCTCCGCGATATGTAGATTACCTGAAGCAAGCTGGCTTTAATGTTATGAGCCTGGCAAACAATCATGCCAGGGATTTTGGTGATAGTGGTCGCTTACTTACTATGCAGACCCTGGATTCTGTTGGAATAAAACACTCTGGCTTAATGGGTGATATTGCAGAGTGGGAAATGAAAGGGTTGAAAATAGTCCTTATTGCCTTTGCGCCGTTTCGTGGGGCACATGACTTTTTAGACTTGGATTATGTACGTGAGAGCATTACTGAACTGACGCAAACAAATGATATTATCATTGTTTCTTTTCATGCGGGTGCCGAGGGTGATAAGCATACCCGAATACCATTTACTGAAGAGTTTTTTCACGGAGAAAACCGGGGTGACGTCGTGCTGTTTGCTCGTACTGCGATTGATGCAGGCGCCGATCTTATTCTTGGTCACGGCCCACATGTGCCAAGAGCGTTGGAACTTTATAAAGATCGACTTATTGCCTACAGTTTAGGAAATTTTTGTACGACGCTTGGTATCAACGTTGCCGGCAAAAATGGCCTGGCGCCAATATTGTCGGCCAATATTAATCAGGATGGCGAGTTTCAGTCAGGCAAAATAATTTCAGCAAGACAGATCAGGCCAGACGGCCCAAAGTTGGATAAGAAGCATCGGGCAGCCAGGTTAATCAAACAGCTAACGGAGCTAGATTTTCCCGAGACCAGGCTTGAATTGGATGCAATTGGCAATATCCAGATGAAGACAATAGATTAATCAGGATATAAGGAAACCAAATCAGACAAACCTGCTCCATATAGCGTAAAATAACGCCTTTCAAGTTTGGCAAAAGAGCCATTCGTATTTATAAAGAATTACAGAAATTTAGCCTGTAAAAATAATTAGTTAATCAGGAATTTTTTTCATGTTTGGAAAAGTTGTAAAGAAAATTTTCGGAAGCCGTAATGAGCGATATATCAAACAGCTACGGAAAATTGTAGATAACATTAATAGCTTAGAGACACAAATACAATCTCTATCGGATGATGAGCTAAATCAACAAATTGAAAAATTCCGACAGCAGCTTCTGGATGGTAAAACACTGGATGATATTTTACCCGAAGTTTTTGCGACGGTTCGTGAAGCGAGTTTACGTGTTTTAGAAATGCGCCATTTTGACGTTCAGTTAATTGGTGGCATGGTTTTGCATCAGGGTAAAATTTCTGAAATGCGTACCGGTGAAGGTAAAACTTTAATGGCAACCTTACCGGTCGTTTTAAATGCGATTGAAGGTAAGGGCGTTCATGTTGTTACAGTGAATGATTATTTGGCAAAACGTGACGCTGAATGGATGGGTAAGTTATATAACTTTCTTGGTCTGTCTGTTGGCGTTGTTGTTGCTGAGCAAGATCCCGATGAAAAGCGTGTAGCTTACGCGGCCGACATAACTTACGGTACGAATAACGAATACGGATTTGATTATCTGCGCGATAATATGGCTTTTGAAGTTGCAGATAAATTCCAGCGTGGACATAACTTTGCTGTTGTGGATGAGGTTGATTCTATCTTAATTGATGAAGCCAGAACACCACTGGTTATTTCCGGGCCTGCAGAAGACAGTTCCGAGCTTTATTTCAAAATTAATCAGCTGGCACCAAAATTAGTTAAGCAGGAAGAGGAAGACGGTGCAGGTGATTATTCTGTCGAAGAAAAAAATAAACAGATCCATTTAACTGAAGAAGGTCATCAGCGTGTTGAAGATATGCTGACAGATGCGGGACTGCTGGCGGAAGGAGAAAGTTTATATAACCCGGCAAATATTGGTTTAGTGCATCATGTGAACTCAGCATTACGTGCACATGTTCTCTTCCAGAAGAATGTGGATTATATCGTTTCCAATAATGAAATTGTTATTGTAGATGAATTCACAGGTCGAACCATGCATGGTCGTCGCTGGTCGGACGGCTTGCATCAGGCGATTGAAGCTAAAGAAGGCGTAAACATCCAACAGGAAAATCAGACGGTTGCTTCGATTACTTTCCAGAATTACTTCCGTTTATATGAGAAGCTATCAGGTATGACAGGTACAGCTGATACTGAAGCATACGAATTACAAACGATATATGGGCTGGAAGTTGTTGTTGTACCAACGCACCGGGATATGATTCGAAATGATCAGGTTGATCAAATTTTCTTAACACAAGCAGAAAAATTCAGAGCCATTATTGAAGATATCAAAGATTGCCAGAATCGAAAGCAACCTGTACTTGTTGGTACTGCATCGATAGAAGTTTCTGAGCTTTTACACGGCGTTTTGAAAAAAGAAAAAATCAAACATGAAGTATTAAATGCCAAGCAACATGCACGTGAAGCAGACATTGTTGCGGAGGCAGGTTTGCCCGGTTCGGTAACCATCGCGACTAATATGGCAGGTCGTGGTACTGATATTGTTCTTGGTGGTAACTTGGAAAGTGAGATATCTAAGCTGAACAAGCCAGATGATATCAAAATCGAAAAACTGAAAAAGGACTGGAAACAACGTCATCAACAGGTACTGGATGCTGGTGGCCTGCGTATTATTGGTACAGAGCGACATGAGTCACGTCGTATTGATAATCAATTACGTGGTCGTGCCGGACGTCAGGGCGATCCAGGTTCAACCCGTTTCTACCTCTCGCTTGAAGATAACTTAATGCGAATTTTTGCTTCGGAAAAAATGTCCGCAATTATGCAGCGATTAGGCATGCAGGAAAATGAAGCGATTGAGCACCCATGGGTGAGTCGTGCAATTGAGAATGCACAGCGTAAGGTTGAAGGACATAACTTTGATGCACGTAAAAATCTGCTTGAGTACGATGACGTTGCCAATGATCAGCGTAAAGAAATATACCGCAAACGTAACGAGTTAATGGAAGAAGAAGATATATCTGAAGAAATTAAAGATATGCGTTTTGAGGTGGTCAATGCAGTTGTTAATACTTACATCCCACAACAAAGTCTGGAAGAGCAGTGGAATATATCTGGTCTTGAAGAAGCGCTCGAAGATGAGTTTGGCGTTAAACTCGATATAAAAGGCTGGCTAAAAACAGACGATAACCTGCATGAAGAAACGCTACGGGAAAGAATTCTGCAGGAAATTGAATCAGCCTATGAACATAAAGAGCAGGATTCCGGTTCTGATGTGATGCGTCATATTGAAAAAGCAGTTATGTTACAGGTACTGGATCACCAGTGGCGGGAGCATCTGGCAACAATGGACCAACTCAGACAAGGTATTCACTTAAGAAGTTATGCGCAGAAAAACCCTAAACAGGAATACAAGCGTGAATCGTTCCAGCTGTTTGTTGATTTACTGGAAAGAATGAAGCATGAAGTGATTACAGTTCTAAGCCGCGTACAGGTTAGAAGTGAAGAAGAAATTGAAGCACTAGAAGAACAGCGCCGTAAGGGACTTGATACTGATATGGAATTTCAGCATGATGAAGCATCTGCCTTAACTGGCGGTGATGAATCAGAAGAAGGTGATCACGAGCCGTTTGTTCGTGAAGGGCGTAAAGTGGGCCGAAACGAACCTTGTCCCTGTGGTTCTGGTAAAAAATACAAACAATGTCATGGGCGTTTAACCTGAAATAATTAACAGTATGCAATTAAATTTAATAGACGATGTTAATCATTTACTTCCAGTTGCAGGTATCCAGTTAGCAACAGCCGCTGCGGGTATTAGCTATAGTGATAGAACAGATCTCGCTTTAATAGAAATTTCTGATGGCTCAAGCGTTGCGGCAGTTTTCACACAGAATGCTTTCTGTGCAGCACCTGTAACGATTGCGAAACAGCATCTTTCAAAAGCCACACCTAAATATTTATTAGTTAATGCAGGTAATGCTAATGCCGGTACCGGGCAGGCAGGACTGGATTCGGCTACAGCCTGTTGCAAGGCAATTGCCTCAGAAATGAATTGTAAGTCAGAAGAAGTATTGCCATTTTCTACCGGTGTTATTGGAGAAAATTTACCAGTAGATAAAATTAAAACGGTTATTCCTGATTTAAAATTAGACTTAAATCCACATCACTGGCTTGCTGCTTCAAATGCCATTATGACAACGGACACAGTTCCAAAAGGTTTTTCCTGCCAGGTAAGTATTGCAAATCAGATCGTAACTATTACTGGTATTGCAAAAGGCGTTGGAATGATTAGACCCGATATGGCAACCATGCTTGCATATATAACGACGGATGCAAAAATTGAGGAGCCATTGTTAAGCCAGTGCTTAAAAAATGCAGCTGATGCCTCTTTTAATCGAATAACCGTGGATGGTGACACCTCAACAAATGATGCCTGTGTTCTGGTTGCTACGGGGCAAAGCAATGTTGCCATATCAGAACTAAACGTTAAAGAATTTCAGGTTGCACTGAATGAAGTGGCTGAGAGTTTAGCTAAGGCGTTAATCAGAGACGGCGAAGGTGCAACGAAGCTTATTACTATCAAGGTAAGTGGTGCTGAAAATAGCAATGAATCTGATAGAGTGGCTTATACTGTTGCACATTCCCCTTTAGTTAAAACAGCATTTTTTGCGAGCGATCCAAACTGGGGCCGAATTTTAGCCGCAGTTGGTAGAGCCGGCGTTAAAGATCTGGATATTGATAAGTTAAAGATATTTCTCAATGATGTTTGTATTGTTGAAAATGGTGGTCGTTCATCAACTTATAACGAAGAGCTTGGTCAACAAGTAATGAATGAAGTTGAAATAACTATTAATATTCAGCTTGACCGTGGTGAAGTCAGTTCGACAATCTGGACATGTGATTTTTCTTACGACTATGTAAAGATTAATGCTGAGTATCGTTCTTAATTATTTTCTGAATTTAAATTCTAATAAGTGACAATGCAAATATCTGTCGCTGTCGGTGTGGTACAAAACAAAGATGGTGATTACCTGATTTCTAAGCGTCATGATCATTTGCATCAGGGGGGCTTATGGGAATTTCCCGGTGGTAAACTTGAGCCTAATGAAACAACTTATAAGGCATTATGTCGCGAACTGTTTGAAGAGCTGGGCATTCAGGTTAAACAGGCAAAGCCGCTTGTAAAAATATCACATCAGTATCCAGATAAGAATGTTGTGCTAAATGTCTGGATAGTGAATCAATTTGAAGGTTGTGCACAGAGCCTGCAAGGTCAACCGATTAAATGGGTTTCATTACATGAGCTATGTAATTATGACTTTCCTGAGGCAAACCAAACAATACTAAATCGTTTGCTGTTACCTTCTATCTATGCGATTACAGGTTCATTTGAAACAAACTTTGAGTATATAAGCAAGTTTAAAACATGCCTAAGTCAGGGAATCAAATTGATTCAATTGAGATATCATGGAGATGAAGAAACATTATTGGATCTGACAAAACAGTCTAAAGTATTATGTGAAAAGGATAATGCCCGTTTATTGGTAAATGCTGATGTGGATTTTCTAGACAAATGTAATGTTGATGGAGTTCATTTAAATAGTAAGCGTCTTTTTAATTACTCCAAGAGACCAATAGATAAAAATAAACTTCTGGCGGTATCTGTACATAATGAAGTGGAGTTACAACAAGCACATTTGTTAGAAGCAGATTTTATAGTTATATCGCCTGTTCTGAAAACATCAAGCCATCCAGACGCTAAAACATTAGGTTGGGATATTTTTAAAGATTTAGCCGATCAATCTTCTATTCCTGCTTTCGCTTTAGGTGGTATGACTACATCGATGTTACAACAAGCCAAAATCTCAAATGCACAAGGTATTGCTGCTATCTCAGAATTCTGGAAGTAATGTTATGAAACAGATTTATCAGTCTATCCTAATTGCAGTAATCGTTATTAGTATGATTTTAGGGATTAAATACTATCTAAATGTACCTGATAATAATAGAAAAGAAGTTGTTTCTTTAACAGATAACAAGGAATGCAACCAGCTTAAATCAGAATGTGAATATAAATTTGGTAATAAGATTATCAGGATTGGTTTTCTTGATAGTGTTCAAACTATGAAAACATTTAAAGTAAAAGTAGCAGTTGATAATTTTGATGAAGAAATTACTGGCATATCTGCTTTATTCTCAATGAAATCTATGGATATGGGGTTAAATAGGTTTGATTTTAAGAAGGTGAGCCAGGAAAGTACCAGTTTAAATAATTGGTATAGCTCAGTACTACTACCTGTTTGCACAACTAAGAGAACTGACTGGATAATGACAGTAAATATAGAAACACAGAAAAAGATTTACCAGACTATTACGCCATTACAAATTAAGTAATTTAAGCATCGTAGTTTTTATCGTTTATGTTATAGTTTTTTTCGCCGGGAACACGATGGTTTTCATTTGCCCACTCACCTAAATCAATCAGCTTGCATCGTTCGGAGCAGAATGGTCGAAACTTTTGCTCTTCTGACCAGATGACTTGTTTTTTGCAGGTTGGGCATTTTACAGTTTTATTCATTTTATAAATTACAACAACTTAGCAGAAAGTCCACATTTTCGTTCGTTTGCATTGGTCTGCCTGTGCTACGTGGCTCCATAAAGCGAACTGTAAATCGATGCTTCCCGCCACTGAGCTCGGCAAAGTAAGGCAGTTGGTTGTCTATGGATACACGTATTAACTTAGTTTCAATCTTTTTATCAAGCGATTGTTGGTAAAAACCGCTCTCTGCCGATTGCTGAAGAGGGCTGGCACTTTCTCTTAAGATCCCAAGAATAAGAGCAATAGGGCGGTTTACAACTTTAAGTTCATCGTACCATTGCTCAATTTTTTGTATACGGGTGTCAGCAGACTGTTGTAACCAGAAATGATATGCGGGCAAATCAAACTTGCAGTTACCACCAACAACCGTATTACGTTGAAGTAGTGAAGAGATAAGTTCATTAGTTCTGAGTTCATGACCTGGTTGACCATCGGATTGATGGAGTGAGTTTAATGACTCAGTTAGTTGATCAAGCACCGTTGTTAACTGGCTAAGATCAACTCCAGGTGTATTGCCTAATGCAGATAACGAATTATGAATATATTCCAGCTCTTTTATGAGCTCATTTTTAAAATCACTTCTGGCAAGCAATTCTAGAATATCAACCAGTGTTGCGAGTGTTGCACGACTATCCCAGGTTGAATAACCACGTAATGTATACGAGGCCTGGCTGAACAGGTGCTCTAATCGCATAAAGGTGCGAATACGCTCATTTAAAGGTAATTCGTATGTTACTTTATCTTCCATGGCAGCAATTATATAAAAAATGCCTGAGAAAAAATATGCAGGATTAACGTAATTTGTGTTATTTAGCTATTTTTGCCTGTTCCAGATAGAACGCATGCAGTTTATCAACCTGCTTCGCAAGGGAATCGATATCGCTATTATTTTGAATGACATCGTCGGCATGACTTAATCTGAATGCCTGGGTAACTTGTGACTGTATGATTGCCTCAACATCGGCCTCTGAGATCGGAAGAGCGT
>Ga0316207_10001541_pt1 | contig 27777 bp, 56 predicted proteins | sample 6weekpyrite_MG_FD_204943 | JGI IMG/M metagenome (GOLD analysis project Ga0316207, IMG submission 204943) | Microbial mat bacterial communities from mineral coupon in-situ incubated in ocean water Damariscotta River, Maine, United States -... | ecosystem: Environmental > Aquatic > Marine >... | reverse complement strand
AATGCTCAAGCAGCGCGTGGCACTGTGCCCACATCATGAGGTTGTCGTCACCGATGAACACACCACGTCACCAGTACGTGTCTGCAATCACTGCGGAGCCTGGCATGTCGGGCACATCAACGCCTTTCACGCCAAACATACACAAAGCGTAAAAGAACACAAAAACAAAGTCTTTGCCCTAAGAGATAAGCGCTCGCGTCACGGTCTGAGCCGCCTCGAAATTGAATAAAACTGACACCAATACACAGTTAAACACTAACACTCAATGCAACACGTGCGGTAAACAGCCAAGCTGATAAACTGGCTCTGTAAAATAAATATCTACTTGGAGAAATCAATGATTAGCAGATTTGCGGTAATACTTGCCATTATCGGTGGAGCTACTGTGGCCATCGTTGCTGGGCTGACAGGAACGAATGAAGAGGTCAAGGTTGTTGCTGAGCCTGTCTTTTTCGTTAGCTTCACTGTAGCCGCCCTTGGTCATGCGTACACGTTCCTGCGTAAGCGCGCACACGATCACGGACAACCTAACCCATAAGCGGAGTACGCCATTATGATGAGCCTGGACAGCGCCTCACGCATCAACACCATCATCAAAAGCATTGAAGGTATGGCATTGCCACACCTCGAGCCCGATAGCATTACCGATCAAGGAACCATAAAAGACGTCCTTTCCAGCATCCTGGATGAAGTGGATACCCTCAGCCAAATCGTCGATGCCGAAATTGCTAAGCCACAACCTGAACAAGTCTCATAATATTGGTCGACGGGCAGGTTAATTGTGTTGAGCAAGAGGCTATGCTAAACAATATCCAACTGGTTATTTTCCTAACCCCTTAACAAGAAGGTATTTCACTATGTCTCTCGAAATCGATATGGGTAAAGTTGAAGAAAATATTATCAACGCGCTTACAGAGCTTAAGTTCGGTATGCATGAAGATCTAACTTTTGCTATTGCCGAGATCCAAGGTATGCAAGTTCATATTACGGTCACCAAGAATAGCGACGACTTTCTACCTATCACATAACACCGTTAATCCTTAACACGCAACGTTATATGTGCGGAACATCTCAGTCCTGGCATCCTGTATCTAACTTGAACAGGAGAACAATCATGCATCAGGCAAAACCAGAAATACTTACTGACGGTATGCACATGTATCGCGGAACAAAAATCATTCATGACTTCAGTCGCCCACTGAATGAGCGCGCAAAATCACGTAAAGTCGTCTCACCGTACTACGCCACACCTGTTAATGCCCAGACAGCAAAGACACGCATGTTCTACCTCGATAGACACTTTGCGCCCGATCTGGAATGGGCCTATTGCAACGACTTCGCAAATATTGAACACACCGGATGGTTTCTCAGTGAAGATCAGACAGATACCGCTCGTGGCATCGTTATGACCTTACCCGGTCGCCGCGGCTTTATCCCAGGCTGGACACTTGGTGAAGGAATGGCCAGCGTTATCGATATTGATATCTACCCGGATGCAGAGTCGGCCGCCTACGCCGCTGACTCACTGGCAGAAGATGTCGCTGAGGCTGAACGTCAGCGTGAGTATGAGCAGAACTGTGAACTGGATGAGGCAGCATAATATGTCGCCTCAGTACCCAACACCATGCACTTCTGCGTATTGTGGCAGCATCAATAAAGATGACTGTAAAACGTGCCAGTTCGGCCACCTGAAACAACGTTACGAACTTGATGTCGCAAAAACGGTTAACCCAAACAAGGATAAGCTATGATTACTGAAGTTATCTCAGGCCAGTCATACCGGTACGCTGCAATCGAACAATTTGCCCAGAATAACGACTTAAATGAACGGTGGTCAGGTGATGATATGTATAGCGAAGGCTCACCATCTGAGTTTCTCGCCCTTGATGACGAAAACGGCTCGACAAAAAACCGGTTTGTCCATGATGGTCATATTGATAGCTCCGGCGCGGTCTATAAATGCATCGACTGAATCACCGTTAATCCTTAACACGCAACGTTATGTGTGCGGAACATCTCAGTCCTGGCATCCTGTATCTAACACTACAGGAGAGAGAATAATGAGCACACCAGCAAACGTGTTTCTGCTTGAAGGCACACAGATGACAGAGCTGCATACAAACTATGACGGCAATCCTGACACCGTCCTTAAACATCTCAGTCACGCACTGGCACAGCATAAAGGTCACGAAGGCACCGCCGAGGTACTCTCTGAGCTGTTTAGCCATGAATACAATAACGTTCCAGCAGATGGCCGTCTTGGTTTGAATATCGTCGACAGCTACCCGGTTGTTCGCTTTGACCGCAGCCTGTTGAGCTACGATGGTGTATATGACTACGTGGTTAATCTTGCAGAAAACACCCTGCACATCTACCACACACCTGATGAGAAACCCTTACTGACGACACCTATGAGTTACCTCAAGGTTATCCGTAAAGAATGCCAGATTGACGTGCGTAAGGTTATTCAGACCGCATTGGATATGATGACATCAAGAGGCTATCGGATCGCGGCACACTCATAAGCGAATATTTAGACGTTAAACTTAAACACCCTATACAGGCCTTATTCCATGACATCATCAAATTACGAAACCTTTATTACCAACTACGTCCAATGGGATGTAGTCCCCACATTCCGGGCCTTTGCTGAACAACTCCCCAAACCACACTGGGTCAAGATTGATCTGAGCGTGATGCGTTTCGGCTGGTTGGCTTTTCAGCACATTGCCTGCAACGGTGAGCCAAAGCAGCCGCCTGCCAACCTCACCGCCTTGGATTATTTTCATGCCTTTCTCGACCGTGAGGCTCAATGGGAAAACAGCGAGAACTTTCAGGCGTTCTACAACGCTCTGCCTGAAAGACATTGGGCAAAACATGAGATGAACGCAATTCGCTTTGGCTGGGAAGCGCGCAAGGCTGTCGAGGGGCACGATCATGAGTGAAGTTAAATACACACTTCACACGACGATCCGTGAGGTCTTTAACACACTGATGCTCGCACACGGCGACGACATTGGGGTGTTTGCGTCTTACACAGCGTCAGATGACGATTCAATACAGCACCCTGGATAAGGTGTTATGAAAACTTAATACGGGTTCAAAGACGCTGACATTTCAATCTGATTGCGGGAAATTCTCACACTGATATTTTGAATACATCAACAACAGGAATATACGAATCTTTAATGATTATTATACTGACAACGGGCAATACTCCATCTGCTTTTGCCTCTCGTGGCAGGGATGAGCTTTCGCGGCTGAGTAAGCAGGTTTTGGCATCAATGGGTGTTGAACTGACCATACTGTCCCGTCAGTACGATATAAACCCTGCTATTCTGCTCAATGATGACGTTTTTCAATTATGTGTCACGATTAATGTTTTGTCTATGAGTGCGTTTCTGTGCCCAACAATGCCGATGGCATGCTCGCGCGATCCGCCAAAGGGAATTTCACTCCAACTATATCTTAAGATCAGATTACCCCGGTGTTCCGGGGTAATCTTTTTCTACCCTGTGATGCAAATTAATATTATGCATTGCTGCCTAGTCATAACCCTCAGCACACCTGCACCTGTACAAGGTTAATCTTTAACATCCCCTGCATTGTTTGCGTCAGTACGTGCGGAACAATACCTGTGCGCGATAATGATTCAAACACTTTAGGGTAAACCATGAACACTATCGACCATCCACGCAGCCGCCCCGTTATTGACTTTGCATACCGCTATGCAGATATGGCACATGGATCAATCGGACAGGTGCGACGTTTTACCGGCGAGCCATACATCGTACACGCCACTGCCGTTGCGCATATCATCGCCAGCGTCAGTACAGACTTTGAGCTCATTAGCGCCGCCTACTTGCATGACGTTGATGAAGATACCCCTTACAGCGTCCATGATATTAATGAGGCGGGTTTCCGCTTTGGGATCGCACAACTGGTTTACGAGGTTACCAATCCCTCTAAAGCTCACCACGGCAACCGTGCGACCCGTAAAGCAATGGATATCGCACACCTGGCCAACGCCACTGAGCGCGGCCAAACACTTAAATTGGCCGATATCATTGAAAATTGCCCGTCCATCATTGAACACGATCCGGATTTTGCTCGCACCTACATCCGCGAAAAGTCTGCCCAGCTCGAAGTGCTTCACCGCGGCCACCCGGCTCTCTACAAAAAAGCCAAACAGATCATCGATGACTACTACAGCCCTGTCACCGTACAGACGGCCAATCACGTTGTTAATGACTGACTTTCACCGACTATACAAGGAATGTTCATGAATACACTCATCGCTCACACACGCATCGATATTCACGGCGAAATCGTTAAGCACGCACTCAAACTGCAACCCTATGAACGCCTACATAATCCAAATATTAATTATGCAAAGCTGCGCTACCGGGTAAGTGTTCTTATTGCCAAAACAGGCTTTAATTCCCTTAGTGCCTATACATCGCTTATCTCAAAGTACGAACCAGAACTGCTGACGCACCTGCAACGCTCCCTCTATGAACGCGTTAATGAATTTGAACGCAACCGCATTAAACAGCTGTGCACCTATACCACTCACATGCGACCCTCTGATATCAAAAAGGCTTGCGCGCAACTTAAGCAAGGCCTCAGTGTCTATATCGGCCAGCATAGCCTGCACCCTGACATGGACGCAGACTGCATCTGGGGCACCGACAGTGTTGGCATGGATTACATGGCAAGCAGTAACGGTAATGCGGAACAAGCTGTACACAAAGCCCTGCTCTATGAAACTGGTGAGAGTCAAACCATCAATGAAGCGATGGCTTATCGCTGTTAAACATTAACGCTGAATATGCTCTGCACGCTCATGCTTTACATTCGTATTTCTACAGACTATTCTTTGCTTATATGAGCTGACATCTCGCCGTTTCCAAGCCGTATGGCTTTGGCTACTGTCCAATCTTGGTTTTATACTTCGTAAACACTTTTTATTCATCGCGTGTATACGTATGTAACGGAAACAACTTACTCTCTATATGCACGCTTTAAATGAAAAGGTGTTGCAAATGCATACTATTACCCCCAAAGACGGCCATAAGGCCGCCTCTTTCATCGCTCGGTTTCTCAATAACAATGACATAGAATGCAAGCAATCTTTGCTTGTAGAGGCTGTCAGCCAGGCTATGGGTTTTAAAAGCTCAAATGCCATGCATGATTATGCAAAATCCATTGATGATGAACACGCCGAGCAACCGTCACACACAGCAAATAAACTTTCTCTGGTGAAAAGTGGTGATGCTCGCGAACCCGATCGTGACGAACCTGTTAACACGGTCGAGTTCATTCGGCGCTCTAAAGGTGTCTTCATTTCACATAATAATCAGATACAAGCAAAACTCGATACTGGTCCGCCAGATTTACACCTACCTTCCAACAAACATGCCACAGACTTTACAATCTACGGCAATCATATAAACAGGCATAGCATCATAGTAGGCGCAGGAGGACTGTTCGAGGCACAAATCATTTCGTCACTTCGCCAATATTGTATTGAAGAGAAACGGACACTGTTAATCTTGGACAGCGAACCCGCACCAACGGGACGTCAAATAAACTATCCCGGTAGCTATCTCCACTCACCTTTCAAAGGGCTGCCGGCCATCTCTGATTTTGAAGAGTTTGAAAAACATGACTCGCTAATGGAGCAGGCGAATAATATATCCAAACACCTGAAGTCCAGGTCTTATATTCACGCAACATCCGTCACTGAAACAAACTTGGTTCCACTGATCTTGGGGCAAGCAATTGGTCAAATACAACTATCTCGCGAAACAGCACCCGCCTTTGTTGTGCTCAAGAACTTCGATATAAACAAGCTTAATAAACACACGACTGACTTACTTTCTGAGCTCTTCCAACTGTCCCGCTCTTGCAATATAGCTCTGTTTTTCCTGTATACCTACCATGAGGAAACAATGCCGGCATCAGTGCTATACAATATATGGCACTATTTCGATTACAGCATGCAACCACCGGTGGCTTACGGTAAGCCAGTGCGCGCCCCTGTAAATAAAACGCGACCATCGTTTGTATCTAAGATTATTGCCGCACTATCAACTAAACATCAATAATATTATTCACCAGTGAACAGTCACTCAACATAACGCCTGACAGACATGTCAGGCGTTTTACATTTACGCCTACTACTACGAAACCACACTGTTAATCATTAACCCTCAACACGTCGTCACTATTCACGTGCGGAACATGCCGCCCTGCGTACACTGGCTATACATTAAACATTACACAGGTATACACATGTCATTCCTTCTCTTTGATGCGCGGCGCAGCAACGACTACGATGACGGACAAGGCGGTAAAGTGTCTTTCAATGAGCATCTAAACCTGCTTGCCAGCCGCAATATCCATCCAGACTGCTACGAAATCTACATCAGCGACAGCCTCCGGAATACGCTTGTGCATGCCCGTGAACGCGGCTTTCCAACCTATGTCGTAGACAGGGACAATCACACCCTCGTCGGCGCTGTAAACTGCTAAACTTATACACAACATTAAGGCGGAAGTAATAATGAAAACTGGACAACAAATCGAACAACGCATCAACGAACTCAAACGCTACCTTGAAGTCGATAAGGATTTTATCGCCGGTGATGAAGTTGATGCCGTGACTGCTGAAATCAATGTGCTGAACTGGACGCTACAAAATGACTATCTCGTCGATATGGCCTTTGATGAGCACTTCGACTCAACCAAGGAAGACACCTTCAGTGCAACGTCTCAAAAGCTTGCCGCGCAATACGCGCTCAACGACAACCCCGGCGCCACCATTATTTCAGTTAAACAGGTCTGAATGGACTGACATGCGTAAACACGATCTTTACAGCCTGACACCTAATCACCGCCAACCAGACTTTATGTCAATTGGCCATATCGAGTGCCGACCTGCAGATCTGGATGAGTATGGGCAAACCAACGGCTTCGATGAGTACATCGAAAAACGCCTTATCGCTGATAAGAATCACACGAAGTTCGTTTTTGTTGCACTGCATATAAATGGTGCACGCAGTCATATCACGGAATGCCATACACCGGCCCAGGCCGACAGTATCGCGAATGCCCTTATGGCAAAGTCTGACAGGGTGGTCCTGAATCTGGTCAATGGCGACATCTACCGCCCAGAGAGCCTGTCTCACTTTGATGTTCATCAATGGCTCATGGAGACTGCCTATACGCTTGGCTACTCACAGGCCTACCACAATACCTTACCGGCACACATGTCGATCGCATTAATTCCTTATCCTCAATCTGTCTTCAGTACCCCGTTTATCTTTAACGCCAAAGCCGCTTACCAGTACCTTCACGGCTTCAGTCAAGGCCGAACCGCCAGAGACAACGAAAGTACGCCATCACACACACCCCTGACCACCAACCCGTATTGTCACTACATATGCCCTCATACCAGCTTCGAGCTACAACAGCGTAGCGTTAATATGCTAGCCAACCTTAAGGTCGTAGACGATGTTCAACTTTGACCCTCAACGCCTTTGTATTGCGTGCGGAACATTTCAGTCTTGGCATACTATCTCTAACAACTTTAGAGGATAGAGACAATGACAGATACACAGACGCCACCGGTTAAGTACGCACAGCAGTCCCTCTTTGCCTATGGCTGGGATTACGTCGGCACCGATGACAATGACAAGCGCGTTCTGTTTGAGTCAGAAAAAGAAGCTCTGGACGATCTCGATGATGCAATGGCCGGCCTTGCCAAACTAGGTTATAAACGCGAAGACTGGCGTGTCGTGCCCTACGTGGCAGCCGATGACGATGAAGAACATCGCCCATAATTCGTTTTGTGTATGATGTATCTTACATCACATACAATATAAATAAGGATTTACCATGGATATATATACGCTTCCCTGTGGCAACGTTACTGACAACCCTTTACTAGCTGCCGAACTGTTTGCATGTGATAAAACCTTCGAGCTGGTGACGCATAAACCATGAGCCTATTACCCACATACCTGTACTTCAGGTTTGAATCTACCGCGATGAATTACCTTACCCCAGATGATGAGGCCCAGAATATGGGCCTGTTGTTTGGCGCGCTCGACAGCAAAGTCAAACTCTCCGCATTTGGCTATCAAGGGGATATCGTCAAGCAAGTTAATACCCTTGCGCCCGATCTTAAGAACGTGTGCATTAATGGTATTAACAACCCTGTGACGTTTGATGTGTTGTCACACGCTATTCCCGATTTCGAACTGTGCCTTCACTTTAAACCCGAATCTCTCGACCCACTGGAATTGGATTTAAGCCAGAATCAACACCGCTACCGATTGTTCGACTACCTCATCCACAACATCATCGAAACAATGCGCATCAAACACCCCTTATGCACCTCACCGATACAGTCAAACTTTAACGCGCTACTGCCCTAATCTCAGATAATCTATAACTCACGTGCGGAACCTCATGCACATGCAATACTTCTTATCAGCTCAATAATACTCATAAGGAGAACACTATGGATTTTCAGCTCAAAACCTTTAAATACATCAAAGCCAATAGCCGTGACTCACACTGCTTTAGCGCTACACTCTACCTCGACGGCAAAGCGCTTGCCTACTGCTCCGATGATGGATGGGGTGGTGAAACTGTATACCGGCCCGCAAAAGGCCGTTCACAGGCTGATAGATGCTGTTGATACACGTTTAAAAGACTACCCAGATATCCCTGCAATTGGTTATGACGACAACTGGCCTTCCGTTAATTGGAAACCCAACACCCTGCCGCTGGATATCGGTAGTGTCGCGGCCACATTGGTCAATGGCGAGCTTTTGAAAAATGAAGTTAAACGCATGACTCGCAATAAAACTACCGCAATTATTCCAGATGAAGGTCTTTATGAATGGAAGATCGCCTACAGTGAAGATGTCGATGCGCAAATCAAGCAGGACTATCCGAATGCCATCATCCTCAACTCATTGCCACTTGATAAAGCTGCGGATGAACTTATGCGCTCAGGTTTCTAACCCCCCGCCCACGTTAAACATGAACGACGTACACCGCCTGCAATGGGCGGTTTTTTTATTTAAATACGTGCGGAACATCATCTCACTGGCACACTGACTCTATCAACTTAAGGAGACAGTCATGAATCGCCAATTCTCAATGAGTAAATTTATCAACCGTGAACAGCTTGAAGCTGAGAAACAAAAGCACTACGCCTCAATGGGGTTTGATACCTCTGCACTTACCGCTAATTTTGATGTTAGCTGCACACTGACAGAGTTTAATGACTGTTTCACGCTGCGCGTTACATGCAATAACGCTTACATCGATGGCCTGGCCATGCTCAGTACCGTACAAATGATTCAGCCTGCCTTCCAGCTTGGCAAGACGAGTCCAAACGGTCAGACCTATACCGTTTACAAGAACGAACTGGTCTCGCGTCAAGCGGGATAAGTACTCGCTAACCGTTAAATATCATGGTGAACTGACAATGAGGCATGAAAAAAGAATTGAACGCAATGACGGCACTGTCGTGCGCCTCGTTGCAGTCTATATGCCTAACCTGTTTGGTCCGGATGCTATTGATAACTTCGCCTTGGTTCAACGCAAGGGCGCTGATGATTGGGAACTGTACACCCCCGATCGCTCATCAGATAAAAGTCTGGGCGGCCTGTCTGTCGATGAATACGTCAAGTATGGTCGCAAAGGGCTCTTATGCGTCGTCAGGCCACATGAAATTATAAAGGTCAATATTGAACTTAACGAGCGACTACGCGCCGCCTAGCGGCCAATAAAGGAGTAAGTAAAATGTGCGTATTTTATACACAGGATAATATTGGTAGCGTCAAATATACAGTGTCTTTCCATGACGGGGAAAGTACCCATGCTGATGGCAGTCCGTTTTTTGATATCAGGCTCTTTAAGAACAAAAGAAAACGGGCAAAGTTTGTTAAAAGCTTGCGCGATAAAGGTTATCAACACGCTTAATCAACCAGCGAGACTGTTAAACCTAAACAGCGCCAAATAATAATAATTTGCATAGGCGCCCATTGATCAGTGCGGAACCTTACCGGCCTGACATACTGTCTCTAACAACTTAAGGAGCCGATACCATGACAACACTGACCACTATTATCACACTGACCAACGCGAAAATCTTTGCCAAGAAACGTCTCGATGCCGCTTACCGTGGACTTGGCCTGATTAATAAGGTTATCCATATCCAGGCCGCACGCGGTAAAAATACCGACAACTACAACACACGTAAAAAAGCCCTGTTCGGTACAATGAACTCACTGCGCGCCGCGTTCAAACGCGCCGATAAAGCCCTTTCAGCTGTATCAAACAAGAGAAAGAAAGCTATTGCCATCAACACAGGTTCAGTACCAAAGACGGTGCTGCCGGGCCTTAATGAGGCTGTCATTGCGATGTCTAAACTCAATAACAATCTCCCTGTACAACACGTGCCGCGGCTAACCGTTCACACATAAATTCGTTCAGGCCAAAACTGGGAGTCAACAACGCGATACCCATTACAGGAGCAACTACATTGAAATTAACACTCGTCGATACCATGAATGGCTTCTACGACTTTGATGTCAAAGACGCAGGCCCTATTTACCGCGTAACGGTCGGTATGTCTATCAAACAAGGTGACATGTTCAATATTTACTATCGTAAAGCTCATAATGCATCTGGACGTAAAGGTTGCGGGTACTGGTTCGGTAAAAACGGCTTTGACGGTAAAGATCTGACAGAACTGGAAAACTCTATTCGTAAGTCAGAGTTGCTACCTGCTTAAACATATTGCTTTGTTAAAGATTAACGCTATCGCCGTCGCACTTTACGTGCGGAACCTTAACAACCTGGCACACTGTCTTTAACTGCTTAGGGAGATAACAACATGGCGACACCAGCAAACGTTTTTATCATTGACGGGACAATGGTCACACACCTGTTTACACGCAGCGATGGCATGCCAGATACCGTCTACAGCAAACTGCCTGCAGTGCTTGCGATGCGACTCGACCATGTTGGTGCAGCCAAGGCGCTCTCACGCGCCTTTGGGAGTGTCTACCGTAACACGCCTCGCACCGGTGACACGCTTGGGCTTAATGTTGTCGGCAGCTTTCCTGTGGCTGAGTTTGACCGCACACTTCTGGCCTACGAGGGTGAATGGGATTACATTATTAACCTGACCGAAGATCGTGTTGATACCTACCACACACCTGTAGACACACCATTGCGTACAAATCCACTGGACTACGTCAACCAGCTTGTAGAGCATGTACAGGGCGAAGTGCGGACACAAATGCAAGGCTATATTGACTACATCAATCGCCTCGGCTTCACCGTTGCAAGCGTGCGCTAATCACAGTTCATCTTTAACAACCAATATCTATAGGTCCCACCATGCGACAAACAGAAGACACCCTACCACCCTTACACATCCTTCTAAAACGAGGGCGCTTCGCTGTTGATGCCATCAAAATCGAAAATATCCGCGAGATAGTCCCCTCAAATCATGATTTCGGCTCAAGCTTCATCTACTTCAGTGGCGGTGCACCCTCGCCAGAGCGTGTGATTTGCGCGGATGTGACCACCAATGCTTACGGTGAAACGCTAGACAAGCCCATCCCCGTACACCTGGTCTATAACATCGACACATCAACCATCGAAGTGCACACCAATCAGGTACAGCGGACCTGCCTATTTGCCTCAAAAGTAGGCCACATACCATCCGTTCACCTCAAAGGCGGCCAATACGCATGTGTCGCTGCGTGTTAAATATTAACGCGCGCGGTCAGGCTTACCCTCTTACTCCACTGATTTACTGGACTTGTGTATAGTTAGGTGTATACTTATGAATATAACCCACCCAAAACAAGAAGATATCATGACTGATTACCGCGAACTTTCACGTCCGCCACTTAAGCTCGCCCTGGCTGAATTCAAGTTTTCTAAAGTGATGAACATCGAGTCCTATCTTCCCGCAATTCAGGAACAGCTTCGGGATACTTACCCGCTTGCGGATGAGCGTTCTGATCACACTGTTAAGATCTTGCCCGGTGACGTCAAAATGCAAGAGCACAGTAGATGGGCATTTATCGCTACCGATCATAAAAGCTCGGTCGAAATCAGCGAAAATGCCATTATATGTTACTGTGTTGAGTATCCAGGGTTTGATGTGTTCAGCGAAGCATGTAAACGGGTGCTCAGCGTCTTGCACGATGTCGTACAGCCAGCACTACTGACACGAGTCGGTATCCGCTATAGCAATCTAATGCATGCTGAACCCTCTCAAAGAATTGCTGAATTGGTAAGCAGTGATGCTCTCTTGCCCGATTTTGCAGATAAATTGGGTGCCACATTGCATCAGAACAATGAAACACTTATCAAAACGCAGCACGGGCAATTATCTGTCCGTACGCTGTATGGCGTGAACAATGTAACGATATTGGCTGACATTGGTAAAATTCCTGCCCGGGTCGCGCTGGATACTACTGTCAGCGAGCGATTGATTCTTGATATCGATCACTTCTGGCAACATGATGATAACGAACCTCAGCCATTTGAAGTTGAACAGGCTATGCAGACACTGTCTAATCTACATGATGGGGCTAGAAAGGCTTTCTGGACAATTACCACTGATATTGCGCGGAACGAAAAATGGGCCTGATTGACTCAAATATGTACGCCATTGAAAACACTGGCGCCCGCAACTTAATACCTAAGCAAATATATGCAGAGCCGTCACTGTTCAACAATAACGATGTGCCTGCACAGCATGTTGCCTACGCCTCAGCTGGTCTTATACCAAGCGCTGTTTTGTTGTTCGAGCCAACCGGTGCATCTATCTGTGTCTACAGCTCCGATAAAGGCCTTTCGAACGGCACCCAGCGTGATTTGGCGTTCATCCAATCTACATTCTCACTGACAAAGTTAGAACTGTCTGAATGTTGCAAGGTTACACGAAAAACCCTTGACGCCTGGCTTACCGGAACATCACCGCGCGAGAGTGCAGCAAAACGGATATTCAATCTCTATATGGCTGCTGATGCCTTTGCATCAACCGGTTTTGAGCTGGAAAAAGATTTATTAAAGCGTCCCGTGCTTAATGGGCTGTCTGTCATCGATATGCTTAAGCTGGATACCATCGATACAGATGGGATCGTGTTTGCCTCTTCACAACTGTTTACACAACATGTTGGATTTAAGCCACTCAAAGATCCGTTTGCACAGGACACCTAGTCATTGTCAGGACACCAACTTGAACAATTAGGCTGGCGACAAGGATCGTTTATTAGCTATGATGATCTTATTAAAATTAACCCAGATCTATCTATAGCGCCCGGGACATATGGGATCGTCGCATCCCATTCCTGCGACATAGCAAATCAGAATCTCATAGATTTACCTGAAGTAGAGATCATCCTGGCCCCCATTGTTGATACAGTAGACAATGGTCTTTGCGGCTGCAGAAATCCACGCAAACTTCATGCGCCTTGTAAATACAAGCATGACATTGTTCATGTAGAGGTGATGCACATTAATAGCTTTAAAATTGATAAGCTCACCCTTGAGTCCATTGCACCTGTAGAACAACTCTGTCTTACTGTAAATGGACTGCGTGATTTTGTGGCATGGCTGGCAAGCCAATACTCAAGACCTGTTTGGCCAACTAGCTTCAATGGCCGGCTCGCGAGCGCCGATCCGAGGAAAAAACTAAAAAAGATCGCAAAAGTCATAAGCATAGATGTTTCTGCGATATATATGAAGTTAAACCCTAACCGTGAAATCAACAACGATGAAACATACAGTATTCAGCTACTGGCCACACTCCACCCTGGCTCAACCGCTGCGCAATCAGATATATTAAAACAGCTTAATAAAATGAAGGACATCTTCACCGCTGCCGGGTTTGCCGTAACGATAAACACCCAAAGTGAAAGCGAGGTACCAATATCTGTACTGCGCACTTTTCAGAGGCTCTATTGGGACGATATATCACTAACGAATGATCACCCGCTACCCATCGAGTCACCGATAACAGATCCATCAACTACCTAGCAGCCTCATTATAACCCTTAGCTGCTTTTCTAAAATCCCCGGCTCCCTTTCCTGCAGCTCTTTTTCAATGACCCATATCGCTCTATTAAGGTCAGAAGCAAGTTCTTCTCCACCTCTCGCATTGATATGCCTGCACACTTTCAGTGTAGCCAGAAGCTCTGCTAAATACTTTGTTTTCATCATCACGCCACCAGTAACAGCCAGCCCCACCATAAAGGACCAACATCTCAATGCAATAGATAACCCTTAGCGATTGCTTGAGGGTTAAGGTTATGTGCGGAACAAGCAGAGGCAGGTAGTCTAGCCTTACACTTAAGAGAATAGACCGATGAACGAAAATATTGTAATCAAGACAAGCAAATGGACTGAACAAGATATCAAAACCTTGTTCGGCGAGGAGGACGTGTCTTTCGTTCAGGCAGACGATATTCCCGATCTGCTCGTTAAGCTTGGCATATTCAAATCTAAGTCACAAGCAAGACGCGCTAACCGTATTGGTGATATTCCGACTGGGTTTACCGATGGCTTTAAGGCGAGCAAGAAACACCGCCTGTGGATATGGAACCCATCATAACCCTGCCTTCTTGATGATGCAGCCAATACAAAAAGGCGTGAATTAATATCTCTCACACTGACTGTAGTTAATTAACAGGAATTCTTATGAGTATTGCTATAGGTGACACATTAAAACATCGTAAGGTCCATGCAGTCATTGACTGTACCGCGATTAATTTCTCACGCAGACGCTACGGCGGTAAGGGCGGCACTACCTATACGTGGTGTGATGCTTTTATTGACGAAGACTGGGTGTCTCTTGGCGATCCCTGGCCGTGCATACGCCCCAAAAACACAGAGATAGTTACTGCATTGCAAAATACAACGCTGTCAATGTCCAACGCCAACACGTAACTGACTATCCATCTAAGTATGCAGAATGAAGGCATAAACATATGACTGAGAATAACCACCCTGAACAACAAAATATAAACGAGCTAAGTAGCGTTGCAGGGCTTCTATCCAATTACAATGACGGCACTGTTAATGAAGACACCTTTCGCTCGCGTTTACTAAGTGCTATTGCGTCAATCGAAAGCGTTGTTGAGTCATTAAGAACAACAGAAAGCAAGGGTAAAAGATATCGTCATTATAAAGGTGGTGCTGCATATAAAGTTCTTTATGAAGCAACACTGGAATCAGACAGGTCTACTACAATGATGGTGTACAAGGCTCCTACTGGCGAGATATACACAAGACCAAGTGACGATTTCTTTGAGCTTATCGAGCATGAAGGTAAAACAGTTCAACGATTTTCTACATTAGATTAAAAGGAGAAATACAGTGGCTGATGCATACATTTTAGAGGTTGTTAATAACGACAACGAACAGGTTGTAGGGTCGGAAAAAGGAACTGCATATCACATGAGTCAAGTTGTGCAAGATATACTTGAGTCATTGCCTGAAAACCATTGCGTTATCATCAGGAAGGAGTAAGTTGAATTATTGGCTATTGCAGAAATAATTGGTGTAATTAACGCTCTCACTGTTTTTTTGTTGTGATAATAGCGTGTTAAACCTTAACGTTGAGGATAGTTCAAAGCTCAATACATAAGGTGAGTTTTTTCTTAATCCGTACTCATGATTTCTTCTGCGTGCGGAACAATACAGCGTTGGCATACTGTTTCCAACAACTCAAGGAAACAGCTATGAATACTGTGAACGCTTCCCAGCTGGTCTCACTCTATAACCAGGACGACTACCCCTCTCGTAAACTTGCGGAGAAGGCAGAAGCCGTTATTTATTCACTGCTGATTACACAGCATGTCTGTCGTGTCAGTTTTAGTGGAGGCAAGGACTCGAGTGTAGTGATGGCCCTAACCCTTAACGCTGCGCTAAAAGCCGTTCAAGCCGGTCACAATATCCAACCAATTCACGTCTCAAACTCAGACACTGGCATCGAAAACCCAGTGGTCCATGCGCATGTTTGTACTGAACTTGATAAAGTTAAGCTGTTCTGTGATACACATGGCATCGAAGTCAATATTCAGATCGCCAAACCACACCTTTCCAGCAGCTGGGCATTCCGTCACATTGGCTCCGGCAAGCTCGTCACCTACCCCATGTCAGGCAGTAAGTCTAAAAACGGGAAGGGCCAGTCTCGTGACTGCAGCGTAATGTTCAAGGTACAACCGCTGACACGCCTGTCTAACCAAATTGTTAAAGATGTACGTTCAAAAGGCCTCACACTCGTTACATTGCTGGGTACGCGCTTTGATGAGTCATCTACGCGGGCCGATAACATGACTGATCGTGGTGAAAGTGACACCCAGATCTGGCAAGGCGCAAATGGTCATAACTACCTGTCACCTATTGCTAACTGGACGACACAAGATGTATGGGGCCTCCTTACTGCGGTACTTGAAAGAAAAGTTAAGTCTTACTCAGATTTTGAAAACTGCTTTAAAGTCTATGAAGATGCGGTAGGCACTACATGTGCAGTAGATGCGGATATGGCGCTGGGTAAAACCGCAAACTCACGTGGATGTGGTGCACGACACGGCTGCAGCCTTTGCACCGTGGTTTCTGATAAGTCTATGGCCAATATGATTGAGAACGATAAAGAATACGCCTTCATGCGTGGTCTTAACGATCTACAACAGTACTTGCTTAATACCCAGTGGGACTGGTCACTGCGTAGCTGGGTAGGCCGTACCATCAACAACGGTTACGTCACACTCGGTCCTGATACCTACAGCGCCGAAATGGTCGAAAACCTGCTCAAGTTCGCCCTGACGATCGATGTTAAAGAATTACAGGCAAGTGAAGCTTTAGGTATCGCGCCACGATTCCAGCTTATCGATATGGAAATGCTGATCGCCATTGACGCAGAATGGTCACGTCATGGCCTGCATGTGCCACACCATGCCCTGTACCTGTACCGGGAGGTATACCATAACGGTAAGCGCTTTGACGTACCACGTATTGAGCCTGTCGAACGCACACCTAAACCTGCTAATCGTTACTACTTCGTCGGTAATGATTGGGATGAGGGGCATGAGTGGGCCTTTTCTGGTCTTGCCAATGCAACTCTGATGTCATTGGAGGGCTGCCCTGCCTCTGATACGATTAGCCTTGATGCCACTGATAACGCTGACGCGATTACGCTGTCAAAGGTTAACACCGACAGCGTATTTTCTATCGATAAAGAAGCAGCAGACAACCTGCTTGGCTTTGAGCTTGACCACCTGCTTGATACCTACCATAACGATCGCTACATCCCTACTGCCGGCTACCATAATTACATCACCTACGGCACGTTGACGCTGTCTACACGCCAGCTGCGTAGCACAGATACTATTTTGCGCCGTACAGCGTTTCGTCACCGTCATGGCCTTTCAGGACAATGTAACAACATTGATCACCTGATAGATAAATCCATCGATGAAAAGACTATGCGACAAATTAGAAAAGAAGCTGCTGAGTCTATGGTATCTATACAAATCGATGATACGAATACTAACCCCATCAGCACAGACGAACATCTGCAGATGGATTTATTCCAGTAATCGTCAACCATTAACGCTAGGAGTTATTATGAGATTAATAGCAACCGCACTGCCTGTCGCCGCTACTGCAGGGTGTTTTATGGGGTTTTTCTTTTACGACAGTTACATCGCCCTTAATAGCGGTATTCTCGGAGTCGGTTTGAGCTTGGTTGTTGCGAATCACTTTTATGACTTTCGCTAATTTCTAGTATTGCGGAACACATCTGCTCCAGTATTCTGCCTCTAACATCTAATTGAGTAAATATCACAAAAAAAAAGGAATTATCATGGTACAAATGATTATTACAGTCGAAAATGAAGATCAGTATCAAGCTATCCTTGATGTGCTTCAGGACAGTGAAGAAGAAGCGGTAATTGACTTCCCGTTCAATGTGGAAAAAGTGCTGACCAGTATTAGTCTGTGCGGGACAGAATCAGACTAATAACATCACCCCAAACCGAATATATCTATTTAATACACTGACAGGTGCACATTATGGACAAAACGCTCATCCTGGCTATTACATGCGCCGGTGAAACCGACGATAACACCCCAGAAACCTTTTCGGTCAAAATAACTGACCATATCAAGGATCGGATACTGGAACTCTCCCATTCAGTAAATACTTTAGGGGTCTTTGAAATCAAGGATGACTTTTATGGTGCAGGCGTGTGGAGCGTGGATTCACTTGAGTCTGATGATGTACTCACGGATAACCATTTATCCCCAGCAGTGGTTGTGCGATTAGAAGCGAGCAAAACGCGCGTCGATGCACCAGTGCTGCATGTCAAGAGTGATTCCTTCTTCTTTACTGCTTACCCTAAGTTTTCAGGTGATGAAATGTTGTTGAGAACAAATCGCGTTAAATTAAGTGAGCTGGATAATACCTCGGTATATAGTTCCCTGGATTGATCCACTGGTTCGCTAATATCACCGTTTAAAAGAAAAGGATATCAATATGGCTACAACTACAGTATTACTGGTCGACCAGTCCAGTATCGCCGCTTCTTTTGATTGCGTTAGCTTATTCGTTAATGGCAAGCATATACTAGATGTTGATGACTCAGGTGATGCACCGATTGATGAGATCGCTGAAAGCATTGCATCTGCATTAGACACTGTTCTTGATAAACAATCCTTGTCAGAGCTTGAACTGGCGAAGTATATTGCCCATACGCGTAATGAATCATCAGCGATTGATGCTCAGATTAAAGAAGGCGTCAATGACTTTGATGATTGGGTCCAGGGCTATAATAATAACGATGTTCTCGGCGCTATTGCGTTTCATGGTAAAACAAAAGGCGGTGCTACCTCATAAGCAGTATATTCAGGGTCCTGGCGTATACCTACTTTGTCTGATAACAATGTTATTATTTAACGTTAAGCGTGGTATGTAATTTTATTAGTGCGGAACTTCGCTACATTGGTATCCTGGTTGTAAGTTAAATAAATAACACTTACTTGCCGGGAGAGCATCATGTTTACAGTTATAGCCTCTATGCCATTTGAGTCACATACTGAGATTAAGTCTTTTGAAAAGCTTGATGATGCACAGCTCTATGCTGAGGCATGTCAAATGCAGGCTAAGCACTTTGAGCGTATGGCAATGCGTAGCTGTGGTTTTGAGCGTGATCTGCTTGATTTTAGCGGCGCGTTGAATGACTACGTAACATACGGTAACGACTTCAGCTTTGATGTTGTCACCGCTCCACAGGTAGCGACTGCTGATGAGCTTGTGCGTGCGCAGGCGGCTATTGATGCGGCTACACATGATCTTGCTACTCATACAGCCGCGGCTCGTCTCGATGATGAAAGCGCCTTGATTGCCGATGCTGCCAATCGCTTCAGCGGTCGTGGTCGTAATACTGACGCTCATAATTTTGAGTGCGTCCTTCCTCTTAAACTGTCAGCGTAAATAGTGATACTATTTGACGTGTCTTCAACTATAGTAATCGCGAATACAACTCAAATGACTGATACTCGCACCCAGACACTATCAGCAAAACGCCGTAAACAGACGCAGTCTGCAATACAGGCAATGCTTGATCTTGCCCGGTCCGGTCGATTTGGTACTCCAGAACAGCCACTACGTAACAGTTGTGAACGCAAGAACTTCTGGGCCTGTTATTTCGGCCATCGTCAAGCCACAGAGTACAAAGGCACTGTCAGCTACCCTGCAGCGCGTGCGGGCGAGCTATACAGAAAAGAGTCGGAATTCGCCAAGCACATCATCATGCTTGTTACTGACAAGCTTTTGATGTGACTGAACTTCGCGGTGACACGGATATGAGGCAAGCCCCTTTTCCGCCAGAGTCGCGCACTTCCCCTAAAATTCCTGCGGGTGTTAGTTGTTTGAGGCCTTCGGCCTCAATGTTCTTTGCTGCATTGATATCTCGATCATGCTCTGCATTGCACTGTGGACAAACCCAATTACGTATATCCAGTGTTAGATTTGGATGTTTGTAATCACAGCCTGGCGTTGAGCAGAGTTTGCTGGAGGCAAAGAATCTGTCAACCTTTAACACTGTACGGCTTCGCCAGCTTGCCTTGTACTCAAGCTGCCTCCTGATTTCGCCAAACGCGGCGTCTTTCAGGTTTCGATTAAGTCCGGCCTTTTGTTTGACCATCTTGCCAGGGTTGTCCATATCGCCTTTTGCAGAACGTCCCATGCCTTCAGCATTTATATCCTCAATACAAATCACTTGGTTATCGTTGACGATTTGTGTGGTGAGGCGATGAAGGTGTTCAGATCTACAATCGGCAATGCGTGCATGCAGTCGTGCAATTCTTAATTTAGTTTTCTTCCTCCGATTGGACGTTTTAACCTGTCGTGACAGGCGTTGTTGAAGTTTTTTAAGTTGAGATTTATGTTTTTTGAAATGCTTGGGATTATCGATCTTCTCGCCATTAGATAAGCAGGCTAGGTGATTAAGTCCGACATCAATACCAACTGCTTTTCCTGCCAGCGGCAAAGCTTCGATTTCTTCTTCAACTGCCATCGAGACAAAGTAGCAGCCGGCTTTATCCATGCTGATCGTAACCATCTTCGGGATACCTTGCGGCAGGCGCGTCCAGCGAACATTGAGTTTTCCCAGCCCCGGGACCTTGAGTAGCTTTCCGGCGAGAAAGTTATTTTTGACTATTCTTTGATCCATCTGAAACCGAATAGACTGTTTCTGGTGGCGTTTGCGGTGTTTCGGATAGCCGGCGCCTTCTTTGAAGAACTTTTTAAACGCCGTATCCAGATCGCGAAGTTTTTGAATTAATACAGTTGCGGGCACTTCTTTGAGCCAGCTATAGGTGTCGAGTTTTTTCAAAAACGTCAGCTCGCGGCTAAAGTCGATCCCGGTGACACTTTCACCGTCAATCTTGTACGCCAAAGAGCGCCAATCCAGGCAGCGGTTGCTGACAAAACGGCCTGCGCCAAAATAATTAACCAGCAACTTTTGCTGTGTTTTATTTGGATACAAACGGTATTTATAAGCGCGTTGCGGCATGGTTATATTATACCACGGTCAACCCAGAAGTGACTTGGCTCATGTATAATAAATGCCTCAGTTCCTCCGCTACATACTTACGCGACCGTCTCAGAGGGGTCGTCAGCATCCGCGCTTCCTTCAAAGTGCGAAGGTAGCTTCAATAGTTGAATCTGTACTCAGCTAATAATTACAGAGCCATGTTTACTTGCTTTCTAACTTGTATTTAATTAGATCCCAGCAATATTCTGTCCTTTTTATTATGTGCGGAACATAATCAGCCTGCCAGACTGTCTCTAATACCTTACGGAGACAGTTATGAATACACCTTACATCGATCGCGTTTATACACGTACAGGATACGTTCAGTCACTCGATGATACTGATGCGCAAACAATGGCTATGCACGAACGCTATCGCGGCCACCGTACACCTGCAGAACGTATCAATATCATCAGACCGCAACCTATCAAGTTTTTTCAATCCGCTCATAGCCAGCACTACCGCTACTGCTAATCTAATGCCTAACACCCTTGGAGGGACCATGAAATTCATCACTCAGCTGTTCTTTTTGTTATCACTCTTAGTACCTGCTCATCTGCTTGCCTCCACAGAGGCGCTAAATGCGGCCCTGGCAACAGGTAATCCAGTACTTTTAGCAAAGGCAATCAACGAGACGGGTAAGCTGCCTGCCGATCTGGGCCACAACAGTACACTGTCAAAAGTTAACGTCGAAGATGATGTGCTGACCCTGCATATTGATACAGCTATGTCTGTAGACAGCGAACACCCAAAGATTAAGCAGTACGTATCTACCGACTTCTCTGTAAAGGCCTGCGATCAAATGAGGCTCAAACCTGTCGTTACAAAACTTAAACATGTCAGAGTTAAGTTCTATAACAAGCACAATCACGTATTCATTAACAAGCTTGTAACGAAGAATGATTGCATCACCATCACCTCAAGCAGCCCACAGTAGCCATTTATCGCACTGGCTGTTCGATACTATACGAAAGACTCTCAAGCAGATGACTTAATGGGTTTATATTGGAGTTAATAATGAAAACAATTCCGGAAATAGAGAATAAATACATCACTGACGGCGGCAGCAGATGCCCATCTTGTGGCTCTATTGAATTAGATCCAGGTGAAAAGGACTCTGACTCGAATTATGTGCGTCAGCATATTGAATGTAATGATTGTGACGCATCATGGATCGACGTTTATACCTTAACTGGTATTGATAAATTAGAACCTGGCAAACCTCAGAATAAAGTGTTTAATGTCAACAATATCAAGTACGACACAGATGGTGAAAATATTGATCTTCCCACACACTTATCTGTGACTATTGCAGGTGCGCATCTTATGAATGATGACGAAATTAGCGATCATATCAGCGACGAGATCTCAAATGTCACCGGTTTTTGTCACAAGGGCTTCACAGTAACAGGCCTTGACACATAACTTATATTGCAAGCATGTTTGTCAATATAACAACAACGTACCAAACAGAGCAGTTCAATACAGCTCTACCAGGGCTGTTTATCAATGCTAAACCTCGACACTGTATATTTTCCGCCATGCACCTCTCTGCTCCAGTATATATTGCGGAACATTCATGATTGGGCACACTGTTTTTAACAACTAAAGGAGAATAACATGGGCGTTCAATCACACACATACAAGACTTACACTATTGACTGTCACCCTATGCCTGATAAGGCCATTCAGTGGATGCGTGACAACCTTCACGACCTGGGTAACAATGATGTCGATGATGCCCTTGCCGGTCTAAGAGGCTTTTGCCAGCACTATAATATTGCACTTAAAGAGTGCGCTATTTGTATCATTCCAGTGCGTGATGAATGCATTGATGTTCGTGTTGAAGATGATGACATATCGGCATTATCTGGCGTTCGACTGTTCAAGTACATTCAGAACAACTTCTCACACTATCGTTGCAAATACACGAATACCATAAGAAATACGCTTGATGGCAATTGCCCGTTTACTGGCGAACACTACGATGAAACACTGCTTGATCCAATACGCGAGTTTATGAGCAAACCGTATGAGATTACTTTTTCTGATCTCATTAATAAATGTACTCGCTCTCTGCACAACGCGTTACACAGTCAAGGCGAATATATCTACTCCAATGAAGGGCTTAAAAAGACGGCCGAATTAAATAATGATGCGTTTTTGGAAGATGGTCGACGCTACCACTGATATTCAGGCTGATTATGAACTACTCACAAGAACAAATGATTGATATAGCAAGTATGTATCAATACGACAATGATGATGGCTCCGATTTATTCTTTGAGCCACAAGACGGTGTTTGGACCTACCACACCGCATACCCCCTCTGTGAGCTCATCAATATAATGCCTGGTGGCGCCGATGCATGGCGAGAATGGTTCGTTAACGAAACAGCAATATTTTTAAAAGAAGGCCTACGGGACTACCGAGAGCTACTTAATAAACCTGTTACTGATCCTGTTGTCCTCGCTGTTAAAGATAAACAGGTAGCTATCTGGGATGGCTATCACCGAATTGCCGCATCAATCATCAATAACCGGCCATTACCTGCGATTGTTGGGCAGCCTCCTACGCCTCAATAACCACATGCGGAACATAATTATACTCATATACTGTCATTAAGTTAGCCATATACCGGAGTGATTCATGGTAACACCAGATAAAAAGAAAGTATTAACACCTTCGCTTATCAGTGCTGTTAACAGCTATCTGATGGCGAAGGCGCATGCTGAATTACTGCATGACCAGGTCGATGCAATTTTTGCTAAAGCGCTACAGCTGTATCCAATCTATAAGGATTTAGTTGCAAATAGTCGACGCTTTGGTGATGGCAGTCAGATCATACACTCCAAAGACATGTACCTGTCTCAGGATAAGCAGACAAGTGATAAGATTTATGCGTTTGTGAATGAGCACTGCCGGAAACTAGGTATTAAGCCTGACTCAATGAGTGATGAGCTATGCCCCGCACTTGTTGCTGATAGCCTTGTACGTGAGTGTAAACGCCTTATTATCCAGATCTCAGCACCAAACATGGATGTTGACCCTGAGCTGGTTCTTAACGGTTCGATGGAACACTATAATAAATGGGTTGATATTCATGTATCAATGGTTGTTAGCGATCCTGACTACAAGAACCCGTTACCCAGACATCCAGGCTAAATTCGCTGTCATCCTCATTTATAGTAATAATGGAGAAGGTTATGCAGTCCACACATAGAACCTGTCAATTTACACAAAACAAAAACCCTCTAATGAAAAGCGCCGAGCTTGATGTCAATATCAATCATGAGTCGGGCACAATCATTACTCCTGCATACACAGACTGGGCACTTGTCTATAACCATGCGCATGGCGTTACTTGCGACCTCTATGTCGTGTACGATCCGAACCAGCGCATTATCCTGGGCGCCTTTACGAATTATGTACAAGCCACTGCAGCGGCGTTTATTGCGGCTGACAATGGTGGTAATGATCTGTCTCTGCTACCGGCCAGTTATAGCTGCTTGGATATGGAACTCATTCATGACCATTGCGCTGACTGGCTCAATCAAGACGTTAAACATTAACGCTGAGAAGTATCTATATAATTCTGGTGAATTATCAGCACCATGAAATGATCAGCTATCCCCTTTATCGTGCAGTACAGCACGCTGGCTTTTCGCTGATAATATGCTAACTTTTAGTCTAAGACTAACATGCACACAGGTGATCTATGCCCCGTATTGTCGAAACTAATGATGGCCATAAATACGAAGGCCTCTACAAGCAATTTAAAGAGACAAAAGAACATGTAATATTTTGTCCGAGCGTATTTCGCAGGGTTAAAATTAATAAATGCAATATTGCTACTGATACTGTCTCAATGTTTCCAGATGTTCTTGTTCTTATCGGCGGGACAATTACAGTTGCGATAATATTAAGCATACCCATGTCCTTAATTTTCGGCTGATTTTGTTGATAACTAATACACTGTATTAGTTACCACATACCAAGCTATTCATTCATCAGTGAATAACTTACTCAGGCATTAGCGTTCTAGATTAACACGTGCGGAACACCCTCCCCCTGGCATACTGTCTCCTATGTATCAAGGAGGCTATATATGCCAGATTCACATCAAGAGACACCCGAACAAATACATAACACGCTCAGCCAATTCTTCGGTACTGAAAATTATTACCGACTCTACCCTGGGTGGTATTTAACTGATGGCGCTCATTATCTGTCGCAAGCATGTGGCGCGTTTTGGCTGCTGGATATCCTTTACAGTGCACGCCACTTTGTTTCTGATGATGTAACTGTTATGACATTGACACTCACAGTCAAAGATACAGCCGGCAAGGTTGTTATTACAAACGGCGGTGAAGATGTCATCTACACACAAGATATTGCGTTTACAGACTTTCCACTGGATGAAATCAGCATTTGGGCAGAACTCGGCTCCCTCGATGGCCAAACATCTGCATGGATAGTACTCTTACCCAGTGAACATTAATCCCTAATATGCGTACATAATTTCTATCTATACCGTTTATATGGTTTTTTATTACTAACCCTTAATCGTTAATCGTTAATCGTTAATCGTTAATCATTAACGGTCAGCATTTATTTGTGAATTTGAAAGTGCGGAACATCTGTATACATACACAATATAGACACCCAATAAGCTATGAGGTTTTGCGTTATGAGTGCCAGCATCAATAATCATGTGACTTTCGATGTTATGAAGAACCGAAAAAGGATTGAGATCAGGCTAGTAGTAAAACCTTATCACGATAACAATTATGGGGTTTTCTTTGAAAGTGCTGATGGTCGACCAGCTGGCTTTTATCCCTACCCTGGGCTCTCCAGATCTAGTGTGATAGCAATTGCATCGAGAATGGCGCAGCGCTCTGTCCACATAAAGCAGTGTGTAGGATATCGACGTAACACGGGGGAAATAAGACGCTCCTATATTAAACGCGAAATGGTTACAGAAAAAGTACTAGATTCTGTTATTAAAGGTATCCGGCGTGGACACCTCGATACTGCATCTGCCGCTCTACGTATGGCGGTTGATAATAAGCAGTTCAAGGCAATCAAACGCATGACCGTTGCAGCAAGACAGTTACTAATTGATAATTACATTCAACCAACAAAAGCAGAGAAGTTTTTACGCGAATGCGATTCTGCCCTTGCATAATACTGGAGCCTGTCGTGACAACTGAATCAAACAAACTTTTCTTTCTGGGCCGTGATTACTGGGATCAATATGTACAGCTTAATGGTTATGCTTTTGCGCCAACTAAAAAAGGATTGAAAGCACTCTCGGCTTCAACAGGGATCACCGAGGCGGAGTTAGGACGCACCATTACTGTATTTCTCGGCGCGTAGCAATCCTTTGTATCTCTATCTCTAAGACATTATATATTACACATAATAAAGCCCACCGGAGGCTTGTAATGAGAACAGCTATATTTTCACCCAGTAACGGCTTCTTGACGGATGACAAGAACTGGACATCAACACCTAACAAGGCCGCAATCTTTAGCGCACAAGATCTACAAGCTGGCGTAAACATGCCTGAAACACCCCTTTCAGATGCCCGCATTGTTAATGTTGAACATTATAGCCATGAGTCATTTGAGGCTATAACAAACCGTTTAGCTGAGACAGTCGTTGATAATCTAGATGGTCATGCCATCGCCGACTTTGTTAATACGCATACCGGTCATATGATTACTTATCTTGAGGACTCACTCTGGCAAAATACAGAGTATGACGCTTTGTATACCGCTGAACAGCTAAATCGTCACCTGCTCGACAGCTTTAATGAATACACTCACATCGCGTTGGCTCACTTGTATAATATAACCTGCGCTAATATTGCGTATTACGATGGGGATGAAGGATTCTATCACCAGGTTGTACTGTAACGCTGTCTTTAACGTGCGGAACATTCTTGCTTTGAGATACTTAACCTCTGACATAAAGAGGTAAGAGAACATGAGTCGCCATGAATGGGAAAAAGCATCTATTACGCTGCCTGCCGCCGAATACACAAAGTTTAGAAAAGAAATTCAGCAAACACACAATCGCTATCTCACAGAGTTACATACTCATTGCGTATCTATCTACTACAGCCTTAAAGCGGTCGGTAAAGGTAAGCGCAATTTCAATTTCTCGGCAGCCCTTTATGATGTGGCCGCTCATACACTGAATCGTATCTACGGCAGCGATGTAGCACGCACACTACATTCTGACGTGCGCGAAGCACTTTTCCCTTATACAAGCACACCTACTAAAAACAACAGGAAGCCAAACCTCCCAAAGAAGAAAGATATTCCGTTTTGTAAAGCAAAATGCCGCAGCATTTCTGGCCCTGATTTTGTTATTGAATTTAAGGATGATTGCAGAACTGTACTTTGGTCTGTTCCCGAGGGTAACCACGCGTGTTCTGTTGCGCATCTCCATCCAGTTGGAAAGGCGTTCTTTAAGCGCCTTGAGAGTGTCAAGTGGACGCGTACGAGTGGCGGCACACTTGTTGGTAATGATGAATATAACCGCGCGTCCAGGCATGAAGGTGGCGGTGGCAACTATACCAAAGATCGTTGGGGTGCAGACGAAGTCCGTTTTGAGAAGG
>Ga0316207_10001540_pt1 | contig 27788 bp, 24 predicted proteins | sample 6weekpyrite_MG_FD_204943 | JGI IMG/M metagenome (GOLD analysis project Ga0316207, IMG submission 204943) | Microbial mat bacterial communities from mineral coupon in-situ incubated in ocean water Damariscotta River, Maine, United States -... | ecosystem: Environmental > Aquatic > Marine >... | reverse complement strand
GGTGTATAATTAGGAATACCCCAAGCTAACATCAATATGCAAAAAGCCATTACAAAAAGATAAGCTATAGAGTCTCGTTTTATTCTTGTCACACCACTTTCCCCATGACTCTCGCATAAATAATAAAGCGAAAGAAAATCGCCAGACGATGTCAGATTCGTCCGGCGATATTAAATTACAGCTTTATGTTTATTTCGCAGCCGCTAACTTACCAAACGCGTCATACAAGTCTTTTGCAGTTTTATCTGCAGTTAGTTCACCCCATTTAACAGGACGCATTTTCAAGTTCTTGGTAATGAATGTTTGTGTTTCGCCATCAGCTGCAAGTTTATTGGCAGCCGCCAATAATCTAGCTTTCGCTTTTGGATCAAGTCCCTTAGGTGCCACCAGCGCAACAATCATTTCGATTTGTTCGTCATAGCCCTGTTCTTTCAGCGTAGGGACATTTTTTGTATCCTTGGCTGGAAGACGATCACCCAATGCGGCAGCAATCAGTTTAATAGTGCCTGCTTCTACGTGCTTATACAAAATAGCGCCAACATAACCGACATCGACATGTCCGCCTGTAACTGCCTGGATAACAGATGGGCCACCTTTAGAAGGAAGCAAGGCTAGCTGTACGCCTTCTTTTTTAGCCATGCGTACAATCGCATCCTTGTCATCCGCGCCATGGAACATCGCACGCATCTTGCCACCATTTTTGTTTTTCGCCCAGGCAAATGCTTCTTTCAATGTGCTATAGGGTTTGTCGCTTTTGGCAATGAAACCACTAGAATTTAGAGCCACCAACGTCAGGTAATCAAAATCTTCAGGTTTATACTGCATCTTCGCGTGATGAGGAGCATATGTATATGCCGTCAACGAAGTTACGCCGATAGTATAGCCATCCGCCTTGGCGCGACTCAGAGAAGTGGCCATAACCGTACCGTGTGAACCCGTGACGTTCTTCACATTGATAGGCTGACCCAGAATTTTACTCATGCGCTGACCCAGCCCCCGCGTCAAACGATCAATCTGTGCACCCGGTTGTGTCATTGTCATAAACGTGATCGGTCGTGTTGGATAGTCTGCCGCAGTGGCAGTCCCAATAAGGGCAGTGGCCAAAACCACGCTCATTCCATACTTAAATAATCTTCTCATCACAATCCTCCATAAATCGATAGTTAATTCAGGCCAATGACTCTGGTCGAATGCTCATAAAATGGTTGAATCTACTGGCTTTATTGTTGGAGAACTCATGTCTACAGGAGTAGTAATTACAACTTTACAGCGGTGCTTGAATAGCAAAGCCCCCTCTCCTACACGATGAACACCTCAAATAGCGTAAACACCAGTTATAACCTAAATAGTTATATTTTTTATTAATTGATAAACGTAATACTGCTAATAAAAGTTTTTTTAATAGACAGCTTTACTTATTTTATGAATCTCTGTTACTTTGTCTGTCGTCTAGGCGACAAATAACAAAAGCTACGCTAACAAGAATTAGACTTACTCTAAATTAAGTAATTTATAATTCGTTTATATGGGGGAGAAGAACATGGAAGATCATCACGGCTTTCAGCCATTTAGCTTTTTGGACTCACTGACAAAAACAGAATGGCAAAAGCTACTCGCAATTTCGAACCAACACAGTTACAAAAAAGGTAACTGCATCTTTAAATCTACCGAGCTGAATAACGCTTTCTTTATTTTACTTAGTGGGCGCTCTAAGGTGGTTCGACTTTCTTCCAGTGGACGAGAATTTATTCAATGGTTTTGTCTGCCAGGGGAAGTATTCGGTGTTTCGGAAGATAACCTCACATCATTTCGTGGCCTGGATGCCTATGCACTATCAGATATAACTGTGCTCAGCATACCCAAAACAGACTTTAATAATTATTTGATGGAAAACCCACGCCTTTCATTCCTTATTATTAAACAAATATCAACACGACTTAGGACGCTTGGTGACATGTTGGAAAGTGTTGCCAACAACGATGCCAAATCACGCTTAATTAACTTACTGCAACGTTTATCGAGCTGTTATGGCGTTGAATATCAACACGGTGTTCATATTGACGTGCATCTAACTCATCAGGAAATGGCTGATATGATAGGAGTATGCAGACAGACCGTTAGCTCCATGTTAGGAGAGCTGAAAAATGATGGCATTCTAGAAGCTAGTCGATCAGGTATTCATATTCAATCAAGCAAAAAGCTGGATTGCTATTTTAGTCACCCTCAGTGAGTATGCCATTCTGTTGTAACTCTCTGTAATACAGACATAATAGCAAGCACTATTAAGTTCGATAGCCTAAAAATATCGCCACCAGAGCAGTGTAACAATTTGAACTTTTTTGGTGCTTTCAGGTGTCTATCTATTAAGAGAGATAATGTATGAAGCCAATGCCAATTAAATCCTATTTTGTCGTGCTGCTCAGCCTATTCCTACTGGGCTGTACGAGTATGCGATCGGTACACTTTGCTGCAATTGGTGATACACCTTATGAAGCCAATGAGAAGCAACTAACTTCCTTACAACAAACCTTCAAAGAAATCTCTGCCAACAATATCCCCTTTCTTATACATGTTGGCGACATATTCAAAGGCTGGGATGGCTGTGAAGCAGACAAATATGCACTACGCGCACGCTTATTCAAGCAAATCCCAATGCCCTTGCTGATAACCATTGGCGATAATGAATATAATGACTGTGTTGACCCAATGCTGGCACAACGACACTTCCGTGACATCATTCTTGGTAACCCACCATTCGAGGGAAAGGTAAGCGGTGCGGACCCAAAGTATGCAGCCATTGCTATAACACGCCAGGCATCACAAATAGAAAATGCCGTCTGGTCACATAAGAATGTGCTATTCATTATGCTGGTGTTACCTGATTTACCAGGGAACTACCCGCTAACCGATTTAGAAATCGATGACATGCTCGAATCCAACACAACATTTCTAAAACAACATCTTGCTCATGCAAGTGCATCGAAACATGATGCAGCAGTAGTTATTACGCATTCAGAACCCGAACTTTGCAATGTAGATGCGTGCGAAAAATTTAAATTGGGACTGAAACAGACACTGAAAAATTTTTCCAAACCCGTACTATTTATACATGGCAGCGATCACTCTTCTAACTATATAGCCAACAACTATTTGAATGTTAGAAACTGGGCAAGACTTCGTCCGGGTTCAGAACCAGATGTCATGTGGCCTGAAATTGTTTTTCTCCCTGAGCAATCGAAATTTACCATCATCTGGCATGATGGCCCGTGGTTAAGGAAAGATCGTCAACAAAAATGACCTATATATGGCCACAGATTATTGCATTTGTACTCTGGTTGCTATTTGGTGCTCATGAGATATACGTACATTCAATCAAAACAGATATCCGTGTGGATTTACTGATTACCTGGCCGGTGATGCTATTTGTTTCATTCTATGCAATGAACATGTTCCTAAAAGGCCTGCTCACCAAACTCTACTAACAAAATTTACGTGCAATATAAAAAATAACAAAGGGGAGTACTACAATATGGCAACTGAAGGTTACATACGTTACCGCGCTGATTATAAATACCAACTAGCTAACGCCTATAAAGTCACGATTTCAATCAAGCCTAAAGAAGATATAGAAACAAACTTTATTGAATTAGACACGAATGGTGTTTTATTAGTTAACAAAGGTTATGCATGGGACGGTCCATCAGGACCTGTGATCGATACAGACGAAAACATGCGAGCATCACTTGTCCACGATGCCCTCTATCAGTTAATGCGCCAGGGAGATCTAAGCTCTAGAAGCCATCGAAAAGAAGCAGACCAAATATTCAAAGATATCTGTATCGAAGATGGTGTGTCGCGATTCAGAGCATCGGCTTATTACAAAGCTTTACGGAAGTATGGCAAACCTGCAGCCAGCCCACAGAACAAGAAAAAGGTTCATCGCGCGCCATAGGAGCGGTAACGCCGCCAGCTATATCATCCAATAATCTATGAGAAGTCGATCAAATGGATGATGACAAGGCGTGTTTATGCGAGGAAGTAGAGTTTACGATATATGTAAATGACGAATCTGAGTGTTATTGCAACGCAATCAGCGCCGTATTTTAAACAGCCTTTATGAATAGAAGTCGTTCAGGCAGATGCTGGCAAGGCATCGTTGTATGAGAACGAGGAGTTTATGTGTGAATAAACGACGAAGTTCGAATGCAGCAATAACATCGCCATCCGCCTATTAGAATGAGAACTCAATCAGGTGGATGCTAGCTAGGCGCGGGAAGCTGAAAAGAGGGAGTTTACAAAATGGTAAATGAGTGAATTTGAAGCTTCACGCAACAACGTTTGCGCCGCCTCAGTGAGTTCTCATCAAACGTTGAAGCGGAAGTGCATGACATCGCCATCCTGAACAACATAATCCTTGCCTTCGAGGCGCCACTTACCTGCTTCTTTTGCACCATGCTCACCGTTATTAGAAACAAAGTCGTCATAACTGACGCACTCAGCACGAATAAAACCTTTTTCAAAATCGGTGTGAATCACGCCGGCGGCCTGTGGTGCAGTGGCACCGACTTTAACCGTCCAGGCACGAACTTCTTTTTCGCCCGCAGTAAAATAAGTATGTAAGCCAAGTAAGGCATAGCCAGCACGAATAACTCGATCCAGTCCTGGTTCATCCAGACCTAAGTCAGCGAGAAAGTCTGCCTTTTCATCATCGTCCAGCTCGGCTATTTCAGCTTCTATCGCGGCACATACCGGCACGACGGGGGCGCCTTCTTCAGCCGCATGTTTGTTCACTGCATCAAGATGTGGATTATTCTCAAAGCCACCCTCATCGACATTCGCGATATATAAAGTGGGCTTGCTGGTGAGCAAGTGCAGCTCGCGAATAGCCAGTAAGCCATCTTCGTCCATGTCCATCGTACGCACTGGGTTGCCGGCATCGAGATGTGCCTTCACGGCCTGTAATTTATCTAGTTTTGCCTTGCCTTCTTTATTACCAGACTTGGCGGTCTTGGCAACACGTTGAATTCCTTTATCGAGCGTATCCATATCAGCCAGCATCAACTCCGTGTTGATCACCTCAATATCTTCAAGCGGATTCACACGACCTTCTACATGCACCACATCTTCATTTTCGAAACAACGCACAACATGCGCGATGGCATCCGTCTCGCGGATATTAGCAAGAAACTGGTTACCCAGACCTTCGCCTTTCGAGGCACCGGCAACCAGCCCAGCGATATCAACAAACTCCATCGTGGTGGGTAACACCTGTTGCGGATTAACGATGCCCGCAAGTGCATCGAGCCGTGTATCAGGTACCGGTACGACACCGACGTTCGGTTCAATGGTACAGAACGGATAGTTCTCCGCCTGAATCCCCGCTTTCGTCAGTGCATTAAATAATGTTGATTTACCTACGTTGGGCAGGCCAACGATACCGCATTTGAATCCCATATCTATCCTCTAAAAAAGCAATCCTCGTTATGCCTAACAGTTATGCATGTAACTCACGCATGGCTTTTTCGATATCGCCCTGCAGCATGTCAGGAATCACTTTTGTTGACTGCCAGATGGCATCATCGATTGCGGTACGATCGCTCTGTGATGGCCGACCCAGCACATAATCGGAGACCTGTTTAGCATTTCCCGGATGGCCTATACCTAAACGCAGTCGAATAAAATCTTTTGTGCCCAGATGGGCAATGCTATCACGCAGACCATTATGCCCGGCATGCCCACCACCCTTCTTGATTTTCACCTGCCCTGGTTCAAAATCGAGTTCGTCATGGGCCACCAGAATACCTTCTGGCTCAATCTTGTAATAACGCGCCAATGCGGCAATCGCCTGACCACTACGATTCATATAGGTCATTGGCTTGAGTAGCCAGACCGACTCGCCATTCAGGTTGGCCTTGCAGACATCACCGTGAAACTTGCTGTCACTCGACCAGCTTGCGCCAGCAGCACTCGCTAACTCATCCACAAACCAGAAGCCGGCATTGTGACGCGTTGCCTCATACTCTGCACCGGGATTACCCAGCCCTACAATGAGTGCAATTTGCGTCGCCAATACCGGCCTCTTTTATGGAGTCGCGCTAATGCTTAAGCTTATTCGGCGTCGCCACCTTCAGCTGCTTCACCTTCGCCAGTCGCTGCTTCCTCTTCATCCGATTCTTTCGAACCACGTGGTACATGAATCGTTGCGACAGGCAGATTATGATCATCACCATGTTGCAGTGCGGGAATGCTTGCGCCTTCTGGCAGTTTGACATCTGAAAGATGGAAAGAATGATCAATTTCCAGTTCTGAAAGATCGACCTCAATGTATTCCGGCAGGTCTTTCGCCTGAACGGCAATTTCGACTTCTGTCATATTATGCGAAATGATACCGCCACCGATCTTCACGCCAGGTGCAATATCTTCACCACTAAAGTGCAACGGCACTTTCATGGTAATGACTTCTGTGTCACTCACACGTTGTAAATCAATATGCATCACTATAGGTTTATAAGGATGACGCTGTACATCACGCAGTACTGCCTTATTCGCATTACCGTCAACATTGACTGTCAGGATATGCGAATAAAACGCTTCTTGTTCTAGCGCTTTTGAAATGTCATTGTGTGACAGGGTTAATGACTGTGGATCATTTCCACCACCATACATAATGGCTGGTACCTTGCCGGCATGACGCAGGCGGCGGCTCGCACCCTTCCCCGCATCAGAACGCGACTCAGCTTCAATTACAAAGTCTGTTGAACTCATGTTATTACTCCAGTTAAAAAACAATCACTTCACAGTGATCAAAATAACTTTCTCCGCGACCAAAGAAAGTCAGTAAAAATTAATCCATAAATAACGAGCTAACCGATTCCTCGCTGTGAATCCGTCGCATCGTTTCTGCCAGCATACCTGCAATACTTAACTGACGTATATTGCTGCAGGCTGCTGCCGCTTCGCTCAATGGAATGGTGTCTGTGACAACCAGCTCATCAAGCGCTGAATTCTTTATATTGTCGACCGCCGGACCCGATAACACAGGATGCGTACAGTACGCTGCTACTCGCGATGCACCATGTTTTTTCAGTGCACTTGCGGCCTCACACAATGTGCCCGCTGTATCAACAAGGTCATCAACAATCACACAATTACGATCTTTAACCTCACCGATAATGTTCATCACCTTGGCGACATTGGCCTTCGGACGACGTTTATCAATAATCGCCAGTTCCGCATCATCCATGCGTTTCGCTATAGCACGGGCACGTACCACGCCGCCGACATCAGGGGATACAATCATCAGATCCTCTGCATTATGTTTCCATATATCACCGAGTAAATTTGGTGATGCATACACATTATCCACCGGTATATCAAAAAAGCCCTGTATCTGATCGGCATGTAAATCAACAGTTAATAATCGATCAGTACCGGCACTCGTTAGCATGTTGGCAACGAGCTTGGCAGTAATACCCACACGTGCCGAACGTGGGCGCCTGTCCTGACGCGCATAACCAAAATAGGGAATCACTGTGGTGATGCGATACGCTGATGAACGCTTCAACGCATCAATCATTACCATCAATTCCATCAGGTTGTCATTCGTCGGTGCGCAGGTTGGCTGGAAAACGAAGACATCCTTACCACGAACGTCTTCCATAATCTCGACCATGACTTCGCCGTCACTGAAATTACTAACGTTTGCCTTACCCAGCGGCAAATGCAAAAAGCTAGCGATTTTTTGCGCCAGTAACGGATTCGCGTTACCTGCAAAAACCATCATCGTCGTTTCAGTCACAACAACCCCCGGTGCTCTACACCAGTTATCAATTTCAATTTCGTTTCCAGGTAATCAGGATACCTTATATATACAGGTTCTCATCCTGCCACCCAGCATTGTTTGCACTACGTGCAAACTAATAATGGCTGGGGTGCCAGGATTACTCAGGCTATCGCCTTCGCCCCTTGGGCCAGCACGCCATTTATATTCTATGGTTGCTGTTCAACTTTGCTTTGCAAAGTTGTCGAACCTTGAGATTCGACTCCTGGCTTTCCCAGTTTGTGTTCATGCTACGCATGAAAACTTAATATGGCTGGGGTGCCAGGATTCGAACCTGGGAATGCAGGGATCAAAACCCTGTGCCTTACCGCTTGGCGACACCCCAATAATCTTTTACGACGTCATCAGCTGCTTGACGCAAGCGCATCCAGCAATGGTGAACGATTCTGTGCCCTGACTACCCGTGCCTGTATGTCCTGTGGACATTCAGCCAGCGCCTTTTGCGCTGCCTGCTGTGTTGCAAACTCGGCGAACACGCACGCCCCTGTGCCTGTCATGCGTGCCGGGGCAAATTCAGACACCCAGCGCATCGCTGTATCGACCTCCGGGTAACGTTCTCGAACCAGTGGTTCGAAGACATTTTTTACCTGCCCTGACAGAAAGTTGCGTATTGTGATGGGATGACAATCACGTGTCAATTGCGGATCATGAAATAGCTCGGCTGTAGTGACGTGGCAGGCCGGTATTAGCAATAAATACCAGGGCTCATTCAGTGTCACAGGCGTAAATTTTTCCCCCACGCCTTCTGCCCAAACTGCTTCACCGCGTACAAAAACCGGCACATCTGCACCCAACTGCAAGCCAAGATTACACAGCTGATCGGTAGAAAAATTCAATTCCCACAGTAGGTTAAGAGCAACCAGGGTGGTCGCTGCATTGGAACTGCCACCACCCAGCCCACCACCGAGCGGTAATATCTTATTAACACCGATGTCAGCGCCAAACCCTGTTCCGGCGTCTGTCTGCAACAATTTGGCGGCCCGAATAACCAGGTCATTGGCCTCAGATACTCCGGGAAGCTGGGTGGTGCGCCGTATTATCCCATCCCGGCGCACATCAATACTGATTTCATCTTTAAAATCAATAAATTGAAAAATTGTTTGTAATAAATGGTAGCCATCATCACGCTGCCCGGTGATGTGCAGAAATAGATTCAGTTTTGCCGGTGCTGGCCAGATGCTTGCCATCAGCCATTACCCTTTCTTGTCAGGTTCGCCTGTTTGCCAGTTATCGATAATCAGTCGTATATCCAGATCTGCCCTTTTCATAAAGACCTTACCCGGTAGATCAATACCCTGTGCTGTCTGGTAACGCTTGTAGCGGATGTCCCAGCCAGATTGCTGCAGCGTATTAAACCGACCTAACTGATCGTTTTCACTTTCGTATTGCAACTGGGGGTCAATACGCCCGAGTGCCCAGTAACGCAACCCCTGCACCGGTACCTGCCAGCCAAGATGCTCTTTGAGAAGCGCCTCAGGGGTTCTGGCGACAAAAACTTCATTCTTTGATGTTCGTAACACCACCTGCTGCGTCCCACCAGTAAGGTTCAGCGCTCCCTGACCGAGTGGCCCGACAATATCGATGGCGTAGGCATCTTCTGTCTGTGCCCAGCGAATCGACGCGTGCCAGGCCTCATCGCCCTGACGAATCGACAGGCGGCCATTCAGATTCCACTGATTCAGTTTTGATAGCTGTAACTGGTGTGCTTGCTGAGTACCACTTGCTGTCTGTGGTGGATTCTGTGGCGGTATGACTTCAAGCTGCTCAAGAACCTCACAGCCGCTGAGCAGCAGGCTGAGTACTGCAATGTAGAAAAATCTCACGGCTGGGTTTGCTTTAATAACTCGAGTAGCTGTTTATCATCAGGTGAGACTTCCAGGCCCGTTTTGATGGCCTCATAGGCACCGGCCTTGTCACCCTTGGCGAGTAAGACTTCACCGAGGTGCGCGGCTATCTCAGGATCTTTATTGAGCTCCAGCGCACGACGCAGATAGCTTATCGAGCGGTCATAATTTCCAAGTCGATACTGTACCCAGCCCATGCTATCAACGACAGATGCATCATTCGGTTTCAGCTCAAGCGCACGCTGAATATATTTCAGTGCTTCGTTATAACGAGCGGTCCTATCTGCCAGCGTGTAACCCAGCGCATTCAGCGCATGCGCATGATCAGGTTTCACATCCAGAATGCTTTGTAGATCGCGCATCAGGATGTCCAGTCGATCAATTTTTTCTGCGATAAGGGCGCGAGCATAAAGTAGATCCGTGTGATTCGGAATCGTTTCCAGTGACTTGTCGAAATGTTTCATGGCGCGTTGGTATGAACCGGCTTCACGCATCATTTCGCCTTCAGCAAGGAACAGTCTGACCTGCTGTTTTTCATCTTTATGTTCGACATTACGCAGAAAGTCCAGCGCGGCATCAAGTCCAACGGTCTTCACCATCATAGTGGCAATACGCAGACGTGACTCAAAATAGAAACTACCCGCACGAACCTGTTTAAGTAAATTTACCGCAGCAGGCAAATTACCACGACGCTCAACAATCTGGCCAAGATAAAAATTAGCTTCATCACGGCGCTTATCCTTTTCTGCCAATGTCAGAAAATGTTTTTCGGCCATATCGAGGTCATCCATCTGGATACCAAGGATACCCAGCGCGTAGAGAATGTCTTCATTCTCTGGAGATTTCGATAATAGAAACTCGAACTGCTCACGGGCGTCTTTAAAGCGACGTTCCTCAAGCAGCATGCGCGCATAGGTGAGACGTAGAATTTTTTCTTCCGGCTGTTTCTCAATAGCCGTTTCCAGAAAGGCCAGTGCTTGTTTTGTTTTACCCTGCAAGGTCAGCAGTCGAGCGTACTGTATATTCAGCTCAACAACGTTTTCCTGGACCGCGATGGCCTTTTCAATGCTCTGTTGCGCAATGCTTAGATCACCGGTCTGTTCGGCTAGCTTGCTAATAACATAGTAAATCTCAAGCACATCGGAATAGCTGGTCGCCAGGTTCTGCATGACCTGTAACGCGGCTGATTTGTCCTTTTCACGCAGCAGATGCGCTCCGACGATGCTAACCGCCTTGCCTTTACCAACCGGATGACGTTCCACTACCTGAGTAAATGCCTGTGTCGCCGCCGGCATATCAGCCGTGCGCAGATACATCAGGCCGAGCATCATACGAGCATCAATATTAGCTGGTGAGACCTCAACCCAAAGCTTGGCCGCAATATTGGCCGCTTTGAGGTCGTTGGCATAAAGTGCAATACGTACGGCACGCTCTGCCATACGCGGGTCACGGGTCTGTACGGCGGCCTGCAGGTAACTGTTGATGGCAATGCCAAGTTCGCCACGATAACCCGCCATTTCGGCCACTAACAACTGAAACAGCAGCTCCTGGGTGAGCTCGACATTCGGTAAATTCTCTTTAGGTTCTTGTTTTTTCTGGGCTTTCTGAGCTTTTTGCTTGAGTGCTGCCGGCGGTTCGACTGGCTCTACGGGTTTCTTTTCAGGGCCCTTGGGAGGGTTTCCGCACGCCGCGACCAGGATCGCGAGGCCCGAAACAGCCACCATTGTATAAATTGTGCGGGAACCGAATAACATACTTAGCCCTCTAAATTTTTGATTTTTAGACCAGTTTTGTGTAAAAAGTCCGGCAATAAAGCTAACTGATCTAGCCCCTGTTTCTAGTATAATGACCTTTATACCACAATGCCTTAATAGACTCGTAATACTAATGCTTAACATACACTGATATTTGGCCCGATTACACCCAACTATGTCACTTATTGCCTTCGGAATAAATCACAAAACCGCACCCGTGGATATCCGCGAGCGTGTGTCGTTTGCGCCCGAAAGTCTTGATACTGCACTGCGTGAACTGGTGAATCAGTCGAGCATTTATGAGGCGGCGATTTTGTCGACCTGTAACCGTACCGAGGTCTATTGTGGGCTTGAAACGCACCAGGCTATCAGTGATCTGACTGCATGGTTCAGTGATTTTCATAAAGTCGGCAAGGCTGATCTCAATCCTTATATATACAATCACCCGGATCAGGAAGCTGTGCGACATATGTTGCGCGTCGCCAGTGGCCTGGACTCCATGGTGCTGGGTGAGCCGCAGATCCTTGGTCAGATGAAGACCGCCTATCATACGGCGCAACAGGCAGGCACACTGGGCAAGTATTTATCACGCCTGTTTCAGCATACCTTCTCGGTTGCCAAGCAGGTACGTACCGATACCGCCATCGGCTCCAGTCCTGTTTCAGTGGCCTTTGCGGCAGTGAGTCTTGCCAAACAAATCTTCGGTTCACTGGAAAACCAGACAACGCTTTTGATTGGCGCCGGTGAGACTATTGAACTCGCAGCGCGGCACTTGCACGAAAATGGCATTGGCAAAATGATCATTGCCAACCGTACTGCCGAACGCGCTCATCAACTGGCAAGTGAACTACACGCTTACGCGATTGCACTGGAAGAGATACCTGATCATCTTGCCGAGGCAGACATCATTATTTCTTCTACTGCCAGCCCATTACCGATTCTTGGTAAAGGCAGTGTTGAACGTGCACTCAAGCTGCGCAAGCATCGCCCGATGTTCATGGTCGACATCGCCGTGCCGCGCGATATTGAACCAGAGGTCGATCAACTCGATGATGTTTATTTATATAGCGTTGATGACCTGCAGGAAATCATTCAGGAAAATCTGAAATCACGTGAAGATGCGGCACAACAGGCGCACGAGATCATAGATACGCAGGTCAGTCATTTCATGGGCTGGTTGAAGTCACTGGATGCGGTAAACAGCATTCGCCAGCTGCGCGATAATGCCAACAGCATTCGTGAAGAAGTCCTGCAAAAGGCGATACAGCGATTAAATAACGGCGACAACCCTCAGGAAGTCATTGATGAACTCGCGCGTTTGTTAACCAACAAGCTCATTCACACACCTAGCGTGCAAATGCAGCAGGCAGGCTATGAAGGCGATAAAGACGTACTAGAAGTACTGCAGACGCTATATCTCAACAACCCCACTGATCGCGCCTAGCGTGACAGAACCCCTCGTCGGTAACCAATTTGAAAGCATCTATACGCAATAAACTCGACACCCTTAGTGAACGCCTCGAAGAGGTGAACGCCTTGCTATCGGACCCTGAGGTGATTAGCGATAACAATCGCTTTCGCGACTTGTCACAGGAGTATGGTCAGCTCAATACCGTTGTCGGCTGCTATCAGAAATATCGTGAAGCAGAAGGTGATGTCAAAGCCGCTGAAGAAATGCTGGCCGATGATGACGAAGACATGCGTGCCATGGCCGAGGACGAGATCAGTGAAGCGAAAGATCGTCTCACTACTCTAGATAACGAACTGCAGACACTGATGTTACCTAGTGATCCGCATGACAACAGCAATATATTTCTCGAAGTACGTGCCGGTACCGGCGGTGATGAAGCCGCGATTTTTGCCGGAGACCTGTATCGCATGTATGCCCGTTATGCTGAAAACCAGAACTGGCAGCTTGAAGTCATTAGTGAAAATGCTGGTGAACATGGCGGTTACAAAGAAATTATCATTCGTGTCATTGGCAAAGGTGCTTACTCACGACTGAAGTTTGAGTCCGGCGGACATCGTGTGCAGCGCGTGCCTGAAACCGAATCACAGGGGCGTATTCATACATCGGCCTGTACCGTTGCCATCATGCCGGAAATCGATGAGGTCGAGCATATCGAAATCAATCCTGCCGATTTGAAAGTGGACACCTTTCGGGCATCAGGTGCGGGTGGTCAGCACGTTAATAAAACCGATTCGGCCATACGCATCACGCACATCCCCACCGGTACCGTCGTGGAATGTCAGGATGAGCGTTCACAACACAAGAACCGTGCACGGGCGATGTCATTACTGCAGTCGCGCCTGTTGTCTGCCGAGCAGGAAAAATTATCTGCCCAGCAAACCGAGCAACGTCGAAACCTGGTGGGCAGTGGCGACCGCTCGGAACGTATTCGTACCTACAATTTTCCACAGGGGCGACTGACCGATCACCGCATCAACCTGACCCTCTACAAGCTCGATGAAATCATGCAGGGCAACCTCGAACAGGTGATAAATCCACTGATTCAGGAGTATCAGGCCGACCTGCTGGCCACGATGGGCGATGAGTAATATTCACCGTTTCATTGAAATTTCCTAATTAGCTGTTATTTTTAATAATTATCCCCAACAGAGTTAATGGCTTATGAGTGATACCTCAACTGCCAGTCGTGAGATTTCTATCTCTAGTATCAAGGGGTTACTGGATGACGCCAGTAATCGCCTTACCCCCCACCATGATTCAGCACGACTGGATGCAGAATTACTGCTGGCGCACACCATCAAACAGCCGCGCAGTCATCTGCACGCCTGGCCGGAGCAAGAACTCAGCGATTCTCACATTAATGAGTTCAATGACCTGGTGACGGCCCGCCATGATGGCGTGCCAATTGCCTACCTGACGGCTCACCGCGAGTTCTGGTCGATGGATCTGCTGATAAGTGAAGCAACGCTAATTCCCCGCCCGGAAACCGAACTACTGGTGGAGCGGGCATTGCAGCATATTGAAAATGACGCGGATACCAGGGTTGCCGACATGGGCACAGGTTCTGGTGCCATTGCGCTGGCACTGGGAAAAGAACGCCCACTGATTCAGATCACAGCTACAGATATTTCCAACAAAGCGCTCTTCATTGCACGCCGTAATATGCAACGCCTCGGTATTAACAATATACGCCTGCATACCGGTAGCTGGCTCGACCAGCACAATCCGTTTAAATACGATGTGCTAGTGAGTAACCCCCCGTATATATGCAGCGATGATCCTCACCTGCAACAGGGTGATGTGCGTTTCGAACCAGCCACTGCACTAGCATCAGGAGTAGATGGACTCGATTCAATTCGCGAAATAATCACTTTATCATCTAAGCACCTCAAACCCGGAGGCTGGTTGCTACTCGAACATGGTTACAATCAGGCGACGCAGGTCGGCGAACTATTGCTGCAAGCTGGTTTTACTGACATCGCAACGTCGAAAGATATCAATCAGATAGACCGTGTCACCGAGGCACGTTTACCGGCATGATAAAGTTGCTTGCATTCACTAGCGACTGAGCCTAATCTCGAAATATGGCTGATACGCAAACAGACAGTTTCATCAAGCAGCGTGAAATCGTTTTTAGCGAACTACCACTGGACACCTCTCAGGCAGAGGCAGCAAAACATCTACTGAGTGATGTGGCCGGTATCCAGCATATTCAAGCCTCTTCACGCACCTGCCTTAACGTTCACTACGATATCCGTGAACTAACGCTGAATATCATTGAGTCGGCATTAATCGATGTCGGTTTTCATCTTGATAACAACCTGCTGTGTAAACTCAAACGCGCGTTATTTGCCTACACCGAAGAAACGGAACGCATAAACCTGGGTGTGCATGATAAAGGCAATAACGTACACCAGCATATTTTCATTAATCGTTACGATCACCTTCAGCATGGTTGCAGAGATGACCGCCCCGACTGCTGGCGTAAATATCTCTAACCACTACCTGCCTCCCTCTATCACTATTAATTTCAATGCCATCACGGTATGTTTGTAGTATGGAAATTAATGACGAGCAATTGCTGCGCTATGGTCGCCACATCATGCTGCCGCAGATCGGTATTGAAGGGCAACAACACCTACTTGAATCCCATGCATTAATTGTCGGACTCGGCGGGCTTGGCTCACCGGTGGCGATGTATCTTGCAGCAGCGGGCATTGGCAAACTATCTCTCGTCGATCATGACAAGGTAGAACTGAGTAACCTGCAACGCCAGATCGCGCACACCACGGCTTCGCTGGGTGAGCAAAAAGTCCATTCTGCAAAACAGACCTTACATACGCTTAACCCTGACATTGTCATCGACACCTATGCACAAAAAGCCGATGCAACACTGCTGGAGCAGCTTGTACCGCAGACAGATATTGTTATCGATGCGACGGACAATTTTGGGATTCGCTTTGCCATTAATCAGGCCTGTGTTGATGCAAGAATACCGATGGTCATGGGGGCAGCGATACGTATGGAAGGCCAGGTCAGCGTGTTCCAGCCTGCTCAAGCTGATAGCCCCTGTTATCGCTGCCTGTATCAGGAAGGCGATGAACCCGAACAGACCTGTTCAGAAACCGGTGTGCTTGCACCAGTGGTTGGTATGATTGGAAGCATTCAGGCAGCCGAAGCGATCAAGGTGCTTACAGGTATGCCAGAGACATTAACCGGTAGGTTATTAATTATTGATGCCGCGACAATGGCATTTCGTACGATGAAACTGAAAAAAGATGCTGACTGCCCAGTATGTAGTAACTAATCGTGACTATGTTCAGCATACCCGAACTGTTCAATAAAAGGCTGTAGCAACTCCATATTAATTATTTGCTGAAATTTGAGATGCCACTGCTTGAGCAGACTATGTGCCAAATGAATAATAACTTTTAAGGCACCCCTACTGTAGCTCCCAGCTAGTATCCTGAATCACTGGTAGCCCACCGAAGTCATTATTTCGCACCACAGTTCGGCCTGCCATAGGATGTAAACGCCAGGCACCCGTTACGGTATTTCGTATCAGCATATCGGCACGACCATCACCAGTGAAATCTTCTGCCATGACAGGCTGCCAGTCATCTGTCGTTGCCAGAAAACGCACACCGCCAAAATCACTGCCACGGTCAACCTGTTTCCCCTGCATTGGCAACATCAACCAACGGCCGGTAATGCGATGACGTAGTAATAGATCACCACGACGATCACCAGTCATGTCTTTCATGCTGGCCACTTCCCAGTTCAGATCCTGTGTAATCGGAATGCCACCAAAATCAGTGCCAGGACCACGCAGTACCGTACTGCCCTGCATCGGCACCATTAACCACAGCCCACTCACCTGGTTGCGTAACACCAGGTCACTGGTGCCATCAGCATTAAAATCTTCTGCACCCTGTGCAATCCAGTTTAAATCAGGCGTCAGTGCAATCACGTTGCCGGCTGGATTAGTCACCTGTCCATTTACAATCGTATACAGGCGCCACTGGCCGGTGTTGGCATGACGCAGCACTACATCAGTTTGATCATCATTATTAAAATCACCTGTGGCTGCGAGCTCCCACAACAAGTCATCCGGCAGGTTAACAGTAATCTGTGTGGCTAACTGACGGCCGTTGAGTACAATCAATTGCCATGCCGCTGACTGCACATGACGTTGCAGTATGTCTGACTGGCCATCGCCGGTGAAATCAGCAACATCCAGTGTTGTCCATTGCAGATCTTCCGAAATAAACACGCGACCAAAGCTATCATTCTGTATCAGGCTACGACCAGCAAGCGGGAACAAACGCCAGACACCCGTGAACTGATTACGCACCAGCACATCTGCCTTACGATCACCTGTTAGATCGCTGTTCACTGCCACAGGAACTACAGGTGGTGTGCTGGTATCCAGCGTCGGCTCATCAACCATCGGCTCAGGATCTGATGGCGTTGTTGGTTCAGGGTCAGTCGCTACCGGCTCAGGATCAGAGGGTGTCGTTGGTTCTGGATCCATCGCCACAGGTTCAGGGTCAGTCGCTACCGGCTCAGGATCACTGGGTGTTGTTGGTTCCGGGTCAGTCGCTACTGGCTCAGGATCAGAGGGTGTTGTGGGCTCAGGGTCCATCGCGACCGGGGCAGGATCTGCAGGCGGAGGTGAAACAATTGTTATAACGGGAGTATCTGACTTATCGTTTAAATCAATATGATCTGTGTTGGGAGATTCACCCGTGATGTTACCTGATTGATCAACGATGTCTCTAGACCCAGAGACTGCGACAGAAATAATTGTTTGAGTGGCCTGTAGACCTGAAAAGTTAAATGACAGATTCGATGTTTCAAGACTATCTAGTCTACCAACATCACATCTTTTTCCAGCTAACGAGTTCAGGGTGGGTAAATCAGTACATAATAGACTACGAAAATTCTGCACAACACTATTCAACTGAACTGAACTATTGTTATAAGTGATATCGATATAGACATGATCCATAGTTATTAAATCAGGATTAACCAGGTCAGATGGCTCGGAAAGATTTTGAACACTAACTGCTACTGGAAAAAACTGACCAATTGCATATCCACCTGCATCAAAATTCGATGTTATAGATATACCAAGGTCAACACTTGGTGGGCCTGTTACAGGGCCAGTGTCATCGGTAAAAGAACCTCCTGTATCTGGGTCAAAAACATCCCCTGTACCACCACTAGTTGCAGTGTCACGAAAATCGCTAATAATTTTTTCTCTGCTATTTGTTTCCGCATAAACAGGAATTGAAATGACGCAGACCATGAAAATTAACAACGTTGTTCTGATTAGAAATGACACCCTCTTCCTCTGTCTGTCATTTATTGCGAACGCAAAGTTTGAGTTCGCCAAGTAGATTTCTTTCGTATTTTTATTATTTTATCTGCGCGAATTATACTGATATAGGTGAATAATTCACATTTGAGTATAGAAAGTTAAGAAGTGTGATTAAGTTCTCAAAGAGAACCGTCAGAAGATAATTGACAATATATGCAAAAATTGGTGCTTATAGCTAATAAAGTGACAGAGATTAGAATGCAACCTATTGTTTTTTAATAATGAGTGAGAATTAAATTACGCTAAATTATCCAATAGGGCGCAAGGAATAAAAATCATCATATTTTTAACCACAATCACCAGAAGGATTCTGCATTAATACCAGCTCAGCACTTTTCTCCCTTTCATTATTTAGCACTAACCTGTTTTTGTTGATTATCTTGCTGATGAACACAGATGACTGATATCCACTCGGCCCCATTTGTATTTTCGGTGTTGCAAGCACGAAACTACTGCGACTGACTCGCGTATGTTTATTGCAGGGCTGTTTTAGTGATACTGTAATTCCACTAAAATCTTTTGCCAAACTATCGAGACCAGTTCGACTTCCATCTTCGGGGGAATTCACTTCCACGGTACCATCAATACCATCACCATTGAGTGTTGTTGCCTCAATGCGGCTGGCTGCATCCTGGAAAAGATTTTCTGTCGTGATAGTAATATTGCCGCCCCTACCCGCATCAGCATTGCCCTGAATAAGGCTTTGATCTAGTAAAGAGACAAACACTGGGGAGGAGATCGTGATATCTGCGGCATTCTGAGTACCAATGATTGCCGAGCTTTGAATGCTACTTTGCTCTCTGAGCAAAAGCGCGTCACTAACATTTAGCTTAATATCTCCTGGGAACAAACTAGCTGTTGATGTTATAGATGACATCCCATCAAGAATAACCGTATCTGCATTGAGTGTGATATCTCCAGCCATTCCTGAAGAACTATTAGAATTAGTCGCAATAGAAGACTGATTCTGAATAGATATTAACGGACTGTTTATTACAAGATTACTAGCAGCCGCGCTATTTGCTGCTGCTGCACCTGAAAAAAGAAATGCGCCAGATATTAATTGAATTGAAGCAGAAGCATTGATCACCACATTTACTTCAGAGGTAGTTATATTCGACGAACTACTAGTCGCGATTCCTGCATCTGTATTTATGATCAAAGAATCAGTATTAATAGTGAATACCCCAAAACTGGCACTTCTGCCCACCTGATACTCAATCACAGCCTCGTCAGATAATAACAATTCACCCGTATTAAACGAGATATCACCATTAGTCCCAGCCGCTGCTCGACTACCAATAGTTGCGCCACTACCAGATATGCCCACTGAGTCGGCATTAACTAAGATATTGCCAGCATCACCCGTACCGAAATTATCTGTCGTAATGCGTGAACCATTCACTAACTGTACATTGTTAGCCCTCAGGCTTACTCCTGCCCCTGTTCCAGCGCCATTGGTATCTGCATAGATAAAAGCTCTATCCAGTAAAATAGTATCTGCAATTATATTAACTGCACCACCTGATTGACCACTCACATCGAGATTAGCGATAAAAGGCGCAAAGGCTAGTGCACTGGTGAGTATGACATCGCCTTGTTCCTCAACATTTTTTAGTGCGATACCAGTATCATAGATAGATACCTCACCTTCAGATTCCACCGCAGCCAGATCAAAGGCGCCGTCACGAATCTGTATCGTGACATCATCAATATTGATATTACCGGCAGCGACAACAAAACGTGCACCATCGGCTAGCTCGGTTGTCGTACCCTGAAGTGAGACATCTGCATTGTTACCAAGAAAACCAAACGCAGCTGGTGACGCTGACGTGAGTATTGGAGCATTCGCATTTCCTGTTGCGAGGCGAGTGCCATCGGCAAATGAAAGATTATCTGCCGTGCTGACATAAAAAGAACCATCGATATTGATTTCTGCATTTGGGCCGAACATCACACCGGCAGGATTAATAAAAAACAGGTTTGCATCAGGTATGGTTGAATTAATCGTGCCATCAATATTCGATGTAGCGCCACCGGTCACACGACCGATAATATTGGCAACACTGTTTGGCCCTGAGAACGTTGCGCTTTGATCACTCGTTAAACTGAAACTTTGAAAGCTATGAAAAAGATTAGCTCCCTGCTGCACACCGTGGTCAGCCGTGATCTGAAAATCAGGCCCAGGCAGTGCAGGAGTGTTTGTCAGTGAGTTATCCAGCACAACTTCAGCAACAGCGTTACCCACACTGATGTATAATGCAGCAAATAGTATTTTACTGGTGATATGTTGAAATCTGCTGGCCACAGCTACCCCCTCTCGGTATCTGGCTCATTTTTATTATGTGTACTTTCTATGAGTAATATATGGCAGGTGCAATTATCCTGACAATAGACTTATACGCCTAACGACTGTGACATTTAACACATTTTCGGGTTTGCGGCCTTTTTTTCTGACTCTTATTGATTAAGGTGCCAGTTTTGCGTTCAACAGTTCATTAACCGGTAGATTATTAATTTTCGAGGCTGCCTGTCCTGTCTGCCAAAAGCATGGCTAATCCAGCGTATATCCATACTGCTCAATAAAAGGCTGCAGCAAGGGTCGGTACTCTGCCAGGTACTTCTCATAGCGCTTCCAGCGCATCACCGCAGATTTATTCAGCTTTTTACCTACCTGACGATAGCTAGGAGTATTAATCAACTCGCCGGCATTTTCTCTGCGTTTTTGATCTAACACCTCAGCTTCCCATTCAAGATTCATAAAGCTAAACAACTCACGCATATACTGCTCAGGAGCATCCAGCAAATCTTCATATCGTAGAACTTTGACATCCAGTTCCAGAGAGTCCACAAAGACATTCCAGCTATTCATGACTTCAACATAATATTCAAAGGTCGTTCGAATATTCATAAAATTGTTCATTGCTGGCTTATGACCGAAGTTTTGCATAAAACAGCTTAGACAGGCATCAAATGGATGTCTTATAGAAACAATGAATTTCGCACGAGGAAAGGCCTGTTTAATAACGTTTGCAAGAATGAGGCTCAGCGGCATCTTGTCAACGACGGTATGTGGTTTTACCCCTCCGAGCATTTCGCTGACATGTTGCGCATACTCCTGATGCACGTCGGCAGGTGATGGGTTCGGTATGCTGTCTGGCGATTCAAATTTCAGCTTTCTGAGAATATTTGACAGGCTTTCTTCTTCATGGAAAACAGAGATCTTGCTATGCAAATCAAGCATACGACCTAGTAGCGTCGTGCCGGAACGTGGAAAGCCGACCATAAAAACATACTGGGTGTCATCATCAGGCTGCTCAGCCTTTGAATCCTCTACCAAAGAACAATATTCAAGTTCTTTGAGCCTTTGTTGTATCACCTGCCTTGAATTAGCAACGGTTTCCTGAAGATTAGCTACCTGCTTGCCAGCAAACTGGTTTCCCCTGGTATACATCGCAAATGCATTATCAGTTTCCTGTAGTTTGTCGTAGGCTTCGGCAATCAGGAAATGCGCATCGGCAATCTGATGAGTGGAAATGTTACGCTTTAATAATGGCTTCAGCCTACGAATAACACCTTCATAGTTTTTCTCCCTGACTTCTGCCTGAGCCAATGAGATGATGGCATCAACATTCCTGGGGGAAATTTTCAGAGCCTTTGCTGCATAAGCTTTAGCCTCTGAGACAAGATTGAGACGTTCCGATAAAATTGACAGTTCCATAAAAAGCCTGTCATAGATTACCCCTGCCTCTTCAAGTTTATGCAGAATATCAATACCGCCCTGGTAATCAAGCTTTTCAGTTAGAATGGCTTTGTATTCGAAATATGGATCGACATTTAAGTGGTTTGCTGCGATCGCTTTCTTAAATGCATCAATCGCCGCATCATCGTTGCCTAAAAGACGATGGATTCGACCAAGATTATAATACCCGACATCAACCATTTCGCCGTTTGCAATAATATAGTTAAACGTTGAGATCGCCTCGTCCCACTTTTCACCCAGTACCTCCGCTTTGCCGCGGCTAACATAATACGTAACAACATGACTTTTCAGTCTGATAGCCTTGTTGGCACAGTCTATTGCTTTATCAGCATCTTCCAGAGCGAAATAGGCAAGACTCATTGAGTTATAGGCATCAGCATTATCAAAAGTGCTGGTCGCTTCCTTGAAAAAACGCAGTGCCGGTTTGTAATTTTTCAGCTTTAGTTCCACGACACCCAGAACGTGTTGTGCATCAGATAATATTCCAGGGGGAACATCCGGCCGGGTTCGCGAAACCTTGATGATCTGCTGCGCCTTCTTTCTGGCCTTATCAAAAGAGTTACTGGAGATGGCGCTGATTGCATCACTTAACAGATTTTGTGGATCAATATTTGGCATGCCTGAAAGTATATTCCTAAGAACTCAGTTTGGTCTTCAGTAACTCGTTGACCTGCTTCGGATTCGCCTTACCCTGTGTGGCCTTCATGACCTGGCCAACGAAGAAACCAAACACCTTGTCTTTACCCGCACGGTATTGCTCAACCTGGGCCATGTTGTCGGCAATGATGTCATCGATGATCTTTTCAATCTCGCCGGTGTCGGTCATCTGCTTCAGACCTTTGCTGTCGATCACGGCATCAGCATCACCTTCGCCATTCCACATTGCTTCGAAGACCTGCTTGGCGATCTTGCCAGAGATGGTGTTATCAGCAATGCGTTGCAACATGCCACCGAGCATTGCTGCACTGACTGGACTATCTTGCAGTTCCTGGCCCGACTTGTTAAGTGCCCCCAGCAAATCTGTCATGACCCAATTGGCACACAGTTTTGCTTCGGCACCCTTGGCTTCGGTCACGACCGTTTCGAAGTAGTCAGCAAGTGCACGTGATGATGTGATGACATCCGCATCGGCTTCAGAAAGTGAGTATGCTTCTACAAAACGTGCACGTTTGGCATCGGGTAGTTCAGGTAACTCATCACGCACACGTTCAATATCGTCATCATCAATAACCACAGGCAATAAGTCAGGGTCAGGAAAATAACGATAGTCGTTCGCTTCTTCCTTGCTACGCATAGAGCGGGTTTCATCTTTGTCGGCATCATACAGGCGCGTTTCCTGCACGACTTCACCACCGCCTTCGATAACATCGATCTGACGTTCGATTTCAAAATTGATGGCCTTTTCCAGAAAACGAAACGAGTTGATGTTCTTTATCTCGGCACGCGTCCCATACTCTTCCTGACCTTTGGGGCGTATCGAGACATTCGCATCACAGCGAAACGAACCTTCCTGCATGTTGCCATCACAAATTCCGATGTAGGTCACAATTGAGTGAATCTTTTTCGCATATGCTACGGCTTCCTTGGCCGAACGCATATCCGGCTCAGAGACAATCTCCAGTAATGGTGTGCCGGCACGATTCAAATCAATACCTGTCATGTTGATAAAATCTTCATGCAGTGATTTTCCGGCGTCTTCTTCCAGGTGCGCACGAGTGATACCAACAACTTTCTCTGCGCCATCATCAAGATGAATGCTTAACTCACCGGTACCCACAATAGGTAATTCAAACTGACTGATCTGGTAACCTTTCGGCAGATCCGGATAAAAATAATTCTTACGTGCGAACACCGAGCGGCGTGTAATTTCTGAATTAGTGGCCAAACCAAACCGGATAGCCATATTCACGGCCTGCTTGTTTAGCACTGGCAACACACCCGGCATACCTAAATCAACCACACAGGCCTGCGTGTTGGGTTCAGCGCCAAACTGTGTCGAGGCACCCGAAAAAATCTTGCTGTTGGTAGCCAGCTGCGCATGAATTTCTAAACCGATAACGACTTCCCAGGACATGTTGCTCTCCTTATGCGATATCGGCTGGCGCCTGATTGTGCCAGTCGCTTGCCTGTTGAAAACGATGTGCGATGTTCAATAACTTCGCCTCGGTAAATGCCGGTGTGATCAGGTGTAGACCTACCGGTTTATTCTGTGCAAACCCAGCGGGTATCGACATGCCTGGTAGTCCAGCAAGATTCACAGCGATGGTATATATATCGGATAAATACATCGTCACCGGGTCATCGGTCTTTTCCCCTATACCAAACGCCGTCGTTGGCGAGGTTGGCCCCATGATGACATCAACGTCATTAAACGCCTGATGAAAGTCATCGCTGATCAAATGACGTATCTGTTGTGCCTTTAAGTAATACGCATCGTAGTAACCGGCGGATAACGCATAGGTTCCAATCATGATGCGGCGCTTCACTTCTGCACCAAAACCTTCCCCGCGTGAACGCTTATAAAGATCTTCAAGATCTTGCGGGTCATCACAGCGATGTCCAAAACGCACACCATCAAAGCGTGACAAGTTAGAGGAACACTCTGCCGGGGCAACAACATAATAGGTTGGCACTGCCAGATGCGAATTCGGAAGTGTAATCTCTTTTACTTCAGCACCGAGTGTTTCGTATTCTTTAATCGCTGCTTCAATGGCTTTGCCAACTTCTGTATCCAGCCCTTCACCAAAATATTCTTTTGGCAGGCCAATCTTCAGGCCACTGATATCATCATTCAGTGCCGCCGTATAATCCGGTACGTCTTTATTGATACTGGTGGAATCACGTTCATCAAAACCGGCCATGACATTTAACATGATGGCGGCATCTTCTGCCGTGCGCGTAATTGGTCCACCCTGATCAAGACTGGAAGCAAAGGCGATCATGCCAAAGCGTGAAACGCGACCATAGGTTGGTTTTAAACCGGTGACGCCACACAGTGATGCGGGCTGACGAATCGAACCACCGGTATCCGTTGCGGTAGCCACAGGTGTTAAACGCGCAGCTACTGCCGCTGCAGAACCACCCGATGAACCACCCGGAACCGCATTGGTATCCCACGGATTTTTCACTGGGCCATAAAAACTGGTTTCATTCGATGAGCCCATCGCAAACTCATCCATATTGGTTTTACCCAACAACACGGCACCTGCCGCATTACACTTTTCAACAACGTTCGCATCATAGGGAGCAATAAAGTTATCCAGCATTTTTGAACCACACGAGGTACGCACACCTTTGGTACAAAAAATATCTTTTTGTGCAATCGGTATACCGGTAAGTGTTTGTGCATTACCTGTTGCACGTTGTTCATCAGCTTGCTTTGCCTGTTGCAATGCTTGTTCAGAAGTTACCGTGACAAAACTGTTATACGTTTTATCGAGCGTGTCTATGCGATCAATAAAATGTTGTGTCAGTTCTACGCTGGAGAAATCGCCCTGTTGCAAACCTTGCGCTAACTCGGCGAGTGTTTTGTTATGCATGTGTGTTCCTGAATAATAACTGCGTTGTAATTTTTATAATGGGTACTACTACGATCACTCGATCACTTTTGGTACGAGGTATAAGCCGTCTTCTGTTGCCGGTGCAATTGACTGAAATGTGTCACGTTGATTTTCTTCAGACACGACATCATCACGCAGGCGCTGCACCGCATCCTGCGGATGCGCCATCGGCGTAACACCTGAGGTATCCACCGCATCCATCTGGTCGACCAGGTCGATAATATTGCTCAGATCGCGACTGTAATTCGGGATATCTGCTTCCTCGATCTGCAGGCGCGCCAGGTGCGCAATCTTCTCAATATCGGTCGGTGTCAACGACATACCATTCTCCAGATGTATTCAATATTTTCGGGAACGTGAACTTATCACAGATAGCGTCTTGCCCAAAGCCCTGCACGTTGATAGAGTAGCGCCCTGAAATTAATTTCACCCTGAAATACAAGGAACAAATCACCACATGCTTAAACGTCTTCGTGGCCTGTTTTCCACCGATCTTTCTATCGATCTGGGCACAGCCAACACCCTAATTTATGCGCGCGGTCAGGGCATCGTGCTGGATGAACCCTCCGTGGTCGCAATTCGCCAGGATCGAGGCGCCGGTGGCAACAAGAGCGTTGCGGCTGTCGGTAAAGAAGCCAAGCTTATGCTCGGCCGTACGCCCGGCAATATTGTCGCCATTCGCCCGCTGAAAGACGGTGTTATCGCCGATTTCACGGTCACCGAAAAAATGCTGCAAGACTTCATCCGCAAGGTGCATGAAAGCAAGTTCCTGCGTCCCAGTCCACGTGTGCTTATCTGTGTTCCATGCGGTTCAACCCAGGTGGAACGGCGCGCGATTCGTGAATCTGCACTCGGTGCAGGAGCACGAGAAGTCTATTTAATTCAAGAACCTATGGCAGCTGCCGTGGGTGCCGGTATGCCCGTAGGGGAAGCCCAGGGCTCAATGGTACTCGACATTGGTGGTGGTACCACCGAGGTTGCCGTGATCTCCCTGAACGGTATCGTCTATTCTGATTCGGTACGTATCGGTGGTGACCGTTTTGATGAAGCCATTATCAATTATGTACGCCGCAACTACGGTAGCCTGATTGGTGAATCCACTGCCGAACGCATCAAACTCGAGATTGGCACCGCCTTTCCGGCGAATGAAGTACGTGAACTTGAAGTAAAAGGTCGCAATCTGGCCGAAGGTGTACCACGTAGCTTCACGCTAAACAGTAACGAGATCCTGGAAGCCCTGCAGGAACCGCTGTCAGGCATTGTCGGTGCTGTGAAAACGGCCCTTGAGCAGACCCCGCCTGAACTTGGCTCAGACGTTGCCGAACGTGGTATGGTACTGACCGGTGGTGGCGCATTGTTACGCGATTTTGACCGCCTGCTGTCAGAAGAAACTGGTCTACCCGTCATTGTCTCAGAAGACCCACTCACCTGCGTCGCTCGTGGCGGCGGCCGAGTGCTGGAAATGATTGATGAACATGGCATGGATCTATTTGATCTCGAATAAAATAATCAATAACAGCTAAAGAGGGGCTGGGCTATAAAAACGCTATTTATACAGGGCCCCTCCATCAATTCGAGACTGATTATTCTCGGACTCCTGGCGATTGCCCTGATGGTTGCTGATCATCGCTATCAGCATGTCGATAGCCTGCGCTCATATGCGACGATCGTCGTCGATCCACTTCGAAATATTGTCAATATGCCCTATATTGTTGGCAACTGGATCGGTGAGTCTTTCTCAACACGAAAGCAACTTTTCGACGAAAATGACTCCCTGAAGTCCGAAAATCTATTGCTGCGCGCCCAGCTGCAACGACTTGCAGCACTGCAGTCTGAAAACCGTAGATTGCGTAAACTGATGCAATCGTCGAGTAAAGTTGGCGAACGTCTTTTAATTGCTGAATTATTGCAGGTAAACCTCGAACCCTTCACCCGCCAGGTTGTGATCAATAAAGGGACCACTAATGATGTTTATAACGGCCAACCGCTGCTCGATGCCGATGGTGTGGTTGGTCAGATTACGCATGCCAGTCGCAGCAGCAGTACTGCCTTATTAATTACCGATCCGAGTCATGCCTTACCGATTCAGATTAATCGCAATGGCCTGCGCGCGGTTGCCATTGGCAGCCAGGTCCCTAATCAGTTGCGTTTACTCCATGTGCCCAACAATGCT
>Ga0316207_10001539_pt1 | contig 27835 bp, 26 predicted proteins | sample 6weekpyrite_MG_FD_204943 | JGI IMG/M metagenome (GOLD analysis project Ga0316207, IMG submission 204943) | Microbial mat bacterial communities from mineral coupon in-situ incubated in ocean water Damariscotta River, Maine, United States -... | ecosystem: Environmental > Aquatic > Marine >... | reverse complement strand
CGTTGTAGGCTCGACAACATTTAACCGATAGCATACGGAATGTTTTGGAAAAGCTGCGTCGTATAATTTATCAACGTATCCAACAGCCAGGGACCTGCTATCGCCAAAACCACTAATGTGATTAATAATTTTGGAATAAAACTCAACGTCATTTCATTAATTTGAGTCGCAGCCTGAAACATACTAACTAATAACCCCACCCCCAATGCAGGCAACAACACCACTGACACCATTAAAATAATGATATGAAGCGCACCCTGCATTATTTGAAGTACGTCTTGTGGGGCCATGAAACTTCCTATATATAAAAACTGGTTGCCAACGTGCCTAGCACTAATGTCCAGCCATCCGCTAAAACAAACAACATTATTTTAAAAGGTAGGGAAATAATTAAAGGTGACAACATCATCATACCCATTGACATCAAAACACTTGCTACAACCAGATCGATGATCAAAAACGGTATAAACAACAAGAAACCAATTTGAAAAGCTGTTTTCAACTCGCTAGTAACAAAGGCCGGGATGAGAATCGTAAATGGAATATCATCAGGTGATTCGATATTTTTAACACCAGCAATGCGTGCATACAAATCAATATCTGATTCACGTGTCTGCCTCATCATAAATTCACTTATTGGTGCCTGTGCCATCTCCAGTGCTTTTCCAGATGTAATTGTTTCATTGAGATATGGCTGTAATGCACTTTGGTTAATTGAATCTAAAACAGGCGACATCACAAAAATCGTCAGAAACAAACTAAGACCAATAATAATTTGATTCGTCGGCGTTTGGGCAGTACCAATTGCTGTACGTAATATTGCCAATACAATCACGATACGTGTGAACGCCGTCATCATCATTAATGCGGCCGGCAACATAGTCATAATGGTCATCAAAATGAGCACTTGTATGCTCAATGTATAGGTTTGACCTCCATCTGATTCCGTTGTCACGGATAACGCGGGAATGCCCGCTTCTGCGAACCCATTAATAGGTAATAGCAAGCCTGATAAAATGAGGAGACTATATGGCAGGTACTTCACTTTGCCTTACCCCGCAATGCTTCAGAGAGTTTATTGGCAAAATTATGATCGGTTACTTTCTTTACCTGAACATCAATCGGATTTTCCAGTACATGTAATGTTTGAATGCGTCCAGGTGAAACACCGATTAAAATCTGTTCATCACCCACTTGCAATAAAACAACTCGTTCACGTGCGCCCATTGACATACCGCCAACAACACTCATCGCGCCACCACCCGCCATGCTTACGCCACCAACACGACGTACTAGCCATGCTACGGCAATTACGAGGATAAGAACGAACAAAAGCCCTACAAGCATCTGTGCGACATTGGTACCAGACAATGGATCAATCATCGGTTTTACTGCGGGTGATTCAACTTTGTCTAGTGCGAATGATGACGCCGAATACAGCGACATGATTGAAAGACAGGTAAGTGTTTTGTATTTCATTACAAACCAGACTAACGAAGCTTTTTGAGTCTTTCAGAAGCACTAATAACATCAGTCAGGCGAATACCGAACTTGTCATTGACAACAACCACCTCACCATGTGCGACTAGGGTTCCGTTTACTAACACGTCCATCGGTTCACCTGCCAGACGATCCAGTTCAACAACGGAACCTTGATTCAACTGCAATAGATTTCGAATGCTAATGGTAGTACGACCAATTTCCATCGCGATGGTAACCGGAATATCAAGAATCACATCAAGGTTTACTTCGTCACCGGCAGGAACACTATCGTCTTCAAGCGTATCAAGCGGCGCGGCTTGCACATCGGGCGCTGGTGCGGCTGTCTCTGCCAAAATGGCATCTGCATCGACGGCTTCAGCTGCTGCACCCTCTACTTCTGCCTGTTCTTCAAGTGCAGCTGCCCAGGGATCTTCTTCAGCTTCTGTCGTTGCCGATTCATTTTCATTGATTTCAGTTTCGTCGCTCATTGCTTATCTCCTTCTGATTTCACTATCTCCAACGACTGTTTTACTTCAGGACGAGCAATTGAACTCGTTATCTTTACAGCTTTATTCCCATGTGCTTCGCCATACGTACCACGTAGCACCGGAATATCACCTGAACGTAATAACACTTCGTCAGGGATTTCTATGGGGATAATGTCACCTTCTTTCATATTCAAAATTTCATTTAAACTAATTTCTGTTTCAGTTAATAAGCAGCTCAAATCCACCTCAGCACTTTTAACTTCATCTCGTAACGCTGTTACCCAGCGTTGATCGATCTCTGAACGGTCACTTTGAACGCCGGCATCCAGTAATTCACGAATGGGTTCAAGCATTGAGTAAGGCATGGTGATGTGCAGGTCACCACCACCACCATCAAGCTCAATAGTGAATTTTGTTAGCACAACAACTTCTGTAGGACTTACAATATTTGCGAACTGGGGATTAACTTCTGAGTTGACATATTCAAAGTTTGCATCAATAACCGGTGCCCACGCTTCACGTAAGTTTTTAAATACTTCGGCCAGTACAATTTGGACAATACGTAATTCCGTCGGCGTAAATTCACGACCCTCAATTTTTGCGTGGAAACGGCCATCACCACCAAAGAAGTTATCAACCAGAATAAATACCAACTTAGGATCCAATACAAACAAGCCAGTACCACGCAACGGATGTATTTTGACCAGATTCAAACTGGTAGGAACAAATAAGGTATGCATATACTCGGAAAACTTGAGCATTTGTACACTGCCAACTGAAATTTCCGCAGTGCGTCGAAGTAAATTAAATAAACTGATTCTAAAATGTCTTGCAAAGCGTTCGTTAATCATTTCCAGCGTTGGAAGACGACCACGAACAATGCGATCTTCTACAGCAAAATCATAGTTTCTTGTTTCGCCATCATCCAGACCTTCATCGCCGCCTGTCTCAACATCACCATCTGAAACACCATGCAGTAAGGCATCAATTTCTTCTTGAGATAATAAGTCGTTAACAGACATCGCTATTGCACCACAAAACCGGTGAAGTAAACTTCATCAATACCGGGCTTGCCGGTATTTTCCGTCATGATCTTTTGAATTTCTTCGCGTGTTTGTTGACGTAGTTTTTCTTTACCTTCCAGACTATTCAATTCAGTCGCTGTCTTACTACTGTAAAGCAGTACCAGATTATTGCGAATAACCGGCTCATGATTAGCCAGCTCATCAATCACTGATGGATTTTTAGTCGCGACACTTAGATCAACTTGTAGGAAACGTAATTTACCTTTGTCTTCAAAGTTCACCACAAAGGCTGGCTTGAATTTATGATAAATAGTCTCTGTTGAGACTTCTTCCGCAGCTTCTTCGTCAACTTTCTCAGCCGAGTCGGCTTCGCTCATTTCAGCGGCGGGTTCGTCACCACCACCGATTACGCCTGTGAAATAAAGTGTCGCCCCGACAGTAAGCCCAAGAACAAGCACACCGGCTGATGCCAGAATAATTATTTTTTTAAGATTGGATGGTTTTGCCTCTTTTTCAGATGCGTCATCCAATTCTAAATCGTCATCACTAATCGCCATAAACATGACTCCCGTTAATTACCTATACACATAGCAAAAGCCATGCCATGAGGAATTAACAAAAAATCACTTTTTTAATTATTGCTTCTTTTGCGGCGGATGCCTGAATATTTCTTTTATTACAGTGACTTACCTATCATTAAAACAGTGGCACTTTTTCTTTCGTTTCTCCACAACCACTCACTACTACGACAATTTTCTGACACTTAGTGTTTTTTAGTTGCCATGTCATTGATTTTTGACGGTACGCTATACATAAAAATCGACAACATCATCATTGAAAGCAATGTCGCTAATAAAAACGCCCTCTTCTGGCTGGCCGTCATCACGTGAACCTGAAGCAGTCCTAGCATCTAATTCATCCTGTTGTGACGAACCGTCATGTGTCGCTGCTTGCTGTTGGTTAGCGTTGTCATGAAAAATATCTGCGTTTTCCAACTCGACACCTTGTTCTGCGAGCATCTCACGTAAACGTGGCAAGGCCTGTTCAATGGCATCTTTCACCACACCCTGCTGAGCAGTGAAAACCACATTAGCTTTATCGTTTTCAACATTCACCTGAATATCTATTCTGCCCAACTCAGCTGGATTAATACGTAATTGCGCTGACTGAACATTGCCGACTGACCAAACCACCCGTTGAGAAAATGCCTTTTGCCAACGCTGATCCTGAATGGGGACATCTACACTCAATTGTGTGGTCGTGGAGGTGGTTGATGCAGCGGTGCCTGCTTCACTTAATGGTGTAGCAGCGACTACTGTTGAAATAGTGGGTGTCACGGCCGGCCTTTGCTTAAGCTCTGAAAATTGTTCGATGACTCGACCAATTTGCCCTGCTTCTATCCCCGCTTCTGCTTGCCGCGTCAGTGGTGAGAAAATCTTTTGTAATGGCAGTGATTCCTTAAACTGTGTAACGGCTTGGGTTTCACCGTCTATACCCGCATTGGTTAATGGCAGTAGTGAAACAGCTTGATGATTATCAGTCTTTACCGGCGTTACTGGGGTATTACTAATAAATCGAATTGATTCAGTTGATACATGTGTCACACCTGGCTGAACAACTGCGGGCTCTTTGCCAGCCAGCGTTGCTACTGAGACTTTCACGCTTGATTCAAGCAGCGCTGGATTTAATCCCGAGACATCAACAGGCTCGGTAGCTAACAGCAATTCATCGCCAGTTACCGGATCCAGCTCAGCAATATCTGCCTGAAGCTGATTATTAATAGCAGGAGGCAAACTATTGCCATCTAACGGCAAACCTACAATAGCCGACTCTTCAAGCCCAGCATCTGCTGTGACCGCGTCAGTAGCCAGTGCTGAATCAAGCTCATCATTCAGTACACCGCCAAAAACTCCTTTAGAATCAGCATCAGCGCTCTCTGCTTGTGTCGGAGTGACTGCCGTTGCTGACTTGGCTGGCAGGCTGGCTTGGATAGGAAAAGGCTGTGGTGTCGACATAGTATTGCTCCTGGTTACACTTACCTAGGTAAGGAGCAAAGACTGTGCCAGAAATTATAAATCGTGGAACATCGGACGTAGTCGCTGGGCGCGTTCATCATTTTCGTTTTGCTCGCGCTTATCCTGTGCACGTATCTCAGCAGTTCGATAACGGTCAACCACTTTATTTAGTGCCTCACTTCGCGTGTGCATTGCCTGCCATTCGCGTTGCTTGACTTCTAATTGCCGTACGGCCAATTCAATCTGGCTTCTTTGATAGACAATCGCTTCATCGAGCCGACGAATAAAACTGGTGTAATCTTGCATTTGGCCTGCACCAATACCAGCACTCCCTGCAGCCACCATTTTTTCCACATATTCAGAACGGTATTTAATTAACTCGTCTAATTTGTTTCTATGTTGTTGCAAAATATTCTGCTGCTGCCCCATATGTTTCGCAGCATCACGTTCATTAGCTGTCGCGATTTCGGAAACAGGTTGTAGGCGTTGTGACTTATTCATTAATTAACCGGAATAGTTGTCGCAGGCATTTGTTGAGGCGCTGCTTGTTCCTGTGTCGGGATAATCACCGACTCTGACACCATCGTATCAAGTGTGGCACAACTAGTCATTATATCTACGGCACTATTCATATCCTGCTGCAAAAACTCTACTAACTGTGGTTGAATTGCAACCGCCTCATCAAGGCGTTGATCATGCCCCGGAGAATACGCACCTACTGAAATAAGATCCTTACTCTTTTCATAGGTTGAATATAACTTCTTAAATCGTTGTGCTGATTTTTGTTGTTGCTGTGCCGTTATTTCAGTCATAGCACGACTAATGGACGCCTCTATATCTATCGCGGGATAATGGCCAGCATCGGCAAGTTCACGTGACAATACAATATGTCCATCTAAAATGGCACGCGACGCATCGGCAACTGGATCGTTTTGATCGTCACCTTCCGCCAACACCGTATAAAACGCAGTAATCGAACCACCACCTTTTTCACTGTTGCCCGCACGTTCAACTAACTTGGGTAGTAATGCAAACACTGAAGGCGGATAACCTTTTGTTGCTGGTGGCTCACCGATCGCAAGCGCTATTTCTCGTTGTGCTTGAGCAAAGCGTGTTAGTGAATCCATTAATAGTAAAACATTTTTACCCTTGTCACGAAAATGCTCGGCAATACTGGTGGCTAACATGGCACCGTGAATACGCATTAAGGGAGGGTGATCAGCCGGTGTTGCAACGACGACTGCACGCCGCATACCTTCTGGACCTAGCGTGTTATCAATAAATTCTTTTACTTCTCGTCCACGTTCGCCAATCATGCCGACCACAATAATATCGGCAGTGGTATAACGCGTCATCATGCCCAGCAACACACTCTTACCAACACCACTACCGGCAAAAAGCCCCATCCGTTGTCCGCGACCAACCGTTAATAAAGCATTAATTGCCCGCACACCCACATCAAGAGGTTCTTCAATAGGATGACGAAGCATCGGATTAATTGTTTTACCTTCTAAAGACACCACACTGTCTGCTTCCAATGGGCCTTTTCCATCAAGTGGATGTCCAGCACCATCAATGACACGACCTAAAATTGAGTCATCAACAGGAACGCCATGAACAGCCGTAGAAGGAATAACGCGGGCACCCGGTACTAAACCACGAATATCTTCGGTTGGCATGAGGAAAAGTTTATCGCCGGCAAAGCCCACTACTTCCGCTTCAACCTCTGAGCCATTTGGCGCAACGATATTACACACCGCGCCGACAGGAGCCTGACAACCTACTGCTTCAAGTGTCATGCCTACCATGCGGGTTAATTTTCCTTCCACAACAACAGGAATTGGCTGTTCTACTTCTTCTTTAAGCGCCGATAAATTAGCCGACCAAGCTTGATGATATTTGTTATTCAGCGTCGCGGTCACTTTGACGCTCCCCACCTAACAAGCGAGCAATAATGCCACTGAGTCTTGCTTCAACACTTGCATCAACTTCAGAGAAGTCTGTCAGAACCTTACAGCCACCTTTGCTTAACAAAGGATCTTCAACAATTGTCCAGGGCTGTTCACCTTCTGCGAGATTCATTGACTCACGTAATACCGTTGCATCATCAGGATTCATAAAGACACGAATGTTTTGCATGCCTGCAGGTAAAGCCGACACGGTTTCTCTAACGACAGCAACAATCTGGCCGGGATCGGTTTTTATTTCTCGGCGAATTAATTTTCGTGCAATACTAATTGCCAGCTGACTTAACTGTTCAACTACCGACTCATCAAGATCATCTAATGGTTTTTGTAAAAATCGCGCAATATTATCAATATGTTTAACACGCTCGCTTATAGCGGCACTTGCATCCTGCATGCCTTTATCAAAACCTTGAGTGTAACCTTCTTCAAACGCTTTCTTCTGCAGCGTTTCAATAGAATCAGCTGTAATTATTCGTTGGCGCTCCTGTTCAGCAATTTCCATTGCTGTCGGTTTCTGTATTGAAGGGGGTTGCCAGGCTGAGTACTCAGCCTGTTCGCCATCAATAATAGTGGGCTTAGGAGACGAACTCATCCGCACCTCCGCCTAATGATATTTCTCCTGATTCCGTTAATCGTCTTGCAACAGCAATAATTTCTTTTTGTGCTTCTTCTACTTCGCTCAAACGCACAGGACCTTTAGATTCAAGATCGTCTCGCAACATTTCACTGGCACGTTTAGACATATTCTTGAATATTTTTTCTTTCAATGCTGCATCAGCACCTTTTAATGCCAGCACTAATATATCGGTAGATATCTCACGTAGTAATAATTGAATACCACGATCATCAATTTCACTAATATTGGCAAAGACAAACATGTTATCCATAATTTGTTGACTAATTTCTTCATTAACCTCTTTCATCTTATCCATGATTTCATTCTCAACGGATGTGTCCATTAAGTTAAGAATATTGGCTGCTGCTTTAACACCACCAACGCTGGAAGATTTAATGCTTGAGGTACCATCGCCTGTAAATTGCTGTTCAAGAATATCATTCAGCTCTGCGATCGCATTGGGTTGGATACCATCCAATGACGCAATACGCATGACAATATCCATGCGTACATTTTCAGGCATCTCTGCTAATACACCTGCAGACTGGTCACTATCTAAATAAGATAAAATAATGGCAATAATTTGTGGGTGCTCAAGACGGATCATTTCTGCAACTTGTCGTGAATCCATCCATTTTAATTGTTCCAGACCTTTACTATTTTTACCCAGTAAAATTCTGTCAATAACACCGGTCGCTTTATCTGAACCTAGGGCATTTACCAGCACATTGCGAATATAGTCATCGTTGCCTATACCCATGGCTGTTTGATCTTCTGCAATCGAAACAAAGTCTGTTAATACATTATTAACTTGCTGTTTCGACACCGCACTTAATTCAGACATCGCGGTACCGACTTTCTGCACCTCTTTAGGCCCCATGTGTTTAAGCACTTCTGATGCTCTTTCTTCACCCAGAGACATCAGCAAAATTGCCGCACGTTGAATACCGCTTAAATCAGAATCAGTTGCCATAAGCCCATTCTCAGCCATCAGTTGCCACCCATGTTTTTAATACTTGTGCAACAGTTCGAGGATCCTGGTCAACCATTGAAATCGCTGTGTTGACATTAGATTCGTGTGCTTGTTGCTGTACTTGTTGTCCTGCTGCTTGCGCCGATACGGTTACTTGCGCACCATCTTCATCAACCGTTTGAATTCCCTGCGAAGCTAATAACTGTTGCGACTGTTCCTTAAACTCAACACCTTTAGATGCCAGCTCTTTCATTACCGGACGTAATACACCAAATACTAACAATAGTACTGCCAGACCGCCCAGTACCTGTTTGGCAATATCCCATACCCAACCTTGCTCCCAAAGTGGTGCTTCTGGCAACACCTCAGGTTCTGGGATAGGGGTGAACGCCGCATTAATCACGTTAACACTATCACCGCGACGAATATTAAAGCCGACTGCATCACGTACCAGTTGGTTAAAGAGATTAATCTCCTGTTCAGAATACGGTACTGCTTCACCCTCTCCACCAGGTGCAGGTTTATTATCAACCAATACTGCAACTGAAAGACGATAAATATTTCCTGTGGCGAGTTTGGTATGGCTAATAGTTCTATCCAGTTCAAAATTTCGCGTTGACTGCAACATTTTGTCAACCACTTCGGCGGCAGCCGTAGCGGTAGTCGCTTCACCTGTTACCGTTCCTGCTTCAGGAGGTTGATTCGTTAATGCACCAGGAACACCCTCTGTTGCTGAACCACCGCCACGCGATTCCTTACTGATTTTCTCACTTCGTACAGCTGATTGATCCGGGTTAAATGATTCCTGTGTTTTTTCAGTAACGGTAAAATTAATTTCCGCATTAACCTGCGCTCTTACCCTGCCATCGCCAACAATAGGGCCCAGAATGTCTTCAATGCGTTTCACATAAGATTGTTCAATTTTATTTTTATACTCAAGTTGTTTACCACTAAATTCCATTGTCTCATCATGTTCATCCGTTAACATTTTCCCAACCTGATCAACCACGGTAATCATGCTTGCCTCAAGCTCGGGAACACTGGAACCTACTAAGCCAACGATGGCTTGGACTTGCCCTTTTTCAAGATAACGTCCTGGGTGTAAACCAACCGTGATCGATGCGCTCGGTTTTTTTCTATTTCTGACAAAAACCGATTGCTTGGGAATAGCAAGATGCACCCGCGCAGATTTAATCGATTTTAATGTAGAAATGGTTCTTGCTAATTCACCTTCTAAAGCACGTTGATAACGAATTGATTCAACAAACTGGCTGCTACCAAAGGTCTCAGTTTTATCCATTAACTCAAAACCAACATTGCCACCCTCGGGTAACCCCTGCGATGCAAGCATCATTCTGGCTTTGTGCATGGAATCACCGCCGACCCACACCTGGCCTGTTGATTCATCGACTCTATATTCAAAACCGCCCGACTGTAATGCCGAAGCAACCTGAGCTGCATCCTGGCTGGAAATATCACTGTATAACAGTTTGTAACCAGGGGTTTGTGCCCACATCACGATCGCAACACCCACGGCGACACTCGCAGCCAAACCAACCATCAGACCAAGTTGTCTTAAAATTGGCAGGCCACCTAAACCATTAAATTGATTGCCTACATTTTCTGTTTTTACAAGTGCCATTATTCTGATTCCCGATAATATTTAGAATTAAATAGGCATATTCATTATGTCTTGATATGCAGTAATCAATTTATTTCGAACCTGAACCATTGCCTGAAACGAGATACTGGCTTTTTGCGCTGCAACCATGACCTCCGCCAAATCAGTACCCGGTTCACCACGTTGAAATGCATTGGATAATGCACCAGACGCTTTCTGTGTTTCATTCACCTTATCAATTGAGCTTTTTAGCATAGATGAGAAATCTGAAATGCCATTCGCTTCAGACTGAACCGGCGGCGCACTTTGTGCCGCTTGTGTTAAACCGCGCATCTGTGCCAACAATTGATTTACATTCATATCATTCATGCTTATTTCCTCACACCTTTAACCGGGAAAGACCACGCCATCATCACGCATACGAGCCAACTTATAGCGCAATGTACGTGGACTAATACCCAATGTTTCTGCAGCAACCTTTCTATTACCCATACAGCTTTTTAACACGTCAATAATTCTATTGTGTTCTGTACGCTTTAAATCTTTATCCAGTGTTTCATTGCTAGAAGCATTTTGTTCAACAGACGATGTATTACTCGCGGTTTTAACCTTGCTAGCTACCGGTGTTTTTTCACACTCCTGCTCGTACATAATATCTTGCGCATCCACCACATTATCTTTATGTAGAATCAGTGCTCGTTGTAAAACATTATCTAACTCACGAACATTGCCCGGCCAGTTATGTTGCTCTAAACGTTTTGCTGCTGAAGTATTTATTTTAGGAATTATTTTTCCTGATTTAACCGCATGCCTTAACAACAATTGTTCTGCAATCGGAACAATGTCATCTCTACGCGCATGCAATGGTGGAAGCTCTAAAGGAAAAACATTTAATCGGTAGTAAAGATCTTCTCTAAAATTACCTTGCGCCACTTCTTCACGCATATTGCGGTTTGAAGTAGCCAGGATGCGCACGTCCAACTTAATTAACTCACTGCCACCCAAGCGCTCAACTTCTCTTTCCTGTAATACGCGTAGCAGCTTAGCCTGTAGGCCGGTATCCATTTCAGAAATTTCATCTAATAATAAAGTACCGCCCTGTGCCTGCTCAAACTTACCCGCAGATGCTTTATACGCACCGGTAAATGCCCCTTTTTCATAACCAAACAGTGTTGCTTCAAGCATGTTTTCCGGAATAGCCGCGCAATTAATGGCGACAAATGGTTTATCCGCGCGAGGAGAGTTTTTATGAATGTAACGTGCCAACACTTCTTTACCGGTACCACTTTCACCGGTAATCATCACTGTTGCTTCGCTGTCTGATACTCTTTCAGCAATACGAAGTACATTCAGAGTTGTCTCTGACACAGCAACAAAATCGCTCTCTGTAGCATCATTGCCCACGTATTGCTCAACAGTGTTAACTAACACTTCGGCATCGAAGGGTTTAACCAGATAATCAACCGCACCAAGGCGAATCGCTTCAATAGCCTTTTGAACGTTGCCATGTGCTGTCATCAAAAGCACTGGCAAGTGCTTATATTGTTCTTTAACTGCTTTTAGTAGTGCATGACCATCCATACGTTGCATTTGTACATCACTGACGATCATGTCGACCTTTTCATGGGTCAACATGTCTATTGCCATCCTGCCATCATTGGCAGCCAGCGTATTAATACCCGCTAACGATAATGTTTCACAAAGCGCCTCTTGCAGGTCTTGATCATCTTCAACGACTAGTACAGTTGCATGATTCATACTGTTTCCTCAAAATTCCTGTTCTTTAAATGCTTCTGTCTCAGAGACATATTGTGGCAACACCATGCTAAAGGTACTGCCAACACCTTGTTCTGAATCAAGCTTTATGATGCCGTTATGCGCATTGGCAACGGCTTTAACGACAGCAAGACCTAAGCCAGTGCCACGTGTTCCTGTTGTAAAAAAAGGTTCAAAAATTTTAGTTTGATTTTGTTCCGGTATGCCTGGACCATTATCCTGTAATGACACGCTTACCATCGGTAAGCCATTTAACTGCACCGTTTGTGCTGTTAAACATAATTGTGGTGTTGTTTCGCAGGCATTTAATGCATTACTAATAAGATTCTGGAAAGCACCCAATAAGGATTCATGCGTACCGAGCACCATCATGCTTGGCTCATCACATACAACATTCATAATGGCATTTTTTTGCTGAAGTTGTATTTCCATTGAGCGGTAAATATCTTTTACAAATTGATTCACGGAAATTTTTTCACCACCAGCACTTCCGCCTTTGGCAAACATCAACATATCGTTAACTTGATTCTCAAGTTGCTGCATGCTGGAACGAATTCGTTGCGTAAATTTAATACGCTTATCGGTATCAATCTCTTTTTGTAGTAAATGTGAGCTGTACAATAAAGCGGAAGATAATGGTGTTCGAATTTGATGTGCGAGGCTGGCTGCCATTTCACCCATATCAGAAAGACGCTTACTCCGGTTTACACTATCTTGCAGCGCTCTTGTTTCAGTGACATCTTGAAGCAGTAGTATCTGACCTGGTTCACTGCCAAGTGCCTGTGTAGAAAGGTTAACCTTACGTCCATCACGTAAAGAGATATCGTGACCATCATCACTTTGCGGCGCAAAGGCGCGATGAATAATGTCTATCCATGCCAAGCCAACGAGTGGCGTACCCAATAAATCGACCGCAGCGGGATTACATTCAATGACGACCCCATCATTATCTAAGACGATGACACCGGCAGGTAATGCTTTAAGCAAACTTTCCAAACGATCCGCAACACGTTCTTTTTCAGTTAATTCACGCAACCGATCGTTATGCGCACAGGCTAATTCCTGATCAAGGTGGACAACTTTGTTTTCCAGAACTCGATAAGAGTCAGCCAATTGTTGCGACATCTCATTAAATGCTTCAAAGGCATCTTTAAGATCTGCTTGCTGTGGTGACAATGCTTGTTGTGACATTAATTGCTACGCCTGTTCTATGACGATTAGTTCGTCGATAGAAACAAGGAGCAAGAAGCGTGCCTGAAAAGGCGAATTGTTTTAAATCAATAAGTTAGAAAGAAAGCTAAGATTCAGCGACGAAAATATGTCAGAAACTCGACGCTTCATCATTACGCTGCAGACCATGCTTACGCAATTTTTCGACTAAAGTGGTTCGACGCATGTTTAAACGCTTGGCGGCATGAGCCACAACACCATTGGCCTCATCAAGCGCCTGTTTAATAAGCCCATACTCAAGTTTTAGCAGGTGTTCTTTTAAATCAAAGTTATCTTCAGGTAATTGATTGCTAGGATCGCGATAACCATCCACCGGAAACTCCGCTAAATCAGCTTCCGGATTAGATTCTGCAACCGTAATTCCCTGAATACGGAATTTCTCTGGCAAATCCGGTAAATCAACAACACCGTAGGGGTGTAAAATCACTAAACGCTCAATCAAATTCGCCAACTCACGTACATTACCCGGCCAATGGTATTGGCAAAGCGAAATAATCGCTGCCGGTGTTAAGCGCACCGAACCACGTTTTTCGTTTTCAAAACGACTGATTAATTCATTGGTTAATAATGGTATATCACTATTTCTTTCACGCAGTGGCGGCATTTCAATGGGGAAAACATTTAAGCGGTAAAACAGATCTTCGCGGAAATCACCTTCTTTAATCTTTTCTTCAAGATTTCGGTGTGTTGCTGCAATGATCCGGACATCTGATTTAATACTCTTATTACTGCCAACACGTTCAAAGGTTCTTTCCTGTAGCACGCGCAATAACTTAACCTGCATGTTCAAGCTCATATCACCGATTTCATCCAGAAATAGCGTGCCGCCTTCTGCCATTTCAAAGCGCCCCTGACGAGCTGTGATCGCACCGGTGAACGCACCCTTTTCATGCCCGAATAATTCACTTTCTAGTAAATCTGGAGGAATAGCACCGCAATTAATAGGTACAAAGGGCTTATCTCGTCGCTGTGAATTGTAATGCAGGTTACGTGCAACCACTTCCTTACCTGTGCCCGACTCACCCAAAATAAGCACATTGGCGGTTGAACTGGCTACCTGCTCAACCAATTTACGTACGTGACGAATGGCACGGCTATTACCTACTAAACTCCGGAAAAGTGTTGAAGTGCGTCCTTCATCATTACTACGACGACTTTCTCGATAAATTCTGGCCTTTTGCAACATACTACTAAGTTGGGTATTCGAGGCCGGCATGACAATGCCACCTAAGATGCCTTCCGTTGACTCCAGACTGCCAATTTCCTGCATGGCTTCATGTTCACTTAATAATAAAACCGGTATATCTTCTTCTAGTGCTCTAATCGCGTTGAGAATTTCATTTCTATTCTCATCATTCTGACAATCGCCAACCAGAATCACCTGTATTTTATCGACGGCTTCTAATTCCTTTTGCCAGGCATCACAAGCAACGCTCACAACATCTTTTTGTTCCAGAAAGGTAAAGATGACTTTTAGATCACTGATGCGTTGGGCGTTCTCATCAATAATTAAGATTCTGCTCGTTATCATTTCTGCTTAAAATCCCTAGGGTGTTTTGGACTTAATTTTTATTGTTTTTTGAGGCTCTACGCCAATAAAGCAAAGTAAAGCAGCTACCTGGCGACATGTCAAAATATTGTCATTACTTATTGGTAAACAATTGTAACTTGCGCCATTTATTGGTCATTAAGCTAAATACCACTCTATAATAATAGTTATTTTGAGAAAAAAACAGATTGTCATAAACATGACGCTGAATACAACAAATAAATTGAAGGTTGCTTAAAAAATCACCACTTTAATAGCGGTACTCGGGATGTTATTTTGACGCTGTATGCTTGTTGTTAGGACTGTTTAGCCTGAGCGATCGCGCGACGATGGTGGAGGAAAATAAGTTTTTCTAGCAGCTGCTGAACCTCACCAGCTTGTGGTGCTAATTCAACCATACACTCTTGATCAGTAACCGCTATAACCCGTCCCGTTAAAGTCACTGGTCTGGGATAAAGTTCATGCAAATAAATAATGACATTCAGATTAGCATCTAACTCGGGCAAAGAACTTGTTTGCCGCCAACTTATTTGATGCGCTCCCAGCCGAAATTCTTTTGTCTCTGGCATATCAATTGATGCTCGCAACAAGCTAGCGACCATTTCCATGGTCACATCGACTTTGCGCTCTAGCACCGCTAATTCCTCACTCACATCGCTGCTATGGTACTCACTCAGATTTAAAATAGTACGTAAACTTAGCTCATTTTCTGCATCAAAATCAGCTGTACTGGCGTCGGCAACGGTCTTCCAACTCAAAGGAGCACGGTCTGAATAGCTCAGTGCTATACCAAAGTCATTTTCTTCATCAAAAGTATCATTCATGCCGTAACTATAGCAGCAGAAAAAGCAATTACATTGGAAATTAAAAGAACGGGGTATTCTAAAAGGTGATTCTAGGCAGCAACGTGCTCTGAATAGGCTTTCTCTGCGCGCTTACCTTGATACAAGCCCTTGAGTTTTTTAGCCGTATCATCACGCATAGCAATTGTATGTTGCAGTATCTGCTGTTCCATCGCCTGTAAAACATGAATTCGATCGCGAATTAACTCCCCATCAAGCGTTGGGGCAATATCGGTGAAATAACTTTCCAACAGCGGCTGACGGCACTCATTTAACTCAACCAATTTTTCCCAGTCAGATTCTTTTGCCGCATCAAGCATATGCCCAGCCATATCTTGTAGGCGAACCCATTCAATATCGCTGTTTGCGCGCTGCTCAGACACCATTGACCACCTTGTTTTGTTTAGCTTCTTCTATCTCAGCGGCTTCTTTAGCAATACCATCCCAGCCCGCTTTGATTTCGCGCATTAAATTTGCGACTTCATCCAGCATTTCCGGGTCATTCTTAAGATTGGCTGTCAATAAACGTTGACCCATATATTCATACAGCGCATCCAGATTATCAACCAACTCACCGCCCATATTTTTATCAAGGCTAACGCGCAATCCGTCAATGATACTGATTGCCCAGCCGATATATTGGCTCTTCTGGCCTTTATCACCGCGCTGTAAAAACCCTTTAGCCGCTGATATTTTTTCCAGCGCACCGGCCATTAACATTTGAATCAAACGATGAGGACTGGCATTTTCAATTCCGCTTTGGACGCCTACCTTCTTGTATTCATTAAGTGCGCTTTGCATGGCGGCTCTATTCATAATTTCAACCTCTACTACCTGTTTGATTTATCCGATGCTCTAATAAGTCTATCGGCGTTTTAAACAAAAACATTACCCTGTTTTTTAAATTAATTAGTCATTAATTATCTATTTCTACCCACCAGATCCAGTGGAGGTATTGCTGCGAGCTGCTGGGTAAGAAACGTGCTGGTTGTATTTAATTGCTGTACCAACAAATCAAGCGCTCCAAACTGCGCGCGAAGACGTGTTTCCAGATTAATAAGGCGCTCACCTAATTGCTCTCGTTGATCGTCTATTTCAGAAATATTAGATTCAAAACCACTAATGCGTGATGCAATACCTGCATCTGGATGCAATAGTGAATTTGTCAAACTAGTCAGCCTGGAAGCAAGTCCACGTGTAAAGGTAACGTTGCCATGAGAGCCTGTGAGGTTATCTTGTAACTCGATTGCAAGCCCATCCAGTGACGTTAAAACACGACCGGAACCGGTTGCTGAACGGCCACCAATACTGCCCTCAACATTTACACCTGTTGTACCTGTGCCACCGCTTAACCCAAACGCAGCACCCTCAACTGAAACCACTTCTACCTTTGATGCATCACCATATCGATTTGAGGTGATAACAAAATGTTCATTTGCGGGATCACTATCATCAAAACTAACGGTCACTGCGACATCTTGATCAGACAGCGCTTTAACACCATTAATGCGTGTTTGTAACTCTACCGCTAATTCAGCCCCAGTGTAGTCACCATTCGTCAATGTGATTGTTCCAGTGCTGATACCATCAATAGTAAATGACAGGTCATCATTACTGCTATTCACCGTAATCGGGGTACCACTGTCATAAGCAAAATCAACGGCAGTATAAGTACCCTGTGTCGCAGCACGTGTAATATTTACGGCAAAAACACCTTCTGCTGTATCTGTTTTTGAACTAATGAACTGAAGTTGATTACTATCGACTCGACCTGCCTCAGCAAATAATGCAGCAACACCATCCGGGTCATTTGAAACCGCATCACTTAAAGCAGAACTATCAACACTGAGACTCCCATCTCGCTCAGTCGTTATACCAATACTGGCAAGCGAAGTGAACGAGCCTGATAATTCTCTGGTCGCATCATTTAAGGTATTTCTAATCTGTGTCGTAATACTCCGAACCACACCATCGCCTAACAGAATGCCACCCTGCTCTGTTTCAGCATCATATCCCGATAAGTCACCAATCGTTTCAATAAGCGAATTGTAATCTGAAACAAAATTATTCACGGCATTCGTAATAACACCCGTGTTGCGTGAAATTGTGACATCAATTGTTTTTGTATTATCTGCTGTAACAAGATTAAGGGTGACGCCATCAATCGCATCTGTCACCGTATTAGTACTACTCGTTACATTAAGACCATTAATCGCAAACTTGGCATCCTGTGCTGCAACAGTTTGATCTAAATTAGTGACGCTTGTATTAAAAGCCAGTTGGGATAAACCTACATTATTCGTATTGTTTGAATCACCTGTATCAACCACACTGACTTCAAGCGCATTATTGGCACCCGCATCATCGGATAACAATGTTAATCGATAGTCAGTACCATCAAAAATAATACTTGCAGTGACACCAATATCGGCATCATTAATCGCATCACTCACGCCTTGCAGAGTATTATTTGAACTATCAATGGTAACCGTTTGTGCAGCCTTCGTTGCATCCTGTGTGAATGCATAAGAGTCCGTACCTGCCGTGTAAACACCTGTACCAAATTTAAATGTTAACGTCCCCGTTCCAACAACATCTGTTGGCTCGGTAAAACCACCCGTGACTAATGAATGTGATTCAGCGAGTTGGTCAACACGAATACGGTAATTGCCATCAACCACCCCTTCGCCTGACGCAACAGTAAGAATATCTTCATTGCTCGATGAAGAATCAATATTTTGAAATGCACTTAGATTGGAAAGAAAACCGACACTGGAACGAAAATCACTCAGCGCACTGCGCAAGGTACCAAAGGCCGACAACTCCGCCTGTAAACCCGTTTCACGCCTATTCAGAACATTGACAGCAGGTGTCGCTTCAGCTTGAACAAGCTGTGACACGAGACTATTTATGTCTAGCCCTGAACCAATTCCTGGTGCTGTTATTGAAGCCATCGTACCCTCGAAAAATTCGTGATACCTGTTACCAATGCATAATTAATGCCAGACATCAGGCCTGAGCAGAAATAATCAGTCCTTCAACCTTTGCTTCACCGGATTCTTCTGCCTGATCACGCAATTGATGGGCTAATGCAAGTGCCTCTTCTGAGGGAAACTCACGAATAGTCTCTTCAGTATCGGCATCAATGACTGTCACAATAGACCGCCCTAATGGTAATGCTTCATCAACACGGAATTGCAGCTCACGATTCACTGACTGGACATAATCGTTAATATCACTCACTGCCTGCTCTAGCTGTGCCTTTTGAGACTGTGCTGCAGGTGCTCCTGACTGAAGCTGAGTATCTGTTGCTTGCCGATTAGTGGCACTCTCTGTTGTAGCTTGCCGATTAACGGCACTCCCTACAACGGCAACAGACGACTGAGAAGCCGATTCCACCGTCCTGTTTTGATTCAACACTGTTGATGTGATTTGACTGCTGATGTCATTAGTCATAACCACTCACCTCTTATCTTAATTAACTTTTAGAAATGCACCCGGACTTTCGCCCGGGTGCTGTCCTTTAACTAACCGGTTACTGCAGTAGGCTCAGTGCCAACTGTGGCAGTGAGTTTGCTTGCGACAGGATTGAAATACCGGCCTGTTGCAAGATCTGCAAACGAGTCAGATTTGCAGTTTCAGCTGCGAAATCCGCATCACGAATACGTGAACGCGCAGCGCTCAGGTTTTCAGATGTAGTTGTTAAGTTAGCAATAGTTGATTCAAAACGGTTTTGAATCGCACCAAGGTCACCACGAATAGAGTTAACCTGATCTAATGCACCATCAATAAGTGTAATGGCTGTGTTAGCACCCGTTACTGATGAAATATCAATGGTATTGATAGCAGTCAGTGTTGACGATGCAGTCGACAAACCGGCGAGAGCAGGGTTGTTACCTGCTACCTGGTAAGCTTCAGATGAACTCAACGAGATTAAACCGTATGTAGTACTCGCAGTGAACGCACCATCAGTACCTGCAGTAGTCACTGTTTCAGTCACACCAGCGCCAACAGCTGTACCGGTAGCATCAACATAAGCGTTACCATCTGTACCGAATATAGCAGCAGTGACAATAACGTTATTAGTACCACCAGAAGCAACAACGCTGTCATCTGCATCAGTATTAATTGCACCTCTTAATGTAGTCGCAACATCATTGATGCTGGCTTCAGCCAATGAAATATCGTCACCCGTACTTGCGCCACGAATAAAGGTATATGTGGTTCCATCAATAGCAACGGTTGCACCTTCAACGATACCTGTACCTAAAGTTATAGATTCACTAGCAACCGCCGTTGCTGCTCCATTATTAGTACTACTAACACTTTCATTCGCAACTGTCTGTACACCAAAGGCATCCGCTGTGATATTAACAACATTACCCGCACCACTGTCTACAGCGACGTTATCAACACCACCGTTAGTGGCATCATTAATGGCCGCTGTAATCTGGGCACGTAGCTGTACTTGACTATCAGCATAATCATTCGTTCCATCGGTACCAATGACAGTATTACCACCATTAAGAGAACCAGTAGTAAGGGCACTCTGGAACTCGAAAGTCACTGCAGCTGAACCGCTACCAAGCGTGAAGGTATCACCATCAGAAATAACGTTGAAATCTTCAAACGTTAGAGCATTAGTTGCTTTCGTTCCTGCCAAGGCAAGGTTTGTAACAGCTGTTGCACCATTGGTAGATACTTCCAAGCCCGTGGCATTCTCAATTGCTGAACCGCCTGCTGCTCCATTATTGGTAGTAATCGCAATCGTTTCACCAACACTTGATGACAGCGTCAAAGCGCCCGTTACACTATTAGCGGTAGCAGTTACACCTGTAGTCGCTGTCACGTTGTTAACGGCTGTTGCAATACTTGCACCTTGTGCAGCCAGATCGCCATTACCAGCAACTGCGCCAATATTAACGCCGTTAATAACGAGATCGCCAGACGCTAAACTTTGACGGCCAGTAGGGTTATTTGTTGCAGTAATAGATGAAGTGGCTGTTGCATCAACATTTGTCTGGTTGCTAACAGCATTAATTGCGCTGACGATTGCATCCGCACTGCCATCTGTTGATGTACCAATATTTACACCATTAATTGTCAAATCACCTGACGCTAATGCTGTACCAGTTACTGGGCTTGCAGAGTTAGTGAACTGAAAAGCACCTAATGCATCGGTTGACGCATTACCAATATCAACTGAAATAGTTTGGTTCGCATTTGCACCAACTTGGAATTGTGCGCCAAGGAACGAACCATCAAGCACGTTTTGACCGTTAAACTGAGTCTGTGTAGAAATACGGTTAAGCTCAGCAAGTTGCTGTTGTACTTCCGAGTTAAGTGCTGCACGGTCAGAAGAAGAGTTAGTTGAGTTAGCAGATTGCAACGCTAGCTCACGAACACGTTGTAAGATATTACCGTATTCGCCTAATGCACCTTCAGCTGTTTGTGACAGTGAAATCGCATCATTTGCATTTCGTACTGCTTGGTTTAAGCCACGAATCTGTGTAGTAAAACGTTCAGAAATCGCAAGACCCGCCGCATCATCTTTTGCACTGTTAATGCGTAGACCAGATGAGAGACGTTGAAGAGAGACACCTAGTTGAGACTGTGAGTTATTGAGGTTACGTTGCGCGTTGAGTGATGCAACGTTCGTGTTAATAATTTGAGGCATTGTAATTCTCCTATACCCCTCTGTACCATTCCTCACTGTCTTAGCGGGTCAGTACTCGCGGAGTTCAAGGTTTGTCTTTGGCGGATATATCTTCCCAAATGGGTAGATATTTACCGCCTCCAACCACTTTATCGGTGCCGCGTGGGAAAACTTTAGGATTAAATACAAATAAAATGAGGGTTTATATATGTTATTTATTTTATAAATATCAAAAAGTTAGATAATTATGACGTGCACATATATTTTGATGCTTAAAAAAACGACACAATATTTAGACAGGATTAGCAAGATTGACCGGATTTAAAAACAATGAAGAACATATATATGGTTACATGAAATAGAGATCATAGAAAAACAGAATATTGTCAGAACGAGACAAAGAATAATTGATTTCTAAGATCGAACATCAAGCGCATAAAAAATATCAGCGAAAAATCCTGTCGTAAAAAGATCTAAAGGAAATTAAATAAACTCAAATTTTGAATCCGCACAAATGACTGCTGCGCAGCCTGTAAAGTAATTCGCTGTTGTTCTAGTTGGCTAATTGCCTCGGCATAATCAAGATCTTGTATACCCGATAAGGTTTCCCGTACTTGCAGTAATGATGACTCATTGATGTTGTTTTGATCTTCTGTAGAATTGAGCCTTGCTCCAACACGCGCACGAATTTCAATCACATTATCCAGATTTCTATCCAGATTATTCAACACATTAGCAAGCGCATCATGAAAAACTGTTGTATTGGTTGGCTCGGCAGGAAAACCATTCGTCGCTGTTCCTGCTAACCCTGTCAGGGCTAATGGGGTAGCAGTGGTGTTCTGTGGCACAGCAACTACTAAATCCGTGCCATCGTCTTTTTGCAAAACTAAATCATTAGTTGCAAACGAGCCGCTAACAATCGTGTAGCCAGGGTTTGCGCCAATAAAGGTGGCCAGATCTGTATCAAACTGCGCCGCTGTACGTGTTGCGCCGCCAGCTAAAGCAACATTAACTAGATCAATACCATCAATCGTCACTTGCAATGTCTCACCGCCCGCCGCGGCTACCGCAGTAGTAAAACCGGTTAAGCTTGCTGTTGTTGGCACAGCGGGGATGTTCGTCGACGGTGATTCAAGCTGCGTGATCAATGTTTGTAAGGTTGCAAACAAATCTTGCTCAGTATTAATTGTGCTAGTAAAGCGATCGCCATTACTGGGCGTGCCGCTGATATTTAAACGTTGCCCATTAAAATCTATGTTACCGCCACTGCTGTACGCACCAGAAGATACCACTGCACTGCTGCTATCAAGAACCAGGTAACCATTGGCGTTGTTAAAAACAACATCATTGGTAGGTGCTGCACCGGTCAGGTTTGAACCAAAAAATCCTGTGACTGTATCTGCGGCGCCATCGGTTGCGCCGGTTAGTGTTTCATTGACTGTAATGGGTGTTGCCGTTGGTGAGGTATTCGCTAGATAAAGCTGCCCACCATCGATATAAGCTCTTACATTGGTTGTACCAACTTGTGCATTAATATCTGCCAGTAATTGTGCTTGTGTACGACTATCACCTTCGTTCGCTGTGTACACCAGTGTTCCATTGACTCGTAATTCATATTGCAGTGTGTCATTGGCGTTAGTATCAACCAAACCAATTGCGCCACCTGTCACGCTGGTTTGTTCACCAAGAACAACGGTGTAGTCGTCTGCGACATAGGCATTTTGATTTGTAATACTTCCTGCACCGATAACCCCTGTACCGGTGTTCAGAGCATTGCTACTGGTTGTAAATTGACCGTTACCACTACCAACTAGACCAAATACATCCGCACCGGAATCACCGGTCGCGACTTGGCGAGTAGCGCCGATTTGCAAAAACCGCTGCCCTTCATCACCATTGAAGTTTACTGAACCATCCGGATTTAGCGTAAATGCTTGTGTGGCAGCCTGAAAGCCTGAAAAAATATATTCATTATCGGCATCACGGCTATTCGCCAGTGTAAATAATTCATCAAAACGCTGACGAATTTCACTCGCAATTAAACCTCTAGACGCCGCATCATTAGAGTCATTATTCCCCTGCACAGTCAACTCACGAACACGCTGAATAAGATTGGTCACACTGGTTAAACTAACTTCTTCAAACTGTAAGCGTGACTCGGCAATATTAAGATTACGCCCATACTGATCAGTGGATGATTCCGTCTCCAGCAAATTCAATGCACGTGCTGCACCGGCGGGATCATCTGCAGGTGTTAACACTTTTCTCCCCGATGCAATTTGCACCTGAAGCCGACTTAACTCAGATTGCTGATTCAATATTGAGTTAATCGCTGAAGCATGGAGTTGACTACTTGAAATACGCATAAGATCTAGCCTCTAACCGCTGCCAACACTTCTTCGAACAAGCTATTTGCAACAGTAATAACACGTGCGGCAGCCTGATAGGCTTGCTGTAATTCAATGAGCCTCGCTGCCTCTTCGTCTAAATTGACACCTGATACTGCTTCGCGCTCTGCTTCTGCCTGTTGTAATAATACTAGTTGAGTTTCTTCAGTAATTTGCCCCTGTCTTGCTCGCACACCTACATCAGCAACCAGTTCACCAAAAGAACTCTGGAAGGTGTTATTACCTAATAGGGTAACCGTGTTTTGTAATTGCCCCAGTAACAGACCATTACGGTTATCACCCACGCCGTTGGTATTGTTGGTGATGGTGATAGAGTCACCTGTGGCAGGCACGCCTGAAACATTAAAATTAATACCATCAAATGGAGCTGTTAAGGTGAATTGTTTACCCACAGATTCTGTCGCAGGATCATAAGCTAATGTGCCGCCTGGGCCACCAGATACAACAAAACCAGGTACACCTGCACCGAGTGCATTAGGGTCAAAAACCAACGTAATATCCGCTGCAAGTGGAAACGTTGTCGCATTCGAAACTGCACCAAGTTCAAGCTCAAGATTACCGGTATTAGTCAATGCGCTAGTACTCCTGATAGGTGAAGCATGCGCAACCAATGCAGGGTCAGAAATTAAAACGCCAATGTTTCTTGCTGAATTACGTGTAGGTTCGATCAGAAAACTATCACCTGCCACCGCACCGGCTGTCACGGTTAACTGGAAACCTTCAATCTGGGTTGCGTTAAGCGTAGCCAGATCACCTGTAAATAAATTTACATTATCACTTAACCTGTTGACACGATAATTCGTGCCATCAAAAATAACTTGGTAGTTACTATTTGTTAAACTTGCCACATCAGTTAATACTGCCGAAATTGTTCCTGTACCAGCATTGTTGTTACTCGCAGCCGTATCAATCGGGTTAACATTGAATAATGCCAAACCATTATTACCATTTAAATCAACACCCAATTGATGCTGTGCATTAAAAGTTGTGCCAATCCCTGTTGCAACACGACCTAATGCATTTAGGCCTGGCTCAACAACATTGGTTCGAAAGTCAACCACCGCGCTGAGCCGCCCGCCGGTTAATTGTTGGGTTACATCAACAAGCGAACCACCCTGCGAAATAAAAATATCAAACCGTTCTGGATCAAACTGACTTCTTGCTGCCTGTAATTCGTTGACCGTACTACCAACAACTAAACCTTGCCCATTACCAATAAAAACATTAACCGACCCATCGCCCTGTTGAACAGTATTGACACTGGTTAGTTCTGAAAGCTCTCTAAGTAAATTATCCCGTTCATCCAGTAAGTCGTTAGGCTGACCTCCACCGCCTGTATTATCCAAGGCTATCGACTCATTAATTCGAACTAACGCACGACCGATGCCATTAATTTCATTGGTAATATTAACGAGGTCATTTTCAGCATCAGCTGCAATTTGTCTTAATCGACCATCGATACTCTGAAAACGTTGCACCAAGGCATTGGCATCACTTAAAAATACTTGTCGGGCAGGTGTTGAAGCCGGATCATCGACCGAGTTCTGAAGCGAGTTGAAGAAATTCTGTATCGCTGGAGATAGACCTGCACTTTCATCTGCAAGTAAATTATCAACCTGTGAAACAAGACCCAAAAAATGCTCAGACTGACTGTAATTCGATGTATTAGTTTGTAAGCGATCGACAATAAATTGATCATAAATTCGCGTAACATCATCAACTTGAACACCTGTACCGAAGAAACCTACCCCCGTAAATTGAGGCGTCCTGGTTGATAGTTCAACACGCTGCCGGCTAAAGCCTTCTGTTGAGGCATTGGCAATATTGTGACTCACCGTGCTCAGCGAACGCTGAAAAGCAAGCAGTGCAGATGTCCCGATACCACTAATTTCAGCCATGTTTAATCACCCTCTGACATTTCATAACAAATAACCATGCCTAACTATCAAGTCTGGATTTTGCTGACAGCAATGTTTCACCTTGCATAATGCCTTGAATCTTTTTGGCATAAGCTGGGTCGGTTGCATAACCGCCTCGCTGTAAATTATTTAAATATTCAATAGCATTACCGCGACTATTCAGCGCATCGCTGTAACGTGGGCTGGTTTTCAAAAATGATACATAATCATCAAAACCCTGTTGCAATGAACTATAAGCACGGAAGTTGGCTCGCTCTTTTTGCACAACACCATCACGATACTCAGTTGTTTGTACCGATACCCGATCACCACCCCAACGACTATCTGCTTTAATACCAAACAAGTTGTAACTAGGTTGACCATCGGCACCTTTCATCATGTATTTTCCCCAGCCTGTTTCAAGAGCGGCCTGCGAAACTAATGTTTCCGTTGGAACACCTAATGCTTTGGCCGCTTTTTCTGCATAAGGCCAAATGGTCGTCACAAAATCTTCAACCGAGGTGAATGATTTTTTCTCATTCTCAATGACTTTTTCAGTTGCCTTAACTGGTTCAATCGCTGTCACCGTCGGATGTGGTTTGCTTGTATGAATATTGTTGTTAAAGGTTGGCGCAGCAAAACTAAATGGCTTAGAGGGATTGTCAGCCTGGGCATGTCGATTAGAAACTTGTCCACCGAGTTGATTCTCGATCAGTTTCGCAATACCCAGACTACCGTTTTCAGATAGATTCAGTGCCAGTTGTTGATCAAACATTGTACGGTAACTGTTGCCCGCATCACTATCAAACAGCGGATCACCAAAACTTGATTCACGCATTTGCTTTAGCATCATATTTAAAAATATCGCCTCAAATTGCTTGGCTGTTTCTTTAAGTGCGCCTGCTTCATCGCCACGGTTTGAGCGTGCCTTTAAGCTCGCCAAACCACCGAGGTCATTGAAAACTGCTGAAGATGTTGATGCATTCACGTTCATGCTTCCTAAATAACAATTAACTCAGCACTTAAGGCACCGGCTTGCTTCAGGGCTTCAAGGATGGCAACTAAATCACCAGGCGCGGCACCAACCTGATTAACAGCCCGAACGATTTCATCTAAAGAAACGCCTGGGTCAAACAAAAACATTTTATTGTCCGCCTCTTCAATGCTGATGTCTGATTGAGGTACTACCACCGTGTCGCCTGCTTCGGCTAAAGGCCCTGGCTGGCTAACAATAGGATTGGCACTGATCGTGACTACTAAAGAACCATGTGAAATAGCAGCAGGTTTAACGCGAACATTCTGACCAATCACAACCGTACCGGTACGTGAGTTAACAATGACTTTTGCCGCTACGTCACCAGTAGTCACCTCAAGGTTTTCAATTAATGAAACAAACGAAACACGTTGTGCATGGGTATGTGGTGCGCTAACACGGATAGATGTGCCATCGATAGCTTGCGCACTTGCTGCGCCAATCACACGGTTAATAGCTGTGGCTGTTTGTGTTGCCGTTGTAAAGTCCGCGGTATGTAAATTCAGAACGATGTGGTTGCCATTCAAAAATGGATTTGCAACAACACGTTCAACTGTCGCGCCATTCGGAATTCGGCCGGCACTAGGAACATTAACCGTGACACTAGAACCATCTGCTGCGGCACCAAAGCCACTCACCACCAGATTACCCTGTGCAACCGCGTAAACTTTGCCATCAGCACCCTTCAGTGGGCTCATTAACAAGCTGCCACCACGTAGGCTTTTGGCATTACCGATTGATGACACAGTGATATCAATTGTCTGGCCAATTTTAGCGAAAGCAGGTAATTCAGCATGGATAGAAACAGCGGCAATGTTTTTAAGTTGAGGGTTGGCACCAGGAGGCAAAGCAATGCCGTTTTGAGCCAACATGTTTCTGAGACTTTGAACGGTAAAGGGGGTTTGGCTGGTTTGATCACCACTACCATCAAGACCAACAACAATGCCGTAACCAACTAACTGGTTAGCTCGTACGCCAGCAATTGATGCTATGTCCTTGATTCTTTCAGCTTTTACGGCCGTTGTACTTCCCAGAAGTAGCAGGCTTATCAAGCATATATTGAGTAGGTTTTTCATCATTTCGTGTCCCGTTTAAAGGCCGCTTATCGACCTTGCGTTGTGTTACTAGTGATAATGCAAGGTCAGTGCCAACTTCGAGTAATGACCTCCTATGCCATACCGGCAGATGCCGGTATCCATGTTGAGTTCACTGGATTCTGACCACTGCCAGAATGACGGGAGGGCTGAAGAATTAAA
>Ga0316207_10001538_pt1 | contig 27855 bp, 26 predicted proteins | sample 6weekpyrite_MG_FD_204943 | JGI IMG/M metagenome (GOLD analysis project Ga0316207, IMG submission 204943) | Microbial mat bacterial communities from mineral coupon in-situ incubated in ocean water Damariscotta River, Maine, United States -... | ecosystem: Environmental > Aquatic > Marine >... | reverse complement strand
TTACAGGTTCATTATGGATACCTTACCCTCTCCGATCCTACTGTGGGAGTTTGAGATTCTGCTGTCTCCTTAGCTTATGTGTCTTGGAGTTTCACCACTCACAGGTGGCCTGACCTATCGGAGATAGGTAGGTTACTCTTGATGAAGCTCGTAGAGCTTCTATGAGCCAGCCTTCGCGTTCCATTGTGAGTACCTCAACCATCTCCGTTTTATCCACGATGATTGATGTGTATTGCTGTCTCCTTTGCTGCTGTGACTTGGAATTTCACCACTCACAGAACCCTGTGGGTTCGTTGTGAGTACCCTAACCACCTTCGGTGGTTCAGGGCAAAAAGAGGCCGGGCATGTGCCCGGCCAATACAGACTCTCTATTTTCAGTTAATAAATCAGAAGGTTGTACCAATCCCAATGCCGAAAACAATAGGTTTCAGGTCGACATCCACTGCGGCAATGCCTCCACCTACAGCCGTGCCACTGAAGTTAGCCGTGGTATCAATGTCGATGTATTTCATATCGAAGTTCACGAACCAGTCCTTGTTGATATCGATATCAACACCCGCCTGGGCGGCCAGCCCCCATGAGTCGTCGATTGTGACCCTTGCGCCGGCGTTTTCTAGACCACCAGTGACCTCCTCATCGTAAAACTGGGTATAGTTAATCCCAACACCAACGTATGGGCGGATATTGCTCTTCGGCGCAAAGTGGTATTGCAGGGTCAGGGTGGGTGGCAGCACATGTGTATCGATAATGCCACCTAATGAATTGAGTGAACCCGAGCCATCGACAGTATGGCGAGATGTACCAAGAATCAGTTCGGCGCCCCAATGTGGCGTAAACATGTAGGTGATATCGAGCTCAGGAATGGTGTCATTATCGACCGTGACACCTGATCCAGCGACCGACGTACCATCTACACTGATTGTGCTGGTGTCTTCATTGGTATTGATATGGACAATACGACCGCGAACAACCCAGTCACCCGCCTCATAAGCGACTGCCTGGAAGCTGCTGGTCAGACCGAGGGTTAGGAAAGTGGCTGCTGCCAGTGCGGTATATGTGTTTTTGGCCATGAGGCGTTCTCCATCTTACGAATACATAATAAATTAGCGAGTGCTAATGTTACTGTCTGCACATCACGCGGCATTGATATGGATCAAGATCGGCTGAGAAAGCACCCGAATGGGACTCAAAGTAGTACATCCAGATGCGGGTATTTCTTATTTATGGTGTTTCCCCGGTCAGGATACCTATATAATAGACATTGATTCCTGCGTATAGCAAGGTATGCTATGCGCCAAGTGTTTGAAATACCCAGAAGAATTTATTGGAAATCCAATGTCTGAACGTAAGGCCAGTGTGGCCCGTAATACCAATGAAACCCAGATCACAATTGCAGTGAACCTCGATGGTTCGGGTTCGGCCACTTTTAACACCGGTGTCGCGTTCCTCGATCACATGCTCGACCAGGTTGCCCGCCACGGTATGATTGACCTCGACATCGAGGCCAAGGGTGATCTTCACATCGATGCCCACCACACCGTTGAAGATATCGGTATTACCTTGGGCATGGCCGTTGCCGAAGCATTGGGCGACAAGTCAGGCATCCGCCGTTATGGCCACGCCTATGTGCCATTGGATGAATCTCTTTCACGTGTCGTGATTGATTTCTCAGGCCGCCCAGGCCTTGAGTACCATGTCGAATACCCACGTGCGCGTATTGGGGATTTTGACGTTGACCTGTTCCAGGAATTTTTCCAGGGCTTCGTTAACCACGCCAAGGCGACGGTACACATCGATAACCTGCGTGGCACCAATGCCCACCACGTTGCCGAAACTATTTTCAAGGCCTTTGGCCGCGCCATCCGCATGGCGGCGGAGGCTGACTCACGCATGCAAGGTATCTTGCCATCAACCAAGGGCAGTCTGTAAACACTACTGTTTCATCACGTCATGACTACGATCGCTGTCATTGATTACGGTATGGGCAACCTTCACTCGGTGTCCAAGGCCATCGAGCACGTCGCCGATTCTGGCGTTACTGTGAATGTCACCTCGGATGCAGAACAAATCATGTCTGCCGATAAGGTCGTGTTACCGGGCGTCGGGGCTATCCGTGATTGCATGTCTGAATTACAACGCCTTGAACTCGACAGTGTTGTCAAAGAATGTGCCGATACTAAACCTTTCCTGGGTGTCTGTTTGGGCATGCACGCATTGCTTACGCTAAGTGAAGAAAACGACGGTATAGATTGTCTCGGGATAATCCCCGGTACCGTGCGTCGTTTCGCGGAAGGCCTGAGTGATGATGGCGGCGACAAGCTAAAGATCCCACACATGGGTTGGAACGAAGTGTTCCAGATGACACCACACCCGTTATGGAAAGACATCGCCGACGGTAGCCGTTTTTACTTTGTGCACAGTTACTACGTGGAACTTGAGAAACCCGACTTCATTGCCGGTTCGACCAACTACGGTGGGCCGTTCACCTCGGCACTGGCGCGGGAAAATATTTTTGCAATGCAGTGTCACCCGGAAAAAAGTCAGCATGCCGGGTTACAGTTATTGAAAAACTTTATCGGCTGGGATGGCAGCCTTTAAGAGGAAGTAGAGATGTTACTCATACCGGCAATTGATCTGAAAGAAGGCAAGTGTGTACGTTTGCGACAGGGCAAGATGGATGACTCAACCGTGTTCTCCGACGACCCGGTCGCGATGGCAGGGCGTTGGGTCGAAGCAGGCGCACGGCGATTACACATTGTTGACCTCGACGGCGCGTTTGCCGGTGAGCCTGTTAATGCAGGAGTGATTCACGATATAGCCGAAGCCTATCCTGATCTGCCTATCCAGGTCGGTGGCGGTATTCGTCATGAAGATACGGTACAGACCTACCTCGAAGCCGGTGTGCAGTACTGCATTATCGGTACCAAGGCGGTGAGTGCGCCGCATTTTATTAATGACCTGTGTGTGGAATTTCCGGGTCATATTATTGTTGGCCTCGATGCGAAAGACGGCAAGGTCGCAATCGATGGCTGGTCGAAGCTCTCGCACCATGATGTCGTCGACATGGCCAAGCACTTTGAACAGGATGGCGTTGAAGCGATTATCTTCACCGACATCAGCCGTGATGGCATGATGCAAGGTGTGAACCTTGATTCGACGGTTGAACTGGCACAGGCCATTACCATTCCCGTGGTTGCATCAGGCGGTATTACCAATATCGACGATGTGCGCAAACTGTGCGCCGTTGAAGAAGAAGGCATTACCGGTGCGATTACCGGTCGTGCGATTTACGAAGGTACGCTCGATTTTGCAGAAGGTCAGAAACTGGCCGACGAGCTGTGTGGGAAAAACTAATGCAGAGATTTAGTCATGTACTTAACGCAGAGGTCGCCAAGGCGCAGAGGACGCAGAGTAATGCTGGTGTTTCTTTCGTGGCTTCTGGCCGACATGAGGCTAAGTCATGATAGTAAATGAAATTTATAATTTTCTTTGCGAACTTCGCGTCTCCGCGATCTTTGCGTTTATAACTCGGAACTAAAAATGGGTCTGGCAAAAAGAATCATTCCCTGTCTTGATGTCGATAACGGTCGCGTCGTTAAGGGCGTGCAGTTTGTCGATATCCGCGATGCCGGTGACCCGGTTGAAGTCGCCAAGCGTTACGACGAGCAAGGTGCCGATGAAATTACCTTCCTCGATATCACGGCAAGTTCTGACGATCGCGAAACCATCGTACACGTGGTTGAGCAGGTCGCCGGCCAGGTGTTTATCCCGCTGACCGTCGGTGGTGGTATCCGCACTGTTGATGATATCCGCCGCATGCTCAATGCTGGGGCCGATAAGGTCGGCATCAATACGGCGGCAGTGTTCCGCCCCGAGTTTGTGCGCGAAGCTGCAGAAAAATTCGGTTCACAGTGTATTGTCGTCTCCATTGATGCGAAATGTGTCAGTGGTGAAGGTGAAGCCAAAAAATGGGAAATCTTTACTCACGGTGGCCGTAAGGGCACCGGCCTGGATGCCATTGAATGGGCAAAACGCATGGTTGAATACGGTGCCGGTGAAATCCTGCTTACCAGTATGGACCGAGATGGCACCCGTGACGGTTTCGATCTCGAACTGACCCGTGCCATCTGTGATGCTGTGGATGTCCCCGTGATTGCCTCGGGTGGTGTGGGTAATCTTGATCACCTTGCAGACGGTGTTATTGAAGGTAAGGCCGATGCCGTGCTGGCGGCGAGTATTTTCCATTTCGGCGACCACACAGTCGGTGAAGCGAAGGCGCATATGGCCACACGCGGCATCGAAGTACGCAAAATGACCGCCGTATAACGGTGCATTTTGTAACCCAATGTCGATATTGGGTATTTTTGCTAGACTGTACAGATAATTATAAAAGTGAATCAGACTATGTCCGACGCCTGGCTGGATGACATCAAGTGGACTGAGGAAGGCCTTGTTCCCGCGATAGCGCAGGAAACCGGAACGGGCAAGGTACTCATGATGGCGTGGATGAATCGTGAGTCCCTGAAGCTGACGGTTGAAGAAGGCAGGGCAATTTACTGGTCTCGATCACGTGGCAAACTCTGGCGCAAGGGTGAGGAGTCTGGCAACGTGCAAAAGCTGCACGACCTGCGCCTGGATTGTGATAATGATGTTGTGCTGATGACCGTGGAACAGATCGGCGGCATTGCCTGTCACACAGGCCGGCACAATTGTTTTTATAAACAGTACCAGGACGGTAACTGGGTAAACGTGGAAAAGGTCCTTAAAGACCCTGACGAGATGTATAAAAAATCATGAGTGATGTCTTACAACAACTCGCGGAAGTACTCGAGTCACGCAAGGGACAGGCGGCAGATGAATCATACGTTGCCAGCCTGTATGCAAAAGGGCTCGACACGATCCTGAAAAAGGTCGGTGAAGAAGCCACCGAAACGGTCATCGCTGCAAAGGGCGGTGACAAGCAACAGATTGTTTATGAAACTGCAGACTTGTGGTTTCACACGATGGTTATGCTCGCGAATGCGGGTCTGGGTCCGGATGATGTGCTTGAAGAACTGGCACGACGCTTTGGCGTATCCGGACATGAAGAGAAGGCTTCGCGATCTAAATAGATTGCAGGCAAAACATTAAGTCAGGAGAAAGATAATGGGCTTTGGTGGAATAGGCGTTGGTTCGCTGATATTGATCCTGGTGATCGTCGTCTTGTTGTTCGGTACCAAGAAACTGCGTAATGTCGGTTCAGACGTTGGTGGTGCCTTGAAAAACTTCAAGAAGGCCATGAAAGACGGTGAAGAAGCGGGTAAAGACACCGCGCAAATCGACAAGAAAGACAGCGATGCAATTGATGCTGAAATTGTCGAGAAGGAAAAGGACAAGAGCTGATCCTGTCCTGTTGCAATGGTGGCATTGCAACCATGAGTCACGCCTGGAAATTCTTGCATGTTTGATATCGGTTTTGCAGAACTCGTGCTTATTGCGATCGTCGCGTTACTCGTGATCGGTCCTGAGCGACTGCCGCGCGTGGCAAAGAGTGCAGGTTTATGGGTCGGAAAGATGCGTGGCTTCGTATCATCCGTGCAGGCTGACATTAACCAGGAACTCAAGGCCGATGAGCTGAAAAAGATCATGGCCCAGCAAGCCGAATCCAGCGGTGTGCATGAGATCATTGAAGATGTTAAGGAAGCCAAAGAATCTATCGCGGGTAACATCAACCAAGTTGGCGATGAAGTGCAAAAGCAAGACTATGCCTTGCGCGCGATTGTCGATGACCAACCTGCCGACTGGGATGGTAATGATGATGGCTCAGGCTCAGCCAGCAATGAACCTGCAAAGATAGAAAAACAAGAAGACAGCGCCAAATGAGCGAGGCGAGTACGAGTTCAGAACCTGCGTTTGTTTCGCACCTCATCGAATTGCGCGACCGCCTGTTACGTGCCGTACTGGTAGTCATTGTTATCCTGCTGCCGCTGCTGTTTTTCTCGGCAGAATTGTTTGAACTCCTGACCATCCCGATTATGGAAGTATTGCCCAAGGGCGAGAAACTCATCGCGATCGATGTTGCCGCACCCTTTTTAGCTCCATTCAAACTCGCGATTTTTACCGCTATCTTTATTGCCGTGCCGTACTTGCTGTACCAGGTATGGGGCTTTATCGCACCGGGCCTGTACCAGAACGAACGTAAACTGGTTGTGCCACTACTGGTCTCGAGCACACTGCTGTTTTATGCAGGCATCGCCTTTGCCTACCTGCTCGTGTTTAAACTCGTGTTTGGGTTCTTTTATGCCATTGCCCCCGACGTGGTCAGTGTCACGCCTGACATCAGCAGTTACCTGAACTTCACCATCAAGATGTTCTTCGCCTTTGGTATCTGTTTCGAAGTGCCGATTGCGACCATCCTGTTGTGCTGGACGGGTATGACCACCCCTGACAAGCTGGCCGACAAGCGCCGCTATGTTATCGTCGGTATTCTCGTCATCGCTATGTTCATGACTCCACCAGATGTTATTTCGCAGTTATTGCTTGGCGTACCCATGTACCTGCTGTTTGAAAGTGGCATCTTCTTTGCCCGTCGCCTGGTCAAACGTAAAACATCTGAAGATGAGGATGAAGACGACGACGAAGACGAAATAGAAAATACCATCATGCCAACTGCGGCGACTGCCACCGCAGCCACATCCGCGGCCGCACAGGCCAGCGTAGCGGAAGAATTTGAAGATGAACCGGAAAACGTCTCCGCCGAACACGCCGAACAAGACACCAGTCACTCTATCTTTGAAGACGATGACGTCGATGAACCCTACATCGAGCCGACCGATGAAGAACTCGAAGCCGAGTTCGATCGTATTGAGGCAGAAGAAGAGGACGACGAAGACGAAGATAATGAGGAAGAAGACCCATCAGCATCTGATGGTGAATCTGACACTGACGCTGACTCAGAAAAGCCTGGCACCAAAGCAGATTAACCAGGTCAAACTGCTGACGTCTTTTGCCTTGACCCATCGGAGATTGCCCTGGATCTTCTGAAAGAAGGTGGGTGTATTCAAAATGAAACTTGAAGGAATTCACCTGAAGGCCAGGTGTTTGTGAGCAGTGATGACAGGCGTTTCAGTAAGCGGTATTCCATCTGGGGCAGAATACGCTTTAAAAAAATCAATATGGTGTTTTATCGTTCTTAAATTCGCATAACCAGGTATTCAAAATATACTTAATTATACTCACCAGGAAGATCGTTCTTTTTAACCGTAACCCTGCCGACCTTCTTGCCTGATATCCTCAATAATTCATCACCTGAAAATTCAAAACCGAGTTTTAATGCAATTCGTGCAACATCGTCGGCCGTTGAAGTTGCAAGCACTTCATTTTTAAGTTCAGGTTCAGACTGCATTTTCTTTAAAAATGCCTCGAGCTGATCTAATGCCATTTTGAAACTCCTGTTCTTGTTACATGCTCATTTGTTAAGCAGAGAAATCACTACATATTTCATGTGAATTCTACGGTTCTTCCAAGATATAGGCAATGATTTGCAACCCCCTGATAACTATATATTGTGTAAAACATAACATAGCAGTGATAATTAAAAGGCTATTTGATTATGTTCTAAACGAGAGGGGACTCAAAATGCGACGGTTAGGGCAAAGATTTGGGTCAGAATACGATTACCTATATTCTATACAACTTAAACATAATCTATCTCAAATAATAAATTGAAACGTTCAACAGCAGCCATATCGCTTTCAGCGCTGGTCTTTCCAGGTGCGGGGCATATTTATTTGAAAATGTATTGGCAAGGCTGCGTGTTGTTAATTGCTTCGTTGAGTGCTGTGTCCTACCTGATGATCAAGGCTATTGAGAAGGCACAGGCTATTTCAAACAAGATCATTGCCGGTGATATTCCACTCGACATGTCTGTCATTAGTGAACATGTTCAGCGCCAGGTTTATGGAGTTGATGGACAGTGGGTAACGGTTTCGACCTGGGTTTTTTTCAGTTGCTGGCTAGTTGGCATTATCGATACCTACAGGTTGAAACATAAACTAGATACGGATTAAGCGGCGGCATTTCAGGTTCATAGTGAGATATTTCCACCCATTGGGAATAAAATCTCATTTCTGTTGTCTATCCAGTACACACAAAATAACAAGGACAGGTGCCACATGTTTCGTTGTTGGTTGCTTATTTTACTGGTTTTCCCACTTGCCGCACAGGCAGACCTCGTTAATACCCTTCAGGAAAACCCTTCACCTTACCTTCGCATGCACAGTGGCGACCCGGTGCATTGGCAGGAATGGAACAGTGATACGGTAGCCAAGGCACGTGATGAAAATAAACTGCTGTTTGTATCGATTGGCTATTTTGCCTGTCACTGGTGCCATGTCATGCAGAAAGAAAGTTATCAGGCCGAGGATATTGCCAACCTGTTGAACAAGGATTTTGTGCCAGTCAAGGTCGATCGTGAACTTAACCCGGCACTGGATGCACGCCTGATCGAGTTTGTTGAACGTACCCGTGGCTACTCTGGTTGGCCGCTTAATGTATTTGTCACACCCGATGGCTACCCACTGATTGGAATTGTCTACCTGCCCCACGATGATTTTAAGGATCTTGTCAGTAAACTTTCTGTTTTATGGAAACAGGATTCACAAGGTCTAGGCAGTGATGCCAAGGGTGCAGCCATTGAGTTAACTGCGCCGGAATTGAATATGGACAGGCGGCCCCTTGCTACAACGCCAGGAACACTGGGTAACTTGATGGTGAACAACTCACTGGCACAGGCGGATTTATTTATGGGCGGCTTTGGCGAGCAAAGTAAGTTCCCCTCGGTGCCAAAATTGTCAGCCTTATTACACGCCTATCAACGAAATCCGGATGAGAAATTGGGCAAGTTCCTGCGCCGAACACTGGATAACATGCAGAACCATGGCCTGAATGATTCATTGGGCGGCGGATTTTTCCGTTATACCGTCGATCCACAGTGGCGTGTGCCACACTTTGAGAAAATGCTCTATGACAACGCTTTATTGGCAAGCCTGTATTTCGACGCCGGTGAGATTCTCGGTCAACCCCGCTACAGCGCAACGGCACTGACGACTACGAAGTTCATGCGCGAGACACTCGGCCGTCAAAACGGCGGACTGGTTGCAAGTCTTTCAGCTGTTGATGATAAAAATATAGAAGGCGGTTACTACTTGTGGAACCTGGATGAAATAAAGAAGGTTCTGAATGCAGAAGAATGGCGCGTCGCTGAGCAGGCATGGGGTCTTTATGGTTCACCAACCCTTGAAGGGACATTCCTGCCCGCAATGGAACGTAAATTTGATGAATTGGCAGGTGAACTGGGTTTGACGGTCACAGAAATTAAAACCGTGCTTGCCTCGGCACGTAGCAAGTTACTTGAGGTCAGGGCACAGCGTGGCCTGCCCGTCGATGATAAATTTATTACCGCCTGGAATGGTTTGTCATTATCAGCATTTGTCGCCGCGGCCAAATACACCGGGGATAGTCGTGAGCAAAAGGCTGCACAGACGCTGCACGACTATATCGTCCATGAGCTATGGGATGGCAACTCACTTATTCGTGCCCGCAGCCATACAGGTAAGGTAATCGGGGACGGTAAGCTTGAAGATTATGCCTTTGTCGCACAAGGCCTGCTGGACTGGGCGGACTATACCGGTGATGCACAGGATTACCAGTTGGTTGCTAAAGTGATTGAGCAAAGCTGGAAACGCTTCGTTACCACGCGAGGATGGAAACTCAGTGAAAGCAGCCTGTTGGCCTATGGCGAAAGTGAAGCGGTGATCAGTGACGGACCGATGCCCTCACCGGCAGCGCTGATAATACGCATTAGCCAACAGCTGAAGAAAAGGAATATTGAAACGGGCGTATCCGATGACAGCTTGCTCGCAATCCTCGCGGCCAGTGAGGCATCAGTACTGGAAGACCCGTACTGGTTTGCGAGTTACGTGGCGGCGTTTGAAGCCTTGAGTGAGCCAGCTCTTAACTGACGCAGGCAATGCAGGCTGTAGTACATTATCGGGATCAGTAGCAGGCTGACAAACAACGAGAAGGCCAGGCCGGAGACAATCGTAATCGCCAGGGGTTGCAGCATCTCGGCGCCTTCACCAATCTTCAGTGCCAGAGGCAACATCCCAACCACCGTGGTGAGTGTGGTCATCAGGATAGGGCGGAGTCGTAGTCCTGCTGCAGTGATAACAGCATCGAGTAATTCCAGTCCTTTTGCACGCTGCAGTTCAATGTATTCCACCAGTACGATGGCATTATTAACTACGATCCCGGCAAGCATAATCAGCCCTAACCAGACAGGCATCGACAGGGGAATGCCGGTACTAAGCATGCCAATGGCGACACCAATGGCGGCAAATGGAATACTCAGCAGGATAAGGATTGGATTTAGCAGCGACTCGTATTGGACGGCCATGACGACCAGCACCAGGAACAGCGCGAGACCGAGCAGCAGGCTGAACAGTTGCTGGCCTTCCTGCAGGGCTTGTTTATCACCGCCATCATAGAAGGTGTAACCATCAGGCAACTCAAGATCAGCCAGGCGTTGTTCAACATCGGCATGGACTTCACCGGTGGTGTACTTTGTTGTCGTGATTGAGGCACCGACTTCTACATAGCGCTGCTGACGATCACGCAGGATCTGCGCCGGGCTGGCAATGATGTTGACCGCGGCAATATCCCCGAGGTGAATGGCTGGCCTGCCTTCGCGTGAACTAAATAACAGTACGGATTCTATGTCTTGCGGTGATTCGATGCGTTCGCGTGGCAGCCTCAGGCGCACATCATAACTGCGATCACCTTCAATGTAATCGGTGACAATCTTACCTTCCAGCGCATAACGCATGGCCTGGGAGACATCTTCGATGTCGAGTTGAAGAGCCGTGGCACGCTCACGATCGACTTCGATGGCCAGTTCCTGGCGGATTTCTTCAGACGAGTGTTTCAGGTTGCGTAGACCTTTAGTACCACGCAGCCGTTGCATGATCTCGTCACCGATCAAATCTAGTGTGGCGAGATCAGGTCCTTGTATGCGCAGGCTCAGGTCATCGTCGCCACGGCTGGTGCGAATACCACGAATACCATAGGTACGCAGGCGAACACGGAAGCCGGCAAGATTCTGCTTGCGAATCAGCTTGTTGATCTTGTCTTTCCATTGTTCACTGCTGATATCGCGTTCATCACTGGGAACAAGTTGTACGGTGAGGGTACTCTTGTTACTGGCCTCGTACTCAGAGCGACCGAAGATATAGCCGCCAACGATTGAGAACACGCCGGTGACTTCAGGTTGTGCGCGTAGCAGTTTTTCGATGCGTTGTACGGTGCTGTCCATTTCACTTAAAGAAACCCCAGGGTCTGCATTGATGCTGACACGCAGTTTGCCGTCATCAAACTTCGGCAGGAAGATTTGTTTATCCGGGTTAAAAACGGTAATAACGCTAAAGCCAAGCCCGGCAACCAGGCTGGCGACCAGCGCGAGTTTAAAAAACCAGCTATTAAGCAGGCCAGTAAGCAGTTTGGTATAAAGCATGCGCAGGTGTTTGACGCCTGAATCAATCAGGTGGCGCAGGCGACTGCGACGTTGGCTGGCCGTGTGTGCAGCCAATGAAGGAACCAGCGTCAGGGCGACAATCATTGATGCAACAATCGCGGCCGAAATGGTGAAGATCAGTTCACGGAACAACAGTCCTATCAGTCCGCCAATAAACAGGAACGGCAATACCGCGGCAAGGTTGGTACTGGTAGATGCGACAATGGCGCTGTTAACCTCGGTGGCAGCAGTGATGGCTGAACGTGCGTCTGCGGACAAGGGGTTGGCTTCATCGGTCGCTTGAGATTGGCTATCACGCTGGTGACGGGCAATGTTCTCCAGCATGACGATGGTGTTATCGACCAGCATGCCCACACCGAGTGCAAGACCGCCGAGTGTCATGATATTCAAGGTGAGATCGCCAAGGCCCATAATGATAAAGGTGACCATGATGGCGATAGGAATAGCGCTACCAATGATCAAGGTGTGGCGCAGGTTACCGAGAAAAATAAATACCACCAACATGGCGAGAACAGCACCACTGAATGCAGCCAATGAGGCATTATTCAGAGCATTGCGGACATACACGGCCTGGTCGTTGACGTTCTGAACTGCAGTGCCATCGGGTAAGAGTTGCTGGTCTTCAAGCCAGTCCAGTTGTGCAATCACCAAATCCGCGACACTGACTGTATTCGCTGAGGGCTGTTTCTGGATAGATATCTTGACGCCAGGGATATCGTTATAGCGAACACGCAGGCGTTCTTCTTCACTGCCATCAATGACCTTTGCAATTTCACCGAGTCGCACGGTATTACCATCAGCCAGTGATAAGGGCAGGTTGACGATATCATCGACAGTATTAAAACGGCCCGAGGTACGACTAATAATTTCCTGTCGTTGCATGATCAGGCGACCGGCAGGTGCTTCAATATTTCCACGTTGCAGTGCAGTAACAACATCTTCAATACTTAGGCCAAGTCCGGCAAGACGTTCTTGATCCGGCTGGATGAGGATTTCACGGATCAGGCCACCACCCACCTCGACCGCGGCGACGCCGGGTAGATTCAGGAACCACTTACTGAAGGTGTTATCGACCCAGTCTCGTAGCTGCACGGAGTCCATTGTTTCAGAACTGACGACGTATTCCAGTACCGGACGCTGAGAGGGGTCACGCTTATAAATAACAGGCGGGTCTATCGAAGTAGGGAGAAACCGCTTGGCGCGATCCAGCCGTGTACTGGCATCGCGCAGTGCCACGTCGATGTCTTTGCCGTAATTGAATGACAGGTCAACCGCGCTTCGGCCTTCCGAGGTACGTGACTGCACGCTGACGGCATCCTCGGTAATGGCAAGCTGTTCTTCGAGTTGCCGGGTGATGCGATCTTCCATCACTGTAGCAGGCACACCGGGATCGATAATACGAACCCGTACATCCGGGTAAATGATATGGGGCAACAGGTTTATTGACAGGCGATCCAGGACAAATGCACCAAGCATCACAACGGCCAGTGTAATCATAATCACACCGACAGGGTGACGAATAGACCAGCTGGCCAGTCCACCGCTCCTGAAACGCATTTGATGGGTCATGAGTGACATAGGTTGACCTGGTTATGAGCCGTTTTTGTTGAGGTTTGCGGTACGCACTGACTTGCCCGGTTTCAGACCAAGGAAACCCTTTACGACAACACGCTGACCATCGTTGAGGCCGTCAAGGATTTCAATGTTATCGGTAAAGCGTAGCCCGGTACTGACATAGTTACGTGCTGCCTTATTGTCCTGGTTAACAGTGTAAACATAGCTACCCTCATTATCCTGACGGATAGCGCTAAATGGTATGAGACGACGTGGCAAGGGTTTTGAATGTAACGTGACACGACAGAACTGACCGGGGCGTGCACCAACTGGCGCAGGCTCAAGAATAACTTCGACAATTCCGTTGCGGGTACTCGCATCAATGGTGGGGTGGATACGTAAAATCGTACCTTTGGAAACCTGGTTAGGTAGCGCATCAATACGCACATCAACATTGTCACCGACTGCGAGTGAAGGGATTAGCAAGTCCGATATGGCGACTTCTGTAATCAGGGTGTCCGTGTCAATCAGGGTGAGTAGATGTGTATGGCGCGGCGCTACATCACCGGGTTCGGCAAGTCGCTTACTGATGATGCCAGTCATGGGAGAGTGCAGTGTAGTCAGGTTCAGGCGCGTATTGAGAAGACGCAGCTCAGCCTCTGCGACATCCAGTGCGGTATGCGCGCGATTGAGTTCGTCTTCTGCAACAAGGCGTTTTGTGCGCAGTGCCTTGAGCCGTTTAACATCCTGTTGTGCCTGTGAAAGGGTCGCATTGGCCTTGTCGAGCTGTGCACGCAGGAGACGATCATCAATGCGTAGCAGTACTTCACCCTTTTTAACCTGATCACCTTCATAAAACGGTAAGGCTGTCAGGGCACCTTCTTCCTGGTTAAAGATACGTACCAGCTTGCGTTCACGGAGCGTGCCTGTGCGTTGGCTGCTGTGCTGAACGCTGCGTGTTTGTACCATGGCCAGTTCCACTAGCTGCGCAGGTCGCTTGGACTTTTTCGGCTTGCCAGCGGGTGTCTTAGTGTCACAGCCAGCCATGCCGATTGCGAAAACCAGGCTGAATAGCACGAGCTTGAAGAGAGTTTTTATCGTCATTTTTAGGCCAGCTTGTCTGGAAATTCTATATAAATCATATACTAAATAACCATATATTGTAATCAGGCTTTTTGCAAAAAAGGTGTATTTTGCAGTCTTTTGCAGTCATTGAAGAATATGCATAGATTGCAGCGTGTATAAAAAACATACACAGCGTGTGATGACATCAAAACAACAACAATATAGACACACGCGAAGCCATTTTGTTTATTTTGATTTGCTAGAGGGGTAATTAAGCATGTTTACTCGAGTTATTTCTGCAATGCTGAAGTTTGCGGCTGTATTAGGATGTCTTATGGTCTTACCTGCCAGCCATGCTCTTGCCGTTGAGAAAGGTGTCATTACATTTACCACGGCACCTACCCAGTCGGTAAAAGAAACCCAACGTATTTATGGGCCACTGGTGGATTACCTGGCCAAGGTGAGCGGCAAGGACATCAAATTGGTTCCCGCGCGTAATTTTCTGGAATACACGAGTAAAATGCGCAAAGGAAAATACGATATCGTTTTTGACGGCCCCCACCTGGTCAGTTGGCGTATGGATAAGGTGAATCATGTTCCGTTAGCGCGCTTGCCTGGTGAACTTGTATTTGTTGCAGCCGTAAAAGATGGCGTAGGGGTTACCGATATTAAGCAATTGATTGGTAAAAAGGTTTGTGCAGTTAATTCCCCGAACCTTGCTACGTTAACTGTGTTGGATTTATTCCCTAACCCGGCACGTCAGCCATTAATTATTTCGGTTCGAAGTTTCAAGGAAGCCTTCCAGTGCATGAAGAGTGGTCGCGGCATGGCGGCATTCCTGCCGGTTAAGTTCTGGAATAAATTTACCAAGAAAGGGAAAACAGGGGGAATGAGTATAGTTTATTCCAGTGATAAAGCGCCGTTGCCAACACGAACATTTTCAGTTTCAAACCGGTTGGATGAAGAAACACAGGATAAATTGAAGCATGCATTTTTAAATACAAATGGTGTGGAGGGTGCGAAACCGCTACTTGAACGTTTTCGTAGCAAGAGTTTTGTACCTGCGACTGAACAGGAGTTTGAGGGATTGTCGCGCCTGCTGTCTTCAGTGTGGGGTTTTCACGAATAACATAGTTTCGAGTGGTAGGTCGTACTAGGCGCCGTAAGGCGCCTTTTTTTTATCGGTAAGGGTTGTAGGCTTTCAGTTTACGGAATTCGTCTGTACGCACGCGAATAGAAGTGCGAAGTTTTTGAATGGTTAGCTGGAATTGTTGAATGGCCTGATCGAATGATCTTAACTGTTCTGCGAGTCGTGCACGTGTCGCCTCTGTATTACGTTTGTTATTTATGACAAACCGATTATGTTGCGCATCTGTTTCGAAACGACGTTGTGTTTCCTGTGCCTGGGCCAGTTTTAATTCCAGTGAGGTGATTTCTTGTTTGAGCGTGTAGAGTTTGCGACCGAAGCGATAGGCATCGATAAACATGGGTTCAAGTTTTGTTGGGCAAACGTTTTTATAGCTAGAACCCGCAATGCCTTGTTGATAGCCATGGCTGGCCTGACAATAATGTAGCAGTCCTTTGTCTCGTCCTTTAAAGTAGGCACGCTCGTCAGGAACAACCTTGTGTTCAGCACAGCTCCTGCGGTGTTGTTCAAGACGTTTAAGTGTGTGTCCACTACGGCCGTCACCGAGGCCAAGTAATTCCCAGTTTGTATCTGAACAGGTATTCTTGGATGCGGACACACAGCCACTTAGTGTCAGTACAAGACACAGATGAAAGACTGCACAGTGTGATTTTTTCACAAACATTCCATGGGCGCATGATTAGTTTCAGTCAAGAGTAACCTGAATACAAAATTGAAAACAAGAAGGTGAGGAGAATTAAGCGGATTTTTCGAGATGTGATTGCACAAAGCTTATGAAGTCTTGTTCGCTAAGCGGCTTACTGAAGTAATAGCCTTGAATCTCATCGGCTTGTTGTTGTTTAAGGAAATTATAGTGCGATTGTTCTTCTGCACCTTCGGCAATGATATGCATGTTAAGACTTTTAGCCATTGCAATTATGGCCCTGGCAAGTTCACTGTTTTCACCATTGTCATTTATGTCTTTAATGAAAGCCCGGTCAATCTTGAGCGTGTCGAGCGGCAAGTGCTGTAACATGCTAAGAGACGAGTAACCGGTTCCGAAGTCATCCATAGCAATTTTGAAGCCTTTATCGCGAAGGTTATTGAGGATGGAAATAGCCTTATCCATGTCATCAATAACTGCCGATTCAGTAATCTCGATTTCAACCAACTGGGGCGTAACCCCTGTTTTCGCGATAATTTCAGTAATGATTAAATTAAGGTCAGGGTCGGCGAGCTGCTTTGTCGATAAATTAATGCCTACTCTCAGGTTTAGGTTGAACTGTTCATTAATGGTCTTTGCAGTATGACAAGCCTGTGTGAATACTTGCTCACCTATCGGAATAATGAGTCCGGATTTTTCTGCGATGGGTATAAATTGTAGAGGCGAGAGTATCCCATGCTCAGGATGCTGCCACCTGACAAGTGCTTCCATACCAGCAATCATGCCGGTGTTTACATTTATCTGTGGTTGATAATGAACAATAAATTCATTTTTCCTGATGGCCTCACGAATCGATTTTTCCATTGTTAGTTGTTCAAGTGAATTACTCGTCATTGTTGATGAATAATTCGTCACAGTATCACTCTGTTTACGAGATTCATTCAAGGCGAGGTTAGCCATGCGGATAATGTCCTTGTCTTTCGATGCATGATAGGGGTAGTAGGACAGGCCTATGCTGGCAGTGGGTATAATTTCTCTACCTGATATTACGATGGGCTCAGCGACATATGAGCGAATGCGGTTTGCATTTTCAATGCCTTCATCTGTGCTTGCAAGGTCCTTTTGAATAATCGCAAAAGAATTTTCATCGAATCGATATATGGATAAGTTCTCAGAGAGTAAGGCCTTTAGTATATTTGCAATATTCAGGATGACCATATCGAATCCTGTGTGACCAAATGATTCGACTATCTGTTCAGACTTATCAATACTAAAAAGCATTAAGGACATAATTGAATCATTGAGCTGAGCTTCACTCAAGGCGTGCTTAATATGGCGATCAAACATCCTCCTGTTAGGGAAGTGCGTAAGTGAGTCATAGAATTTTTGAAAATGTATAAGTTCTTCAGCACGGTGCCTGTCGGTAATATCTTGCATCGTCCCTACTATGAGCACTGCTTGGTTTTCACTATTTGTTTTAACCTCGCCTTGTTGTTCAATGAATTTTTCACTCCAATCAGCGAAGACCACACGGTGTTGTAATGTAAACGGCTCGGCATTTGATATTGCTGATTGCAAAGCCTTTTTAACATACTCAACATCATCTTTGTGTACGTAGGATAAAAAATCACTCATTGAACTAATAGAATCAGTCGTAGTATCAAGAATGTTGGCCACTTGTTTTGAAATAGAAATACCTTTATCAGTAAGGTTGCATTGCCAGTAGCCAAGTTTGGCAATTTTTTGTGCATTTTCCAGGCGTTCCTGGTTTTCCTTCAGTTCATGAAGCATGCACCTGCTACGTTGGGCGTAGCGAACGCGTTGTGCCAGTAAAGGGAAATTAAGCGGCTTGGTAATAAAGTCAGAAGCACCTGCTTCAAAAGCCTTGTTTACGGACTCAACGTCATCCAGTCCGGTCAGCATCAGGATTTGCAGACTTTCATCGTCTGAGTAATTACGAAGTGCTTTACATGTCTCGTAGCCATTCATGACAGGCATCATCACATCTAACAGGACAATGTCGACAGGTTGATGCTGAAAAGCGGTTAGGCCAGATTGACCATTATTCGCCTCACTTACCTCATAACCTGCATCACGAAGCACCTTGCTCACCATCTTGAGTGTGATCGGATCGTCATCAATAATAAGTATCTTCGGCATGTTGCTCGCCGGATCATTAGGTGGGTTTTGTGTAGAAGTGCTCATTGCAGGTCTTTGACCATTGAACGGGCGCGTTCAAATTCACTTGTTACAACTTGTCTGGCTTCAATACTATCGACCTGGCTACCGTTATTGATACTGACTTCAATTATGTTGAAGGCACTTGAAAGCGCGGACAACGCCAGGTTGCCACTTGCGCTCCTTAGTTGGTGCGAAATACCTTTGGCCAACTCAAGGTTATTATTTTCTAGTGCTTCACACATGGTTGAAATTAGATCAGGTGTTTCATTGAAAAACTGGCTGACAATGTCATAGAACTCATCATTCAGCATGAGTGCCAATCCCTGGTAGGTCTCAATATCCACCGATGGCATGTCGTGAATCTCGGAAAGTGTCATTGTTGCACCGTATCGAGTTGTAGTTATGTTGTTGAATTGCAACAACATAGAGCATAAAACTGTAAATAAGCTGAGTCAGCGTAATTAGTACTACATAGTGTAATGGTTTATATAAAAAAAGCATAAATCACACACCGGTCATGTTGAAAAGTTATACCTTGGTTAATAAGAAATTGCATAAATATGAAGTCAAACAAGATTGAATCGTATGGAAATTGTTAGTTCGGTTGCTTAAATCATAATTTAGTATAGTTTGCAGAGACAGATTTTGTCAGGTTATATAGACGAAAGCATAGCGGTGCATTAATGTTCGTGGCTGGACAGATAAGCGAAATCAGAAGGTATCTAGACGTATATGGATCAGGGCAACATCAAGTCATGCCGTATTCTCGTCGTGGAAGATAACCATATTAACCAGAAAGTCATTAAAGGTTTATTAGTCATCTTTGGTTATGAGCCTGATGTGGTAGAAAATGGTAAGCAAGCCGTCGAGAAGGTTGCTGAAGGCGCTTACGACATTGTTTTTATGGACTGCCAGATGCCGGAAATGGATGGTTATGAAGCTACGATGTTAATCCGGGAAAGTGAAACTGATAACCATACAGTCATTATTGCAATGACAGGTAATTCGATGGCAGGTGACCGTGAAAAGTGCCTGGCGTGTGGTATGGATGACTATGTGAGTAAGCCATTAAGAATCGAAGAGCTCAAGTCTACCCTGGAAAAGTGGATTCCAACACAGTAGTAATATTCAGTGACGTTGATACTGGCGATAGCTGCTTCTGGCACGTTATGTTTATTCTCAAAATCCTTTCAAGTAAACATCATTTCTGAGTGTTAGATCGTCTGAAAGTACTTTATATCACTCTAATGCTGATGAGCGTCGAACCTAAGCTCAGGCTAGACTCATATGCATTATTCACAGAGAAATGGTTTTGTTGTTTGCCATCAAGCACTAAAGGCTCAGCAGTTGCCGTGTGAAATATCAGTGTAATCTAACAATTTCAATGAGGTTTATGTCTTGAAGTGAAGTCGTAACACTATGAAATACGAAGGAAATAGTATTTTGATCAATATTTTACAATGTTTTAACAGTTTACTAGGCAGAAATATGATTACTTAAGTGTTCTGGTCAGGATTAGTCTATAAAGTAGTAGGGGAAGAGTTAAAAAGGCGGTCCATGCAAAACAATATACGCTTATTACTGATTATCAGTTTCGTTCTCACAGTCATCATTTTTGGTGGTGTGTTCAGTTATGGAATTTCCCAGATTGAGAGTGTGAGGGACCAGAGTAATAAGATTGTCGCTAATAATAATACCAAATCTGAGATTATTGGCACGATGGTGTTCGCGGCGCGTGAGCGAGTACTTGATCTATATGCAATGATAAATTCAGATGACCCTTTTGAAAGGGATGAGCTTTTTCTTGATTTTAATAAACAAGGTGCTGTTTTTGCACGGGCAAGGCTCAGGTTACTTGCGCTTGAATTAACAGATAAAGAAATTGCTATCCTGGAAAGACAGGGAGCTCTAACCGGGAAGTCAGTGCCTATCCAGAACACAATGGTGGACTTAATTCAGACCGAAGAGATTGAAGAGGCGCGTCGACTGTTAAATGAAAAAGGTGTTGAAGCACAAGACAAGGTCCTTGAACAACTTGTCCTCCTCGAGGATCTGCAGGAGCAAAGTTCTAAGCAAATACTAAAGGAAATAGATAAAAAGTTTATACGGGGCCGTGAAACCATTTTGGTCTGGTCCTTGTTTGCATTTATGTTGGGAGGAATCGTTGCGTATAACGTATTGAAAAAAACTGGAAAGATCGAGCACAGGTTATTCCAGGAGATTGAAAAGACACGTGCAACACTGGTTTCGATTAACGATGCGATTTTGACGATAGATAAAGAAAACAATATTCTTTTTTCAAATAAGAGAGCAGAGGAGATTTTTGGAAAGAATATTGTACATATGAAGATTGAAAACATCCTTGGGTTTATTGATCTTACTGAATTGGAAAACAAACAGGATATATACCACGGTAATGTCGGCCGATATGAAGCAAATCTAAACAGTATTAATTATATTTTTGATGTCACAGTAAGTGATATTAGAAATGAGCGGGATGAAAATGTAGGAAGCGTACTAGTATTACATGATGTAACCAACATGGTCGATGCACAAAAGCGATTACAAATAGCAAATGAAACACTGGAAAAAAGAGTAGAAGAGCGCACCTTAAGTCTTGGGGTTACAAATGAACAACTAAAGGAATCACTTAAGTCGCTTGCAGAAACACAGGAGAACCTTATTCATTCGGAAAAGATGGCGGCACTAGGTGGATTAGTGGCGGGGATATCTCACGAAATAAATACGCCTATTGGGATTAGTGTAACGTCTGCGACGAATATTGAAGAAAAAATAAAGGCGATGGATAAGGACTTTACCACCGGTGAACTGACAAAGGATGGCTTTGCTTCGTATATTGATCATTCCATGAAAGGGCTGAAGATATTAATCAAGAACCTGGGAAGGGCATCCGACTTGATCCGGAGTTTTAAACAGGTTGCAGTTGATCAATCAAGTGATGAAATACGAGATATAAATCTTCGCAGTTACTGTAATGAGATTATATTAAGTTTGCATCCCAAGTTGAAGAAAACACGCATCAAGGTGGATAACCGTATTACAGATAGTATAAGTATGCGGACAAACCCCGGCGCACTCTACCAAATACTGAGTAACCTGATCGTTAACAGTGTCGTACATGGTTTTGAGGGAGCTAATGTCAGTAATCCAGAGGTTATTATCGAGGCAGAAGTCGAAGACGAGTACGTATCAATACAGTATCGAGATAATGGTATTGGTGTTGAAAAGAGTGTGTTATCAAAGATATTTGAGCCATTTTTTACTACTAAACGTGGGCAGGGTGGCAGCGGACTTGGAATGAATGTCGTTTATAACCTCATTACCACGACATTGGATGGCAGGGTTAGCGCAGAAAGTGAACCTGGGGAAGGATTGGTTATAAGTATATCAGTCCCGTTAACATTAAAAGGTGATGTATGAGTTCTGATGAATTATTGTTTTCTGATCAACCACAAAAATCGAGTGACAATAAAATTTTCAAGCACTCATGGAAAGTTTTAATTGTTGACGATGAGCCATCCATACACGAGGTAACTGTCCTAGCGCTGGATGGATTTGAATTTGATGGCAGGGATATCCAGTTCCTGCATGCCTTTAGTGGCGAAGAGGCGGTGACACTTATGGATAGTCATCCCGATATAGCCGTGGCGCTAATAGATGTGGTGATGGAATCAGAACACGCTGGCCTGGACCTGGTCGAAACGATTAGAAATAAATTGAATAACGACATAATCAGGATTGTACTGCGTACGGGTCAGCCCGGGCAGGCACCTGAACGATCTGTTATCAGGGAATATGATATTAATGATTACAAGGAGAAAACAGAACTAACATCTCAGAAACTATTTTCAGTTGTCTACACAAGCATTCGTTCATACCGGGATATTGCTGCACTTGAAGCGAACAGGAAAGGTCTTGAAAGAGTTATTACTGCATCAACTGAGGTATACAAGGTAAGAAAACTTTCCGAGCTGATTCAGGGCGTACTTGAACAAATCGTTGCCGTGCTCTATCTCGATAAAGATACGGTCTATGTGAATTTCGATAGTATTGCCATTGAGGGGGAACAGGGAGATGCCAAGATCCTGGCAGGAACAGGACAATACAATGAAATGACAGGTAAGGATCCATTTTCAGAGCTTGATGAAGACCTGCTAGATATACTAAAGCAGGCTATTGAGAAAAAAACCATTGTTTCAAATAATGGATATTACGGTATCTATTTTAGTCCAAATGACAAACTTGATGATGTACTCATCTTCTCGAGTCAGCAGGCTCTCGAGGAGGACAGTATTCACTTACTGGAATTATTCTGCAATAACATCGGTATCGCATATATGAATTTGCTCTTGCATAAAGAGATAGAAGATACGCAACGTGAAATTCTATACATGCTGGGTGAGGCCATTGAAACACGCTCAAAAGAGACCGGTAGCCATGTCCGCCGTGTCGCTGAATATTCTCGTCTACTGGCTAAATTTGTTGGACTGTCTGAAAGAGAAGTGGAGCTCATTTTGCTTGCAACACCACTGCATGACTTTGGCAAGATTGGTATACCAGATCGAATCCTGCATAAACCGGGTAAGCTGGACGAAGACGAATGGGATATGATGCAGTTGCACGCCGAGCTTGGCGAGGCAATGCTGAAAAAATCAGATCGGGAAATAATGAAAGTGGCTGCGGTCATTGCTGGGCAGCATCACGAGAAATGGGATGGCACGGGGTATCCATCCAAGCTCGAGGGAGAGGATATTCATATCTATGCAAGGATTACCGCCCTTGCAGATGTATTTGATGCACTGGGCAGTAAGCGTTGTTACAAGGATCCCTGGCCGATGGATAAAGTCGTGCAATTAATAAAAGATGAAAGTGGTAAACATTTTGATCCAGAGTTGGTTAATATTCTTTGTGAGAATCTCGATTTATTTAATGCGATAACAGAAAAATACCCAGACTAATTTTATCATTAACATCGATTTACTGTATGAGAAAGTACGAATGGTATGTTTGTAGGTCGCCGTGTACATATCAAATAAGTGTGGAGATATAACTACATAATATTGCAGACTATTTATCTATAGCACTAAATAAAAAAAATTGAGAGGCGAGCTTGCAGGGTCTACACTGTACATATTATAGAAGGCTCTAGTCAGGACTTATATGTAGTGGCGCATCATGGTTAGGCTCAGATTGCTTTCTTTTCGCGCTTACCGCCTTCTATACGCGCATTCTGCCTAAGATATCCATAGTTAAAGTTCACCGTTGTCAACCACTACGTACCTGTTATGTAGAATTGTATGCGCCATATATACAAGGAGGATGGCATTATGAAATTCTTGATAGTAATTTTCTCAATATGCATCATGTTCATGCCACTAACTACCTCAGCAAATCTACTTGTCTTTGAAGATATAGATGACAATGCCGATGGCTGGATAGACAAGGTAGAGGCAAGTCAGCGCCAGGATCTGATACAGAACTGGAACATCATAGACAGTAATCGAGATGGTGTGATTGGTGACAGTGAGTATTTACGGTACGAAGGCAGGGAGCTTTATGTACCGCCGTATGATAGTCAGTACATGGATCCGGGTGCCGGACCAATTTAAAATTGTACGAAAACTGAATCTGAGATTATTTACCCGCCTGGTGCTAATCAGGCGGTAAGGGTTAATTAATTTAAATTCAGCCATTCATGCTTCAACGAAACACTTGCCATACCATTTTTTAAAAACATCCTGTAATCTGATCCGACTAATATCCTTCATAGCAAGGCCTGGTTAAGTTTGAGTCGAAAACGTCTTTACATGGTATTTCTTGTAGTGATCAGTATCTTGATGCTGATCCTGTATATGAATATATCCGCCATCATTGAGTCCGCCATCGTGTCAAAGCTGGAAGCGATCGGGGCAAGCGAAGTTGTCATTGGAGTAATGGATGTAAACGAAGAAGCAACTGCGATAGATGAAATCGCTTTTTTTATACATGATGAATCAAGACGCTATCACTTTTCAATCCATGAACTAACCGTTTCATATGAGCCTCGTGAGTTATTGTCAGGAAGGATTCATTCCGTGTCAGTTAAGGATATCAAGGTAAACATAAAAGAGTTAAGTATCGTCAAGCCCCGTGATGTTGGTAGTAAAAATAATGAGTACCAAAATATTTCATTGTTAGGTTTTTTAGAAAATCCCCCACTCAATCGTTTCGATATTGAAAATATTGAGGTTCTGGCAGAGCGTAAAACGGGTAAGCAGCAAACCATAGTGCTGAATGGCGATGCGGTGATAAGACAGGGTGCTGCACAGGCTCGGGTCGAGATCAGTTTGGGAAAGTATACCAAGCAGGAACTTAACCTTGATATCAACGCGGCAGGCAAAGCCATGTTGACAGTAGCGGCTAGTGATAAAGCGAATGACTTATCACCCTATATAAGGATGGTTGCGAATAAAATAAGCTTAGATAGTCAGCGACTAGGTACCGATATATCCATTAATATAGACCTCGGGATTGTGCAAGAAGTCATTAGAGCCTGGGGATTTGAGCCGCTCCAGGGGACAGTACAAGGAAGGCTGACAGCACAAGGGCCAGTCAATATTCCATTTGAACATGACAGTGATAGTGACGCGGCTCCATGGTGGGACGCAAACGGTGAGGCGACAGTACAAAGTAGTGAAATAGAGACAATCGGTCAGGATATTGAACTCAAATTACCGTTTAAACTGAGTATGGATAACGAGTTAATACAATGGCAGTTCGCCAACACGGCGAATCTTTCCTTGGTGCCGGATGTAAGGTTCCTTGCAGACGGAGAGATTAAGGAAGCAATGCGTGAGCAAAGCACACAGCGCATGATGGTCACTTTGCCACAAGCTGTAAATGTGAGTTTCAGAAAGATAGAGGGGGCATACGACTCTTCAACATTAATGCTAGATGAACCTGTAAAACTGGTATACGGCGATGATAAGGCTAAGTTGTCGTTTGAAGCATTGCTGGAAAAATTACAACTTTCAATGCACAAACAACCAATATTAAGTTTTGATGCAGGTTATTCGTTTGCATTGAATAACACATCGTTACCGGTAAAGAATATTGATGTGAAAGGAAATACGCGTGTTCAACTAGAAAACGACACGCTAAAAATAGACCTGCAGCCAGGGACATCATTGGTCATGAGCGACATCGTGAAGGATGCTTTAAAGGTTCAGGCAATAACATCAAAAATAGAAAAACAGGCAAACTGCAAATACACAGTTAAGGGTGGTCAATGGCAATGCGGAACTACTAGGCTTGATGTGAATGTATCAAGTGTGCAACGGAAATCGGCTGGTCTTAAGCGTATGCTGCTCGGGGTAAAGATCGATGAAGCTCACGGTGATAAGCAGAGCTGGAAAACGAAGTTGGTTGCAACCAGTGCAGACTGGTTAATCACCATTAATGAGAATGGCGAGCAGCGGCAAGTTAAGCTGGATAGTATTGAAACAGAAATTTCTGCTGCAAATGATGAAATTATCGCGTCATTCAATATAGGGGCAGCCGGCGATGCGGTGAAGCTGGACGTCGCGGCTTCTCACTCACTAACAAGTAATAAGGGGCATGCCAGTTACAGATTGAAACCTGTTGATATGTCAAACAATGGTTCAGATATTTCGGCCATCTATGATGGCTGGCCACACAAGCTGGTTATTACAGGTGGGGAGGTGCAGGCTAAGGGGGACATATCCTGGCAGCATTCTGCAAAAGACGCATCAGTTGATGCTATTCAGCATGAAGGACGTGTCTCCATAAATGATATTCGGGGTGTCTTCGACGATGTTCCGTTTTCTGGCATGAACAGTGAGTTATCTATAGAGGGTGTAGAATCATTCGTGTTGAAGACAAAACCGTTATTAAAAATAGCGACACTCGACCCTGGTATTCCAGTTAATGATGTCTCGTTGACTGCAAGCACATCGATAGAAGCTGGTAATAAACCCGTTATTAGTATTGCAGATCTTTCCATGTCTCTTTTGGGTGGCGATGTGGAAGGTAAGAGCATTGAGATAGACCTGAACCGTGAAGAGAACCCTTTTACCGTTGAGATAAGTAATATTGATGTAGAGGCTTTATTGAAGCTGGAACAAAAGCAGGGTTTGTATGGAACGGGCGTGATTGATGGTACATTACCACTTGTCCTGACACGTTCTGGACTGTTTATGCGTAATGGCAAAATTGGTGCAAGACAGCCAGGCGGCAAGCTGCGTTATACCGCGGATGAGCGGGTCAAAGCCATGGCCGCATCAAATAAGGGTGTTGAGTTACTGGTGAAAGCCATGGAAGACTTTAACTACAATACCTTAAACGCACAGCTAAACTACCAGCCAGACGGGCGCTTAAAGATGAAAGTAGAATTAAAAGGCCACAACCCGGAACTTGAAGATGGCCGGCCTGTCCATTTAAATGTAGATGTAGAAGATAACATCCTGGCACTAATGCGGAGCTTGCGGCTTGCAGGCGATATAAGTGAAAAAATTGGTGACAAGGTTCAACAGCGTAACAAGGCCAGGTAATCGGCAGGGTAAACAGGCGGATATTCACAGTAGGGTGAGCGTATGACGAGATTAATATTAATTACCATGTGTTCGGCGAGTCTTCTGCTTGCAGGCTGTGCAGTAAAGGTCGAGGCACCAGATAAACCCATTACGATTAACCTCAATGTTAAAATAGAACATGAGATCAAGGTTAAAGTCGACAAGGATCTTGATGACTTGTTTACCAAAGACAGTAACCTTTTTTAGGGTGGCGAGGGCATAAAAATGTGGCATAAAGTGTTTAATCAATTTTTAAGGTTCTTTCTGGTAATCAGCCTGGCGGGTATGATGGGGCTGTCATCGCCGGTCATGGCACTCGATCTTCAAACGGCCAAGGCACAAGGGCTTGTAGGTGAGATGCAGACTGGCTACCTGGGCGCGGTCAAGTCATCAGCAGATGTGAATGCGCTGGTGAGCAAGGTAAATAATGCGCGCAAACAACATTACAAGAAGATCGCGAAAAGAAACAATACCTCTCTAGATGTCGTGGAAGTGTTAGCCGGAAAAAAAGCGATTGATAAGGCATCTCGAGGTCACTTCATACAGAGTGCCTCCGGGAAAATGATAAAGAAATAGCCGTAATGCTTTTATAGCTGGTGACTTAGTTCACTGCCTTGTTCAAACTCAGTCAGACTCTTTAGTGTCGTCACGGCAATATTATGCAGTGCTTCAGTCGTGAAGAATGCCTGGTGTGGTGTGACGATCACATTGGGCAGACTAATTAATTTATCGAGTAAGGTATCCTCATAATCCTCTTTTGACTTCGCATTGAGAAAGATGAATTGCTCGTGTTCGTATACGTCTATCCCCAGGTAACCAATTTGCCCGCTTTCAAGACCTTCTATCGCGGCTTCTGTATTAACGGATGCACCACGACTTGTATTGATTAACATAACGCCTGGTTTCATTTTTGATATTTCATCATGACCGATCAGGTTACAGGTTTCAGCCGTGAGTGAGCAGTGCAGTGAAATAATGTCTGAACGAGATAATAGTGTCTCGATATCAGCGTATTCGATACCCTGGTGACAGCATTGTGGGTTTTGTATGGGGTCCGTTGCCAAGACCTTGATACCGAGAGACTGCAGGGTGCACGCAACGATTG
>Ga0316207_10001537_pt1 | contig 27915 bp, 18 predicted proteins | sample 6weekpyrite_MG_FD_204943 | JGI IMG/M metagenome (GOLD analysis project Ga0316207, IMG submission 204943) | Microbial mat bacterial communities from mineral coupon in-situ incubated in ocean water Damariscotta River, Maine, United States -... | ecosystem: Environmental > Aquatic > Marine >... | reverse complement strand
ACTAAAATTGATGTCAGGATTCTTGATATTAATTGGCTTTTAGATCAAACATTCAAGAATGGACATGAATATATAGCAATTGAGACATTGTCATTAAATACAACTCAAACTACAGCACATAAACAAGGCCCAAACGATTACCGTAAAAGCTGTGACCTAAATGATTTATTAGAGAAAATTAATAAAGATATAAACCCTCAAACTATAGAAACACATCAAGTAGATATGTTTCTTGAGGCAGCAATACTAAGTAAAGAGCTTGAACATGGAGCACTTGAAACACAGGGATTATTTGATCGAGCAGTTAGAATTGCTGATAAATTTGGTACCAACCAGCAAAAGTTTTCAGCTTATTATGAGTATGCCTGGGCATCACATTGGTGGTTTGAGGATTTTTCTCTATTTGAAGTCAATTTTAAAAAAGCATATGAGTGTATTGTTGACAGCACAAATTCCAGTAAATGGGAGGATTTTGTTACCCTTATTAATGTTTTTCAAGGCCATATAAAAATAACAGACGCTGACTATTCAACTAACCTGGACTTAATTAAGTTAAATACAAAAAAACAATTAAAGATCATTGCTAATGATGATTCTCGTCCAAGTAATTCGCTTAAGGCCAGAACATCATTAGAGTTACTAAACCTTGTTGATATTCAGAATTTAGAGGATGCAATATCTATACTCAATAATTTATTGGTAATTGCCAAAGATTGTGAAAAGTTAGTAGGTTACTCATTTGACTCTTTCTTTGATTTAATATCAGAGATGGATCTGGCATTTGGGGACATGGAAGAATATGAAGCCTTAATGGATTACCTTACGGAGCAATCTGCCATCCGTTATGGCGAAGTTCAAAGTTCACTCATTCTTCTCAAAAGAGGAATCAAACGACTAGATTCGAATAAACCTTACCAGACGATTAAGCTCGTTGGAAAAGCATTATCAGGTTTATATAAGCATGAGTCCCAGAAAGACATAGTGGTAGCATTAAATGTAATTTCTTGGGCTTATTCTAAAATTGGCCTTATGTGGGCCTCAAGGGGAAGTTTATTGCTAGCTGCTTCTTTAGTTACAGATGAGTTTTGGCGTAGCGACGAGATTAATCCTGCTCAAGCAAGAGCTTATTTAAGACTGGCATGGATTGAGATACAGCAGGGAAGAATATCGCACGCCTTAACCTGGTTTGAATTAACTCTCATAATTAATGCCAACTTGAAAAATACAATTATTGATGATTCAGAATTATTAAATTTTGATGGTTATCTTGGACACTGTCTGCTACGAGCAAACCTATCTACAATAAAAGAATTAGAAAAATTACCAGACTTACTAGACAAATTGGGTCTCTATAATTCTTGGGCTATGTTGTTACATTGCTTAGGCCATGAAAGTCTAATGGCTGACGAGATTAATTTTGAAGATGAGGAGCTTGAGAATTATTTCGTTCTAGCACGAGATTATGATTTCGGAATAAAAACTAATAATATCAACATATTTACTGGTAGATGGAATGAGATTTCATCTTCGGTTTTGGGTTGCCGTATAAAAGTAACATTTCCATTAAGATCACCATTTGTTGAACTGGCTGAAAGTTTGTTATCTGTAATTGAAGGTTTTTGTTCAACCGGAATTGTTGATAAGGTTATTTCAATAGAATCCGGACTTCAAATCGATATATTGGCTGATGATGAAGATAATATAGCTATTTCACACGAGATAAACGAAGTCGATGGTAATCTTGTTATTGATGTTATGTGCTCAGCCTTTACGCAAGACATGCTTAATGTGGGAGGCCAGAAAATTATACAGGAATGGCTTCAAAACTTTATCATAGATGTTTATTTCAAAATAATGATCCCAAAAAATACCGAAGAAAATATAAAGTCCTTACTCGGTGACGATAAAGCTTTAACACGATCCATCTCATTTGGAGCTTGTTTTACCACTCTCCATAACATATTAGGCAGTGATGCCATTAAAAATATATCAACACTGCTAAAAAACAATGAGAGTAAAACATATGAATTAACGCGCCATGAGAACTGGGATAGCCACATACCAATAATTGAATCAACTAAGCAACCGACCAATGAATTTAAGATAGGCTCAGAACCTCCTCCAGATGATCTTATTAATTATGAGGAGATGTCACATACAGATATTAGTACGCATGGTTTAATAAAGCCCAGGCTATGGGATGAAGCTAAGTGGAGTGGCACTGGATTTCTTACATATCCAAATGAGATTCCTGTACTTTTATTAATATTTGATAATGAAATAGCTGGTAAGAATATATTTAAAAATTTATTTAGTGAATTAGGTGCCAAAGATTCATTAAACCGTTTGCGAGTATCTATTATTCGTAAGATTTCTTTAAAGGAGCCCTATAGTTATAGAGTTTCTGTTACTGAAAATCCCAGAGCTAAAGAAGCTAATCTCGTTACTATGATCTATAGATTAAACACGATGACGCCAACAACTGATAAGAATTTAAATACGTTTCTTGATGCTTATAATAAAGCAGGTTGTTTCAAATTTATTTATGGCTCTTTAAAGAATGGACAACTAGATATTTCATATAATTCGGGATTAACGATAGTAAAAAGTGAGCTCATTGTTAAAGATGCGTGGGAGATAGGATCAAACGATTTAGAATTCATGTCTATTCAGAAAGACGATACGCCTATTATTCCTGAGAACATTAAAGACCCACCAGTTCATGAGATTTTTCGAAGATGGCATAATTCATCTAAGACATGACAGTATGATTGAGTGTATCCAGAAATAAGAGCTTATATTAAGTAATTTTGAGATATCAAACCTGTGGTGCTAATTGTGGAAAATACCAAGGCTCTGCGTGTTCTGGAATTTGCCAATAAAAAGGAGATCGTGTACTTGTCTCGGTTAACAGGCCCTCTTCTTTGAGTTGTGCAATCAATCGCCTCGCTGATCGTTCAGGCATCCCGCTTATTTCGATGGCCATTGAACGTTCTAATTTGCCACTAACAAAAGCGTTGTAGAGTATTAATCCAGCTACCTCTTTTATGCTATCCAGGCCAGGAATACGTTTATCATTTCGTGCTTGTATATAACTTACAATACGAGCATGCATTTGATCGAGTTTCAATAAATCTGCTATATAGTTCACCTGGTCCAGGGCTGTGTCGAGCATGTAATCACAAAATTCCATCAGACTTTGTTGACTCAATTCTCCACGACCATCATGATCCCCCTGTCTTGGAAAATCAGCGCGTTCGAGCAACTGCTTATAACGATCAGACGATCGAGCAAGTCCCCGGCTCAAACACCATACCCCCGTACTTTCCATACCAATGGCTTTTAAAGCAGCATCCGTCAATAAACGACCCACCCTACCATTACCGTCAGCAAATGGGTGAATCCATGCAAACCTATGGTGAGCGCACATAACTGCTATTACTTTTTTATCCCCTGAATATCGGTTGGGATTATACACATCAAAAAATTGCTGCATTAATGACGGCAAGTTTTCATATGGGGACGGGACATGTTTTCCGATACTAACTTGACGTTGGCGTAATTCACCAGGGATCACTTTATCGATAACCTCGTCCTGTGAATTTTTTAACTCTCTTAGAGATTCAGGAACATGCTGATAAAATTCTCTATGTATTGATTGTATGCATTCAGTAGTAAATAGAGCGCCAATATCGTAGTTCTGCTGCTCAAGCCAATGTTGCACTTTAATATGAGCAATCGATTCAAGCTGTAAATCCCGTTTTGCTGGATCTTCAGAAAAATTCCCTTGTTGGGCTTCACGTATCTCATGGGGCTTAGTTCTGTTGCCCTCTATGAGATTAGAGTAATACGAGTTAATGACCTCCATATGCTGGCTAATAATCTGACGTGTTTCCAGGGGGATGCCCGCTAATTTTGCGGATTCTCTGGTCAATGACATTGCTTTATCTGGCAAATCAGAGTTTTTTAGAGCATGTTCATCAGGAATGAAGGGGGTAAAGCTGTGGCTGGTGGTTGTCATATTCATATCTGTCCGGTTTGTTGGCCGTTCTATTATTAAATAAGTTATTGTTTATATAGCATAATATACACATCTTCACAAGAAAAGAGAACATATCTGGCCGGTTTATTGGCCGGTTAATCTAGAGAGTAGTAATGTGCAGAACAGGCTTTGTTATGTCGGACAGTACCCAAAATAAGCGATATTAGCTCAATATATATGAAAAACAGTTAATTCAGCCCTGTTTTTAAAACCAATGCCTCTCTGGAATCCGCATCAGAGCTGTGCTATAGAGGCCAGTGCGACATTTGGCGGTGATGTCCCCAGTACCCCTAATAGAGAAAAACGGTAGTAGCCATAGGTGAAGGCATCATCCGGATGTTTGCTGCTGAGTTTACTTAATAACCAGGCAAGGCCAATGGACAGGGTATCGCCAAGATCGTGTACAGCATCCGCCATAATGGCAGTGCTATTGGTTAATACACCGCCGATAAGTTCGATAATTGTAAAAGAAAAATTAAGAAAAAAAACAACGCTAATGCGATCAGAACTTACATCATGTTGATGGTTATGTACGGTCATTATTATTTTGCACCTCCGCAAGAATCGCTCTTATAATTTAATAATTAATTACTGTCCTGTAAATTTTCACTTTCACTGAGTTCTTCTCGTGCATCAATGATAAGATGCTGAGCGCCATTAAATATCACCAGTGCGATCAAACCACCTATCATTAGATCGGGCCATCGGAAATCCAGCAATCAAACGATTTATAGCTCAGACAGCATTTGATCCAGTGCCGGACGCATACGTTCTACGCAAGCACGTCCCTCATTAATAGCGACTGCTGCCTGATCAAACTCCATCAGGCCGAGACTGGATAAACGGGGATTCAGCATAACTTCAGGTGGATCCCCTGCCATTCGACTGCGTGTAATTCGATCCTGCATAATATTAATGGAGCTGGCCATCACATCGAATAATCCGGGCGCATCTTTACTCTCACCCAGTAATTGCGACAGAACAGCTTCTTTTTGTTCACTTAATCGAGTTGTAATCTGGTTCGATATTATTGACCAGATATCCGCATCTTCCCCAACCTTTTTGTCGCGATGATGTTCATCACGATGCTTGCGCTTATTATGTTTACCAACGATATCCCCATTCAGATTAACCGCGATTACGACCTCAGCGCCCATTGCACGACACAGAGATATGGGGACCGGATCAACCAGGCCGCCATCCACCAGCCATTGTCCATTCAGCCTGGATGGTGAAAATAACCCCGGTAGCGCGATTGATGCGCGAATACTATCCAGTAGAGCACCTTCACGAAGCCAGATCTCACGCCCCGTATTAAGTTCTGTTGCCACCGCAGCAAAGGCAACAGGAAGTGATTGAATCTCAAGTTCCCCCACGTGTTGACGAGCGATTTCAATTAATTTTTCTCCCCGTATAAAACCACCATCCAGAAGAGATAAATCCAGGTACGCAAGCATGTCCTTCCAGGTGAGGCTGTTTACCCAGTTTTCCAGTACATCCAGTTGATCACTGGCATAGGCTGCACCCACCAGAGCACCAATGGAACTGCCGGCCACAACCCCCGGATGAACCCCCATTTCTGCCAGCGCACGTAAAATACCGATGTGTGCCCAGCCGCGAGCCGAACCACTTCCCAGAGCAATACCGATACGGGCATCAGCGTGATTTAATGATGAGAATTGTTTTGTATCTGCTGTCATTGTTTTTACCCCGAATTTCTAGCTGCCAGTGCCCGTAGTGTTATGGCGGCGATTGTCGTCAATACAGCCGCCATCACAAAGGCGCGGCTCATTCCCAGCCACTGCCAGATAATACCGAACAGTACCGCACCGGGGAGCACCATAATGCCGCTGAGTAAATGATAGAGACCAAAAACCGTACCTTGCTGTTCGACAGGTGCAAAGTCGCCCAGTAAGGCTCTCTCTGCCCCTTCAGTAAAAGCCAGCGCTGCTGCGTAACCCAGAAACAGGATCCATACGGTGATGCCACCATCAGGCAGCCAGGCAAAGGCGATGAGCAACAAGACTCGGATAGCCCAGCCGATGGACACAATTGGCAGGCGACCATACCGATCCGACAAGGCCCCGGCTGGTCCTGAGACCAGAGCCTTGATGCCACTGGCGGCAGCCCACAACAGCGGCACCCAGGTCAGGGTGATACCGCCTTGATTGGCCCAAAGAACCAGAAAGGCCTCCGGTGTTGTAGCCAGAGCCAGACCACCCGAGGCCAGCACGAGTCCCTTGACTCGGGCATCGAGACCCTTCCAGTGCAGCTGTGCGGGAGGATGTTCCGGCTTGATCTTTGGAGGCATCTTGAGGCCGAATACCAGCAGTAAAATGAGCGCAGCCCCCGGAATGATCGCCGCCATGAACACATGTTCCATCGTCATCCCCCACTGCAGTAGGCCAAAGGCCAGCAGTGGCCCGAGCATAGCCCCGCCATGATCCAGGGTGCGCTGGAAACCAAAGGCGCGCCCCCGCATGTGTTCGTCAGTGCTGGATGCAATCAGTGCATCCCGGGGTGCGGTGCGAATACCCTTGCCCACCCGATCCATAAAACGCAGCACTAGCACCCAACCCCAACCCAGTGCGAAACCGATCAATGGCCGGGCTGTGTTGGAAACCGTGTAGCCGCCCACGATCAGTTTCCTGGCATTCCAGCCACGATCCGCCAGCCAGCCGGAAACCAGTTTGAGAATGCTGGCCGTGGCCTCGGCTAACCCTTCGACCAACCCCACGATGGCCGGCCCTGCTCCCAGGGTCGCGGTCAGGAAAAGGGGTAACAACGGCGTAATCATCTCGCTGGCAGTATCGTTCAGGAGTGACACCAGCCCGAGAATAATGACGGTGCGTGGCAAAAAGTGCTTCATGAGATCAGTGTTCCCCGGCAGTGCTACTGAGATGGAGACCCGCTACTCCCGCCGCAATAAACAGGATTGAAGCCACCTTCAACAGGGACACCGGCTCTCGAAACCACATTACACCCACAATCGCCACCAGCACCGTCCCCACGCCAGCCCAGATGGCATAGGCCACACTCACATCGATCCGTTTCAGCGCCAGGGTGAGTGCTGCGAGTGAGAAGAGGTAAAATACCACCAGCAGCACCGATGGCAGAGGTCGGGTAAACCCATCGGAAAGTTTCATCGCTGTGGTGCCAGCTACTTCCAGGATAATCGCGGCTATCAATATCAACCAACTCTGCATTTTTTACACTTCTTAATTCGTTAATAAATAATCACTCTAATCTCTGTCACACTTCGATTCCGTCTGATCAAAACCGCCACTCGATATCAATGGCGCCCAGACGCTCGCGGTTTTCTGCAGCGGATGTCTGGTTTGTATCCACAGTGTCGCTGGATGCCAACACATTGAAGTGAATTCCCCAAGTTTTTCGTTCGTAGTGCAGGCCAGCAATGGCCATTCCCACCAGCGGTTCCATATCCACGCTATGGCTGTCGCGGAAGGTGTTGCCATCGAGGAAGATATTGTGTGCAAAGGCGCTACCGCGCAAAACCAGCGTTGCATAGACAGACGCTGCCTGGGGATTGGCCGGTTTCAGTGAAGCCATATAATGCATACTCAAGCCAATGGGATCGGGCACATACACGAACCCCCTCGGCATATTGTGACCAAAACGCATCTCCAGCGCTGCGCTGACCTGGGTGAACAGGTTACCCAATCCAACATTGCCGTCAATTGCCGTATCGAATGAGAGGCCCGCAGGGTTACCCCAGCGCCAGATCTTTTTCTTGCGCATATAGTTGAGGTTGATCACCGGTTCGGTCTTGAGTTGGTGGTCCCAGCCCTTTGGATCTGTGCTGTCGATTAGCTTGTGAACCGTTTTCTGGGTCTGTTCGGCCAACGAAGGCGGTCCTACAACACCGGCCGTGATCTCGAAGCCACGGAATTCGTCGTCGTTGAAGGCATACCAGGTGGCCTGTAGAGTAAGCGCACCAGCGTAGGGCACATCGTCTTCGATGAGATCGCTGCGAGAGAGATCATCCGGTGTTTGGATGACCTGGCCAATGGCGATTCCGGCTCGGTAAAGCAGCCCCTCCTCCGTCAGGGTTGGGATGACCTTCCCCAAAAGTCTGACAAACTCAGGAACATCTTCTAACTTCTCCCAGCTCTCTGCAACCGCCGAATGCTTTTGCAACGACCAGCCACTGGATATCTTGTTGTCCTTGTTAAAAAAGATATCGTTATCGTATTCGAATCGCCAGGTCGCCGACTCGACGGATGTGTCATTTGCTGAAGCCGACGATGCATTCCCCAAAGCCATGCAATAAAACAACAAACCCGCAACAAAATGACTATGTTTATAACCCAGGATAATTTCCATTTTTTTTATGCCACCGAATCAGGTCAACTGGCTAATGCTCCTGCGGAAATGGAGCATAGCGGCGAGGAAAAACACGGCGCCAATGATGACCAGTGCAAGAAATTGTGGCCAGACCACATCGAAACCCGCACCCCGGTACAGTATCCCCTGGGCGGCTGCGACGAAATGGGTGGACGGTGCGATCTCCATGATATTTCGTGCCAGCATAGGCATACTCTCGCGTGGTGTGACCCCGCCCGAGAGCATCAGCATCGGCAAGAGTACCAGCATCATCAATAAACCAAACTGAGGCATGTTGCGTGCCAGGGTCGCTAGGAAAATACCCAGCGAGGTTGTCGAAAACAGAAAAAGCGCCGTAAAGGCAAGGAACAACGGCACCGAGCCCTCGATCGGCACAGCCAGTGCCCCCTGCACGATGAATTGCAAGGAAAATGCTGTTGCCAAAAGCACCACCAGCCCCATGGACCAGGCCTTGCCCAGCATGATTTCGCTGGGCGTCACCGGCATCACCAGCAGGTGCTCGATGGTGCCGTGTTCACGCTCGCGGATCAGCGCGGCACCGGCCAGAATGATCGACAGCATGGTAACCATGTTGATGACCTCCATCAGCGCACCGAACCAGGACTGCGACAGATTGGGGTTGAAGCGCGCCCGCATCGCCAAATCCACCGGCATCGTCGCATTGGCCCGGTAACGCTGAACGAAGGCATTGACTTCGCCCATCACAATCTGCTGCACGTAGTTCGTGCCGGTGAAAGCCTGGGTTATGCGCGTGGCATCAACATTGAGTTGAATGGTGGGCATGCGTCCGGCCAGCACGTCGCGCTGAAAATTCGGTGGAATATTGAGCGAAAAGGTGTAGAGTCCCGCATCCAGGCCAGCATCGACTTCGGCCAGCGTCACCCGCGTGGGTGGCACGAATTGCGGCGGGAAAAAGGCAGCGCTGATACGCACCGATAGTGGTGAGTCGTCCTCATCGACGATGGAAATCGGCACCTTGCTGAGGGACTCTGGCATAGCGCTGGCGGCCACGTAGATCATCGCGGTAAAACCCCAAATGATCAGTATCAACATCATTGGGTCGCGCCACAGGCTCCACAATTCTTTGATACCCAACCGGTAGATATGGGAAGCTCGAACCATGCTCAGCGCTCCTGTTTCTTCAATAAAACAATAGACAGCCCCAGCACCACCAACCCACCCGCCAGGATGGGCAGGAAGTAGCCATACAGATCGACTATACCCAATGCCTTGTTGAACACGCCACGGCTGATGGTGATGTAATGGGTGGTGGGGTTGATCTCGCCAATAATTCGGCCGACGCCTTCGAGCGAGGAAACCGGATCGATCATGCCGGCGAACTTGATGGTTGGCAGCATCGAACCCATGGCCGCGAAGAACAGCGCGGCAATCTGGCTGCGGGTGAAGATCGAGGCCAACAGGCCAAAGCCTGTGGAATAAATGACGAAAAACAGACTCGCCAGCGTGAGTGTAAAAAAACTGCCCTTGACCGGCACGTCGAACAGGATCACGGCAAACAGGCAAAGCAGCAGAAAGTTCAGCATCGCTAACACCAGGTATGGTAATTGCTTGCCGAGCATGAACTCGGCACGGGTGACGGGCGTTACATAGAGATTTATGATCGACCCCATCTCCTTTTCCCGTACCACCGATAGCACAGTCAACATCGCCGGAATTATTAGTAGCAGCATGGGGATCGTAGCCGGCACCATCGCTGGCAGGCTCTTCACATCGGGATTGTAGCGATAGCGCGTCTCGATGGTGGCCACACCCAGGTTCAGGCTCAGGCCGTAGCGGGTTTTTGCTACATCCATCAGCCAGCTCTGGTGCATGCCCTGCATGTAGCCCCGTACGGTTTCGGCACGCTGCGGCATGGCACCATCGATCCAGGCACCGATTTTCACTGGCTTGCCACGCCCGGCATCCCGTGCGAAGCCCGGTGGGATTTCGATGGCCAGCGACAACTCGCCGCTGCGCATGCGACGGTCGAGCTCTGCGTAGTCGGTAATCGGCGGTCGCTCAACAAAATAGCGCGAACCCGAGAGATTCAGGGCATAGTTGTGACTGAGCTCGGTCTGATCGTGATCAAGCACCGCATAAGTAAGGTCGTTTACATCCATGGTGATGCCATAGCCCATGATGAGCATCAGGATCAGGCTGCCGAGTAGCGCCATGGTCAGGCGCACCGGATCGTGGCGCAGTTCCAGCGCCTCACGCTGGCTGTAACTGAAAGCACGGGTAAAACTGAATGGCACGCGTCGGGATGATGTTTTTTTCTTCATCGACATGGCAATCGGTGCCGGGGTATCGGACAGCATCTCGCCATTGGGCGGCACATCGTCCATCAGGTACGCGATGAAGGCAGCTTCCAGATTCTGTACGCCGCGTTGTTTCACTACTTCCGTCGGCGAATCGGTCACCAGCACCTGCCCGGCATTCATCAGAGCAATGCGATCACAGCGCTCGGCCTCGTTCATAAAGTGGGTCGAAATGAAGATCGTCACCTTGTCCTTGCGCGACAGGTCAACCAGCAACTGCCAGAAGGCATCACGCGCCACCGGGTCGACCCCCGAGGTCGGCTCATCAAGGATCAGTAGTTCCGGGTCGTGCACCATGGCCACGGCAAGCGACAGGCGCTGACGCATGCCCAACGGCAGTTGCCTAGGTAGCATGCCGGACACACCGTCCAGGCCGAAGCGACTCAGCAGTTCGGTCACGCGAGCGGGAATGGCGGCTTCCACTACACTGAACAGCCGCGCATGCAGCACCAGGTTCTGCTCAACACTCATTTCCGAGTAGAGTGAAAACGCTTGCGACATGTAACCCACGCGGCGGCGAGTAGCGATGTCCCTGGCGTCTACTTTGTGCCCAAACAAAAAACCCTCGCCCTCGGACGGCGGCAGCAAACCGGTGAGCATCTTCATAGTGGTGGTCTTGCCACAGCCGTTGGCGCCAATGAAACCAAAGATCTCGCCCTGGTTAATAGAGAAGTTCACATGATCTACCGCGGTGAAGTCACCAAAACACATCGTCAGATCACGTGCTTCAATAGCGATCTTATCGCCATCGACAAAGGGCGGCACCACCAATTCATGATGCCCAAATCGTTTCTCTTCGGGCAGTAGTGCGATGAAAGCGGCTTCCAGCGTTGCAGTGCCGGTGCGTTCGTGTAACGCAAGTGGCGTGCCCGTCGTCAACACCCGGCCTGCATCCATGGCAACCAGCCAGTCAAAGCGTTCGGCTTCCTCCATGTAAGCGGTGGACACCACCACGCTCATCTCCGGCCGCTGTTGGCGGATGCTATCAATCAGCGTCCAGAACTGGTTACGTGCCAGCGGATCAACACCGGTAGTCGGCTCGTCCAGGATCAGAAGTTCCGGATCATGGATCAGGGCGCAACAAAGCCCCAGCTTTTGCTTCATACCACCCGACAACTTGCCCACCGGGCGATCCAGGAAAGGATATAAACCGGTGACCCTGGTCAGTTCATTAATGCGACGGCGTCGCTCAGCTGCATCGTGGCCGAACAAGCGAGCAAAAAACTGCAAGTTGTCTTCCACCGACAATGAAGGGTAGAGATTTTTCCCCAACCCTTGCGGCATATAGGCAATGGCGGGACAAACACGGTTGCGGTGATGCGCTTTTCGCATGTTGCCACCCAACACGTCGACCCTGCCCCGTTGCACCGCACGCGCACCTGAGATCAGTGACAACAGGCTTGACTTGCCGACACCATCCGGTCCGATAAACCCCACTATACAACCCGCAGGAATCTCCAGATCCACTGCGTCCAGTGCCTGTGTCTTGCCGTAGCGCAAACTAACCCCGGCAAGATGAGCGACAAACTCATGGCGGGATCCTTCTGGCTTCATTCAGGTACCCTTACCACTAACTTTTGCGGCCACTCGGCCTGTGAATCCAGCTTCAGCCAGGCCACGCCCGGCAATCCGGTTTTGACCTGCTTGATATGTTTTTTTAGTAATGCCGGATCGATCCGTGTCTTCACCCGAAACATCAACTTTTGCCGTTCGACCACGGTTTCAACCGTTTTTGGCGTGAATTGCGCGACACTGGACACGTAGGACACTCTGGCAGGGATGACATAACCCGGTAGAGCATCAAGCACGATACGCGCTTCACTGTTCAACGCCACCCTGCCGACCACGGTTTCTGGCAGAAAAAAAGTCATGTAGACATCACTCAGATCCACCATGTTGAGCACCTTTCCACCCGCACCCAATACTTCACCTGGCTCAGCAACACGGTATTGCACCCGGCCATCACGCGGCACCTTGAGTTGGCTGTCAGCGAGATTAACCTCGATTCGAGCGATGGTGGCCTTTACCGCATCAACCCTTGAGTGTGCGCTAACAACTTGCGATTTCGCAGCTTCCACCGCGGCCTGGGCTGCTTTTACCTGTGCCCTGGCTGCTTTCAGGGCTGCTTCAGCAGTGCGCTCAGCAGCCGTGACATCATCAAGCTTCTGTTGCGTTGCTGAACCTTTACTGACCAGCGCCTGTGTTCTGGCCAGCCGACGTTTTGCGTTATCCAGCTCACTTTCACGTTGAGCGACTACGGCTTGTGCCGCCACCACATTACTTTCACGCACCGCAACCTGGGCCTCGGCACTGGCGATCGTCTGGATTGCTTGCTGTAATTGTGCTTGAGCCTCTCGAAGCTGCGCTTCCAGGTCGTCGCTCTGCATCTGCGCCACAACCTGTCCCGCCTCCACAAAATCACCTTCGCGGACGAAGATATCCACCACACGGCCACCGAACTTGGTGGCAATATCAATCTCGGTGGCCTCGACACGGCCATTGCCACTTACAAGAATCTCTTCTAAACCGTTGTGATTTTTGGCCTTCCAGACCGCCCAGACCACCATACCAATGATAATTGCCACAATGGCCAAAATCAGTATTTTACTGAGTGAAGTTTTCATGTAGGTTTTCCTATTTTATGCTTATAAACAGCAGCAGCCAGTTTATGACCACGTTAAATTTGATCCTTATGGAACTCGTTACGTTTTAGCTGTGCAATTCACTACCAATGGATCCAATTTTGTCTCTTGTTCAAAATAATCATGTAACGCCTCCTCATCATGAAAAGATAGTTTTTTAGTGGTTTCGATTGTAGCTGGGCTTAACCTGGCCAACTCTTTGGCAGTCCGGATACAATTGGACTCAAAATCTTCATTCGGAAAGATCTGACTTACAAGCCCCAGATCAAGCGCCGATTTTGCATCGATGACATCGGTTGTAAGAAGTATCTCATTCGCCCTTCCCTGGCCGACGAATCGTGGAAGGAAAAAAGCCAGCCCGCCGGTTGGATGAAGACCATATTTTTCGTGGGCCAGTGAAAAACAAAAATCGTCAGACACAAGCCGGATGTCAGCGGAAAGTGATTCTCCGAAAAACGGCGTGACCACCGTCCCCTGGAGCCCATCGACAATCAGTTTTTTCGATGCAAGTCGCTTTGTGATGGTGTAATAATGGAAACAGAGTTGCCGTGAACGCTCGGTGTTTTCCTGAAACTTCGACGAAGTCGCCACATCAACTGATTTATTTCGTCCACATAGCTTGTTGATATATTTTTCATACGGTTCATCTCCTAAACAACCGTGCTCATTCAAATTGAGCACTACTTTTACTTCAGGGTCATTATCAACAGCATCCAGTAAGGCGATATAACGCCCCCGTACATCCAGATCAGAAAAAATATCGAAGATGCATTCCCCGTAGCGTATTACTAAAACACCATCTTCCAACTCAATAGTGATATCAGAAACCGAAAAATCACTTAACCACTTTTTCATATCAGCTTGCTCCAACTAACGGTCATATGCTGAGGCGTTTCACCCCGGAAAATAAGATGGATCCTTCGGGCAGGGGTTTCTGGCGAAACCACTGCCCGAAGGCATTGTAATTAAGTGTAATCGACACACCGTTATCGTTATTATCATTTCTCTTGTCATCACTGGTTCCTCTTTACAATTCGCTCACTGCCCGCTTCAGTCGCAAGGTGGCCAGCACGGCATCATAGATAGCGTTAGCATGATTATTATGGCTGCGGGTACGCAGGGTTTCGGCAGCGAGTACATCGGTATTGGTGGAGAGTCCATTTTCGTAACGGTCACGGTTTACCTTGATGTTTTCTTCTGCCTGGGCAATGGCCTTTTCAGCGACGGAAATTCGCTTGCGGGTCTCCTGCACATCCAGCCAGTACTGCCTTACCTGTAAGGCAACATTGGTGACCAGATCATCGTATTGTTCCTGCAGGGCGGCGGCGTGTCGTTCGGTAGCTGAGGTCTTATGCCTTATGACGCCTCCATCGAACAGTTTCCACTGCAACCCAAGGTTGACTGACCATTGCCCTTCATGAACCTGGTACTGATTTTCCTGGTAACCATAGCCACCACTCAAGGCGAGCTGGGGTCCTGTTTCCGCACGAATACCCGCTGCCTGGTGACGAAGCGCGCGAATCTGGGCCTGCAGCGTCAGCAGTTCATGTCGTTGCTTGAGCGCCTGCCTGGTAAGTGGCTCCAAAGGCTCATCAAAGGGTTCGGGCTGGAGATCATCCAGGGCAACGATCTCACCCAGTGGCCTGCCCAGAAGATGATTGTAAGCTGATTTGGCTATATCCAGGGCGTTCTCAGCCTTGATCTCCTCCTGTTCTGCATCAGCCAGTGCGACCTGTGCCGCCAACAAGTCATTGCGTGACACCATCCCCTGCTCATACATGTTTTTGACATCTTGTGCATGGGCACTGAGGCTAACAACATGACTGTTGGCCACCTCCAGTCCTTGAGCACCACGCAACACACCAACAAAAGTCTCAGCCACCTTCAGCTTCAAATCCAGTGTCTTCCCCGATGTCTGAGTACGGGAGGCCTGGAACGCAGCATCTGCAGCATCAATGCCGCTACTGATTCGTCCACTGGTATAGAGCGGCAGCGTGGCCATTGCCTTATAGGAAAGACTATTTTTCTCACCTACCGGGAACTCCGTAGGCGTTGGGCCCAAATTTGCCCTGGACGCCGGCTCATTATCCAAAGCGGTATACCCGGCCTCCAGTGACACGCCAGGCAGGCGGGCAGCCTTTGCGGCCTCAAGCTGTTGCGCTGCTGCTGCAGTATTTTCCCGTACCGCCCTGAGGCTGTGGTTAACCTCCAGCGCAATATCCCAGGCTTGTTGCAAGGTTTCCGCACCAGCAGGCGCGATCATCAGCACCCCAAGCAACATCAAGCCCGACCATCGCCTTACTCGTATGGTTTTCATAGTGCTTTTTCTCAAAGTTATTCTCCTGATTTTTGTAAAATATGCTGTCACGTCATCGTTCACGGCCACTACGCCAGATGGAGATCAGCAACCAGATCCCCCCAAGTACCGCACCAATGAATCCGAGCAGGCCAAACAACGGCAAACCCAGCAACATCGGCCCGCCCTCCACTGTCATCACGATCGAAGAGCCGATGATCAGCGCTGCAATTACATTTCCAATCGCCATGCGACTGGCTGCACGATCCAGTTGATCGCCGAAGCGCTTTAAGCGTTCCACATCAATATGCAATTTAAATCTGCCATTGCGGGTGGCGCGTAACAGTTGACGCAAGTCCTGCGGCAGTCCTGTGAGAATATCCAGGGTGTTGGTCAGTGCGCGCCAGCCGCGCCGCGCCAGGGCATTGGGGGTGTACCGGACCAATATGGCACGTTGCAGAAAGGGCTGGGCCTCCCCTGCCATGTCGAAATCGGGATCCAGTTCCCGGCCCATACCTTCCAGAGAGACAAAGGCCTTGATGAGCAGTGCCAGATCGGCGGGCAAGGCCAGCTGATGGTCACGCAACAAGGTGGTGAGATCGCTCAGCATGGCACTGAGGTCTAACTGCTTAAGAGGTATGCCATGATATTGATCGACGAAGGCATCAATCTCGAGATTCAGCCCTTCCGTATCGACCTGCATACCTTCGGCCCAATCGAGTAACACCTCGACGACCTGCTCCGGCTCGTGCGTAACCAGACCGTGGAGCAATTCAATAACCTGATAACGGCGCGGCTCGGACAGGCGCCCGATCATGCCAAAATCGATGAAGGCAATACGATTTTCGGGCAGGTAAAAAACGTTCCCTGGATGCGGATCAGCATGAAAATAACCATCCTCCAGCATCATCTTGAGCACCGCCTGAGCGCCACGTTTTGCCAGGATCTTCCGATCCAGACCAGCCTCATCAATGGCCTTGAGGTCACGACCGGGGATACCGTCGATATATTCCTGCACGTTGACGCGTTCGCCCGTCCAGTGCCAAAAAACTCTGGGGATAACGATTTCAGGGTGATCCACGAAGTTATGTGCGACACGCTCAGCACTGCGACACTCGGCGGCCAGATCCAGCTCACGGCGCAGAGAGAGCGTGAATTGCCGCACTACCTCCCGCGGCCGAAAACGGCGCAGCTCCGAGGACTCGCTTTCCATGATGCTGACCAGACGATCCAGCAAGCGAAGATCAGCCTCGACGATGGGTCGAATACCCGGGCGCCGTACCTTGATGATAACCTCGTCTTCATTGGGTAAACGTGCCCGGTGGACCTGGGCAATGGAAGCGGCCGCCAATGGCTCAGAATTAAGTGTAGCGAATGCCTCTTCAGGCAGGGCACCCAGATCTTCCTGCAATTGTTGATGGATTTTTGTAAAGGATACCGCTGGGGCATGATCCTGCAGCTTCTCGAATTCTTCGACCCACTCGGGGCCGAACAAGTCCACACGTGTGGCGAGAATCTGCCCCAGCTTGATAAAGGTCGGCCCCATCTCTTCAAGTGCACGACGCACTCTTGCCGGCGGTTCCAGTTGCGCTAGCTCGCTAGCTTCTTTCCAGTGCAGCACCTTGCCTGCGCGCTCCAGTGCCCCGGCCATGCCCAGCCGACGCACCATGTCACCAAAACCAAAACGGATCAGGATTGAGGCAAGATCATGGAGACGGCCCAGGTCACGGGCAGCACTCAACGTTTCCCAAAGCATGGTTACTATTCTTCCTTGCTGCGATTTTTTGCCTGGAGCGAATCGGCAATACCTTCCAGAAAACCCGCCGCAGCCTGGGATAGCTGCGCAGCCCTCTTCATCGCGGAATCACTTCCAGTGGTAACGGTATCGCTTAACGTCTTCTTCAAGCTACTGGTTAAGGTTTCAGCTGTATCAGTCGCCAAACTTCCTACCACAGTACCGCTATTTCTCGCGTGCCGCGCCAGATCGTTCAAGGTCTCCTTGACAGTTTCTTGCGAGGATTTTGCGACATCCTTGACGGTATCGATAAACAGGTCATCCAGGATCAACAGGTCATCCAGTGCCCGCTTGAGATCCTGCGTGCCGAAATCCTTGAGATGTCCCGCGGCTTCCTCAATCGCGAGTCTGGATGCCTCTGCTGACTTTGCCAGCGCTTCATCCACACCTGCCATGGTATTCAGCAAGATCTGTCTCGACTGTGTGCCTTCTGCCCCTTCGACGCCTTCGGTCGCTCCCTGGATCACGGCCTTGATGACCTGCTGTATCCTTTGCCCATCAAGGTGACCCTGGCTCAATGCCTTCAGGGTAATATCCCGAACTTCATCCTGAATATTTTCGCCACGCGCCACTGCCGCTCGGGATGCTTTCTCGGTTTGGCGATTTACCTCTTGTTGCTCGTCATGTTCTGCCATTGCCTTTTCCTCCGTTATAATCGAATTACGCCTTTACTAGTGTTTGCTTGCTGATTGTTTCTGTCGGCGATCCAGCGCCTGACAACCCTCCCGCCACAGGCAGTTCAGCTGATTGCATTCACGACTTTGCATTGTGGCAAAGCAATCAAAATTTCCTTCTGCCAATTGAATTTTATGCACCAGATCAACCTTGCCAAGCTTGCCAGGCTTTAATCCCAAACCTTTGGCGATATGCCGTATCTCGTTCATGTTCATTACCACTTCCTCCTGAGTTGCGTGTTTGTCACATAGGAATCTGCGCTCAGATCATGACCATTCCCGCTTCAAAACACGGGGTTGAGTCCGCACCGTTTTTACCTCCTCAATCTGTCACCTTCCATCTAAGCTTTAGCCGATTAATACCGTGTTCCACCAGCGAATAGACCGCTGGCACCACCACCAGCGTCAACAGCGTGGAACTGACCATGCCACCGATCACCGCCACGGCCAAAGGCCCGTTGGTATCCGCACCAGCGCCAAAACCCAATGCCGCCGGAAGCATAACGATGATAACCGTGATCGAGGTCATAAGGATCGGGCGAAGGCGTAACGGGCAGGCTTCGAGCAAGGCCTCATTAATACTCTTGCCCTCTGCACGCAGCTGGTTGGTAAGATCAATCAACAGGATGGAGTTCTTGGCCACCAGCCCCATTAACAGCACCAGCCCCATCATGGAAAATATGTTGAGCGACATATCGGCAAGCCAGAGTCCGGCTACACCACCAACGATGGCCAGTGGCTGCGCCACCATGATAACAAAGGGCTGAATAAAGGAGTCGAACTGGCTGGCCAGCACCATATACACCAAAATGATGGCGGAAACGAAGGCGAACAACATGTATTTACCGGTTTTCTCAAATTCCTCGGCACGACCGATCATCTTCACCTGGTAGCCCGGCGGCAGTAGTTGCTCGGCTGTTTGTTTGACAATATCAGCTGCAACACCTTCTGAAATTGCCGGTGTGGCAAAGAAGTTGCCTGAGTAACGCATGTCGAAACGGGTGACCACTGCCGGGCCAATACCTTGTTGCAGGGTGGCAACGGTATCCAGGCGCACCAGTTGGCCATCGCGGCCACGCAGATAGATGCGATGCAGGTCGTCCGGCGACTGGAAACTTCCTTCACTGGCCTTGAGCCGCACATCGTAGCGTTCACCATCGCCGGGCAGGTCGTTATATTTAGCTACGTTCAGACCACCGGCCAGTACATTCACCGCCAGCGCAATGTCGCGTGTAGAGAGTCCAATGTCCTGTGCACGGGTGCGATCAATGTGCAGAGTCAGTTGCGGCAGATCCAGCTGCAGATCCAGATCAACATTACCCAGTTCGGGCTTGGTGTTGAGTTTCTGCTGAAGAGTTCGGCTCCACTGGGCGACGCTATCCACGTCCGGCCCCAGCAACACGAACTGCAAGGGTTCGCCGCGCTGGCCACCTAGGGCTGGGACTGGCCCCGGGAAGGCCTTGATACCTGGAACCTGCGCCAGTTCATCGCGCAACTGATCGATGATACGGTACATGTGCAGGCTCCGTTGCTCACGTGGAATCAGACGTATAAAAATATCACCACGATTAGCCTGACCTGTCTCACCGGTGCCGATGGTGGAGAGCCAACTGGCAATCTCTTTGTGCTGGGCAAGACGTTTTTCTACCTCGACCAGGCGTTGATCGGTATACTCCAGCGTCGAACCCAAGGGGGTTTTAAAGGTGATCAGGAAACGACCTTCATCTTCTTCCGGCAAAAAGCCTTTGCCTAGCTCACCCATGAAAAAGCCACTAGGATAAACCGCGATAATGGTTAGTACCACGACCAGCCAGCGGAAGCTCAAGGTGGCGCGCAGCAACCGACGGTAAAATCGCTCCATCGCACGGAAACCATCTTCAAGAAAGCGATATACCCGCCCATGTTGTTTGTTGACCTGTAAATAGCGCGAACACAGCATGGGTGTCAGAGTCACTGATACGAACAGCGACACCAGCACACCGAAGGTGATCACCACCGCAAAGGAGCGGAAAAAACTACCAATAACACCTTGCATAAAAGTGACCGGTGCAAAGATGGAAACCAAAGTCAGACTCGCGGCCATAACCGCGAACACGACCTGATTGGTACCGTTGAGGGCGGCGCTCTTCGGGTCGGGGTCGATGCCCTCGCGGTGGCGATAGATATTTTCCAGTACCACGATGGCATCATCCACGACGATACCAATCAGCAACAACAGACCGAGCAGTGTCATGGTATTAAAGGTGTAACCGAATAAATACATCACCGCCACAGCGCCCAGCAGCGATACCGGAATAGCCAATGCAATAATGGCGGTGGCGCGCAGGTTTTTAAGAAACAGCCACACCACCAGTGCTGTCAGCAGCGTGCCCAGCAGCAGATGCTCCTCCAGCGCATATACCAGTTCATTGATCAGGTCGGCATCATTGGAGGCAATGGAAATGTTCATGCCCGCAGGTAATTGGGGAATGATCTCCTTATCCAGGCGCTCGTTGATGGCATCGATAATGGCCACCGCGTTGGCTCCAGTGACCTTGACGATACCCAGTGCAACGGTTGGCTCATCATTGAATCGTGCCAGCCGCCGGTTGTCGGCCAGTCCGTCTTCCACCTGGGCGATGTCACTGAGACGAATCGGCGCGCCATCACGGTAGGAGACAATCATTTGTTGCAGGTCATCGGGCTGATGGAATTCCAGATCGAGCTTGATCAGGTATTCATTGGTCTTGCCTACCAGGAAGCCACCGGGCATCTGGAAATGTTCACCCTCAAAGGCGTGAAGCAGCTCCTGCGTGGTAATCCCATAGGCATTCATCTGCTCAATATCCAGATTGACACGAATGGTGCGTTCACGCTTGCCACCCATGCGAACATCACCGACACCATCAATGTTTTCAAGGCGTTTCTTGATCACCGTGCGCGCATACTGATTTAGCTGTTGCACGGTGCGGTCACCTTGCAGGGCGATCCACAGGATGGGAATGGCGCCGAACTCCACCTTGGCGACCACCGGCGGATCGGCATCAACTGGCAGATTGCGCAATACCTGATTGACCTTGGCCTGAACTTCATTAAAAGCAACGTTGATATCCTTGGTCAGCTGGAACGTGATACGTACCACCGAGGCTCCTGGTGACGAATCGGATTGCACATGCTCGATACCCGGTACGGCGTTAACTGCGGTCTCAATCAGGTTTGTAATACTGGCATCGATGATCTCCGGATTGGCACCGGCCAGAGTGGTCGTCACCGAAATCATTGGGAAATCGATATAGGGATAGCGATCGACACCAATACGATCAAAGCTGACCAAACCAAACAGCACCAGCACCGCACTCAGCATCCACGCCAGTACGTGGCGATTGATAGAAATCTGCGGCAGTGTCATGAGTCTTTTATCTCCACTACCACGTCATCGGTCAGGAAGCCGGCACCGTCAACGGCCACACGCTCACCAGCCTCAAGACCCGAAAGAATCTCCACTTGTCCGTCCCGCCGCAGGCCAGTCTGTACCGCCCTTTGCACAGCTTTGCCGTCAGTGATGACATAAACCACTGTCCCAGCGGGACGGCGTACGACACTGGCTTCCGGCACAATGACGGCGCCCTTGTGCAACTCCACTTGTACTGCGCCGGAAACGCTTGCACCCGGCTCCCAATCACCTGGGTTATCAAGGTCGATGATCACATTGATTGCCCGGTTCGATCGCGTGATCTCCGGACGGATATCCGTAATCTCGCCTGCCACCTGACTCCCCGGCACCACTGGCGTACTTAGTCTCACGGGTAGACCGACACGCAGCAGCTCACCCATCGACTCTGGAAACGGCAACCGAACCCGCAGACGATTCAGGGTAGTAATATGAAACAGCGGTGTACCCACTTTCACATAATCCCCTGCAGATATTCGCCGCTCATCTACCTTGCCACTGACAGGGCTTGTGATCCGAGTCCTGGCGATATTCCGTTCGGCTTGCTGCAACCGCACCCGGGCAGCGATTAGCTGTGCCTGCAAGGCACCGAACTGAGCTTCCGCCTCATCCAGTGCCGATTGATTCGCTGACTTTTTCCTGACCAGCGCACTCAGTCGTTTCACCTGTAAACTCTGGGCGCGTTTCAAAGACTGCAAGCGCTTGATATCGGCTTCGGCCAGCTTCCTGGCCAGGCGAAAATCTTCCGGATCAATCTCGGCCAGCACTTGTCCCTCTATCACTTCCTGTCCCATATCGGCAGATACAGCAATAATGCGCCCACCCACTTCGGCGGCGATGATAGGCGAGCTTTTGGCCTCTAACTGTCCCACCGAGGATTCCCAAACTTCAAGATCCTGGGATACGGCTGTTGTGACCGTTATCGGTATGCTTTGGCCACTAGTTTCCTGTTTTCCTGATTGCTGTTCATCGTTTTCACAGGCTGTTGCTGTTAATACCATGCACAACCAAAAAACGATCTTTAATTTTGATTTCATCACATACCCCGTTACTCGCATCAAGTCGTCATTTTTCAACATGTCTTTTCAAATCCATGTGACAGCAACTCAAAAACCGCCGAGCTGTAGCGATCCGGCGACTCTGCGAAATCGATTTCCGGCAGGTGCTTCAGCACAGAACGTGTTTCAAAGAAAAAGACGTTGGCACCTATTAGCAGGAGAGCCAATAGCGCCGCATCAAAATTCTTGCACAACATGTTTTGCGACTGGCCTTCGCGCACCAATCCCACCAGTCTGGAGAAGTGCACGGAAAAGACTTCCTTGGCCAGTTGTCTGCCCCGCTCCGATCCACCTTCAAGTAGTTCGCGCTGGATGAGTCGAGTCGATTGGGGGTGGGTTAACAATGCCTGTAAGTGTTGGGAGAAAAAAGAATCCAGTTGTGCCCTAGGACCATCGGACAAGGTGCTCTCGACTTCGTCCAGCGCCTGAGCCGAGTGTTCACAGGCCGATTTTAGTACCACCATATAGAGTCCTTCCTTGGATTTGAAGTGATGGAAGATATTGGCCTTGCTCACGTCTGCCCGTTGGGCGATGTCATTGATGGAAACGGCATCGAAGCCCTTATCTGCGAAAAGCTGTTCGGCCACTTTAAGTATTGATAGTGCTCCCTTGCTCAAAGTGTAAACAGGCTCTGATTCTTGATCTGCTTGTGTCATTTAGTTCATTCCTATGTCAGTGATGCCACTTGCTAACTACTAACCATTCGGTCAGTTTTATGCTAGCACTCAGTTCCAGCACATTCAAGAGCGAATCAAATTTCCTTAACAAGAACCTCTCGGCACAACCGACACTTGCACTGTATACCGCGTACTTGTCATTACTTTAACTTTAAGTAGGCCGGTGATTTACATCGTTAGTTTTTATCTGTATATATTTTAAAGCGTATATAAATATTCAAATCCTGTTGATTTGAAAGAAGTTAAAAATAAAAATATCTGTACTGAAAATAATGCTGACAAGCATGTCTTTACCTTTCATTGGCAAGTGTCTACCAACTTTTCACTTGCATATGAACTTTTAGTTTATTCATTATTTTATAGCGCAGGTTTAGCCTGGCTTTTCATCATACGTCGATAAAGTAATGGAACAATAATAACAACCAGAAGTGCTGAGCTTATTGCGCCAAAAATAAGTGCAAGGGCCAGCCCACCAAAAACCGCATCGGGAACCATAATGGCTGTTCCTAAAGCAATAGCCAGTGTCGTTAACAGTATGGGTCTTAATCTGATAGCACCGGCTTCACGTACTGCATCTTCAAGACCATAACCCTGTTTCTGATAATCCTGTATGAAATCAATAATCAGTAATGAATTGCGCACAACAACACCTGCTAGTGCAATCACGCCCACCATTGAAGCAGCTGAAAAACTAACATCAAAAATCCAGTGCGCAGGAAACACACCAATGAGTGCAAGTGGTACCGCAGTCATTGCTAACAGAGGCAAACTAAATGATCGGTAATAACCAACAAGTAAAAGATAAATAACGAGCAATGCCATACCCAATGCTAAACCCATATCACGAAAAGCATCCAGTGTGAGGCGTAGTTCGCCTTCCCATAATAATTTGTAACCTTCAAGTGCATTAGTTCGAACAGGTTGAAAACGCAGATTCGCTGTTTTTATTGACTGACCTTTAGTTACTTCCATTTCATCTAAGCGCCGATCAAGATCCAATACAGCGTATACGGGTGCACTGTATGACAATTCACCGCCCACATAATGTACGCGTTCAGAATTTTTGTGAAAAATTGGCTTGGATTGCGTTGCTATTTCTACACGCACCAATTCAGAAAGAGGGATGTGTTTTCCATCTGGATTGGTAACAAACGCACGTTCAAGCATGCCTGGATTAATACGGTGCTGGCGCGGCACATGCAAACGGATAGGAACGGGTGACCTTTCTCCTTCAGGATGCGCATGACCCAAAACTTCACCTTGAATAAGTTGATCAAGCACTTTAGATACGGTGGCTGGATCAATACCCGCGAGTGCTAATTTGTCTCGCTGAAATTGAAAGCGATATTCAGCCACATCAGACGGGATACTGGTTTGCACTTCAACCATGTCATAGGTATTGGCAAATTCTGATTCTATTTTCTGTGTTAATTTATCCAGTGTATCCAGATCAGGGCCATATACTTCTGCGAGCACGGTTGCTCGGACAGGTGGCCCTGGTGGATCTTCGATAAGCTTGAAAACACCACCAGGATAACGGTGTGCAATCTTTTCTACTTCTGAACGTAATGCGCGAACCAATTCAATTGAACTTTCATTACGATTAAATTTATTTGTCAAATTGACACGAATATCGGCAAACTGCGAGCCAACCTGTTTACCACTACCTCGTAATTGGCCATTAAAATCGACAATTGAAGGTAAGCCAACATAGGTTTGATAATTGGAAATAATGGATTGTTTACGCAATAATTCGCCGAGCTCACGACTGGCTCGATCAGTTATTTCTAGTGGTGTATTTTCTGGCAAGTGAATATGAATTAGAAAAGTATTTTTATTATCTTTTGGAAGAAAGGCTAAGGGAACACCTAATATTGATACAGCGCCTGTAATACCTTGCGGGCGTATAAACTGCCATGCAGGTTGTAAGAATGATAGTAATAATAATATAACAACACCTAGATAAAATAATCGACGTAATTTTTTTTGTTCTAACAATGGTGTGATGATTTTACGGTAAGTATTTTGTAACCCATGTGGTTCTTCTCCGCGTAAATGTTCATTTTTATGTGGACCATCGTGACCAATTGATGTTAACAACCAACGACGTGCTAACCAGGGTGTTACCGAATAAGCAATGATTAACGATGCAATCATTGCAACAGGTAAATTAAAAGCAACGGGATAAAAGTATTCACCCAACATACCGGTTATTAAAAGTAGCGATAGAAATACAGTGACTACGGTAAAGGTTGCCAGAGTAGTAGGGTTACCAATTTCAGCTGTGGCAATAACGGCAGCTTTGGCTCGACTGGCTTTGTCTGTATCTGGCGGTAACTCATCATAATGACGATGAATATTTTCAATAACCACAATCGCATCATCCACCAACATTCCTAGACCAAGAATTAATGCGTATAGAGTAATACGATTTAATGTTGGACCTGCCATTAAATCAGCGCCAATCACAACCGCGAAAACAAGTGGGATTGTAAAAGACACAATCAATGCAGCTCTACGGCCCAGGAAAATGAGTAGAATAATAGCGACGGCTCCAATCGCAATAAACAAATGCTCAACCAGTTGAGTCACTGTTAAATCTGCTTTAACACCATCATCACGCGTGATGACTACGTTCACATCAGGCGGAAGAAAGCCTTGTTCCATTTGATTAACACGTTTACGAAGCTCGGCGGTCAAATCAACGGCATTAAACCCCGTTCGTTTAGCGATGGCTAATGTCGCAGCCGCTATTTCTGAGTCACCTGTAAGCGATGAACGAGGATCGGCCGGTCCAAAGGCAAATCGTGTTATCTGTTTTCTTTCATCGGGTGGGCCATAAGTTACATTCGCTAGATCGGAAACACGAACAACTTGATTGCCATCGCTGTACACAACAATCTTACCAATCTGCTCTGCATTTCTAAGCAGACCATCCACCCGTAGTGATCGATTTTCTTGTTGATAAACGTGCATACCCAAAGATTTATCTACGTCGGCGTTTCGGATTGCACTTGCTAGTTGATCAATACTTACATCATAAGATTGTAAGCGCTCAGGTTGTGTCTCAATGCGTATTTCCCGTTGCAAACCACCGACTACATAACCAACACCTGTTCCTTTAACACTACGTAAACGTTCCAGCATACGTTCAGCCATGCGACGCAGATCATGGTCAGTGTATTGTGTGGATGAAAGCGTTACTGTAAAAACTGGCACATCATCAATATCAATTGCCTCAATTACCGGATCGCCAGAACCGGGAGGCAAGTGTTGTATGTTACGAAACACATGGTCATATAAACGAACAATTGCATCCTCTTTATCTTCGCCTACTTCAAACTCGAGCATGATACTTGCCATGCCTTCGAGGGCTGTACCATAAACATGTTTAACACCATCTATGGATGCCAGATTAGCTTCAAGTGGTGATAGCAATAAGTTTTCAACTTCAAGTGGAGATGCACCAGGGAAAGCAACTGTTACTTCAGCTGCAGGAACAACTATTTGAGGATTTTCTTCTCGAGGTGTTAACAACAGTCCAATGACACCGAAGCACACCAGAGCGATCATCATCAAAACTGTTAATTTTGATTCAATAAAATAACGGGCAACCGCCCCAGGCAAATTAAGCTTATCGGGTATCATAGAATGTGACTCATTCAGCTATGACACCATCACGAAGACCGCTAGTTGGATTTGTTACGATCAATATATTGACATCTAAACCCGCTAATACTTCACGTAAATCTTGCCACGTTCTTCCCAATCGAACACTTCTAAAGCGCAATCTATTTGATGTGCCTTTTATGAATACACCTTCTATACCGGCACGTTCAGTAATTGCAGAAACAGGAATGAGAAGTGCAGGCTCATCTCGAAGAATAAACTGTGCCTGCCCAAACTGACCGGGCGTTAGTTTTTTATTTGCTGGCAATAATAACCTGACTTTGTAACGCCGCGTGACTTTATCTGCTGAGCGAACAATACTTGTTACTCTGCTTTTTAATAATGCCCCAATGGATTCAATCTGCACATTAACCGTCTGACCAATCTCAATACTGGTGATACTGGTTGATGGAAGATAAATTTCAAGCTCCATGGCACCCAGGACATCAAGTTGTAAAATAGTTTCGCCAGATGTAGCAAGATCTCCCGGATCACGCAGCCTTTCCCGAACCTGAGCAAGAACTGGGCTTGTTATATGTGAATAACGACGTTCTTGCCGTTTCGCTATGACTTCAGCCTCAGCTATGGCAAGTGTTGCTTTGGCCTGTGCTCTGCGAACCTCTGCATTACGTAAATTATCTTCGGCGACTGTTTTTGATTGCACCATTTTTGCTACACGTTTTATATCACCTTCGGCGTCCAGTAGTTCAGCTTTTGCAGCCAATACCGTTGCATCTGCGCCTTTAATTGCAGCCTCAACCTGTGCATTGTCGATCTCGACCAGAACATCACCGGGCTTAACAATGTCACCTTCATCAACATTAATTTGTTCAATAAAACCAGTTATACGTGACGCGACCTTGATGCGATCTTTTGAGACAACGTTTCCGGGCACTGGCAAAATGACAGGCATTATTTGCTGTTCAATTTTACTAACGGTCACATCATG
>Ga0316207_10001535_pt1 | contig 27950 bp, 24 predicted proteins | sample 6weekpyrite_MG_FD_204943 | JGI IMG/M metagenome (GOLD analysis project Ga0316207, IMG submission 204943) | Microbial mat bacterial communities from mineral coupon in-situ incubated in ocean water Damariscotta River, Maine, United States -... | ecosystem: Environmental > Aquatic > Marine >... | reverse complement strand
CAATGACAGTATGTTTGTCTGGTCAGCGATATCGGTAATCAGTTCAACAATATCACCGATCTCCTGGGAGCTCTCACCCAGACGCTTAATACGTTTTGATGTCTCCTGGATTTGCTCACGAATACCATCCATACCCTGAATCGTGCGTCGTACCGCGTCACCACCCTTGTTGGCCATTTCAACCGATTGTTGCGCCATCTTCGATGTCTCGTCCGAGTTCTTCGATACTTCCTGGATGGAAACGGCCATTTCATTGATCGCCGAGCTCGCTGCCGTGATCTGTTGTGCCTGATGATCACTCGCCTCGGCAAGATGCATAGCTGTTGCCTGTGTCTGCTGTGCGGCCGAAGAAACCTGCACCGATGTTTCGTTGATTGTTGTTACCAGCTGTCGTAACTCGTCAATAGCACTGTTAAACGCATCTGCTATTGCACCGGTCATGTCCTCGGTAACAATTGCGTTGGAGGTCAGATCACCTTCAGACAGACCCTGGATTTCATCCAGCAATCTGAGAATGGCCTCCTGAGAGCGCATCTGGGTATCTTCCGCCTGCTCTGTACGGGTATCGGAATCTTTTACCAGCCTGATACCTAAATAGATAAGTAACAACAGGGCTACGCCACCAAACATGAATGCCAGTGTCGGGTTGAGTGTACGACTATCCGCCGCACCAACATATCCCTGCCCCATCTCGGTGCTCGCATCGATCAATGCATCCGAAAGTTCCAAAACATTTTTCGCCGCTTCCTGTACTTCGAACAAGGCTGGAGATTCATCAAGAATACCACCCACCCTTTTACTGATCGCATCAAATGACTTGTTAACACCCTGAAGAATATCACGGGCATCGGCATCCCTGACTCTCACAATACCCTGCTCACGGTCACCTTTCATCATACCTTGCACAACGCCTTTAAAGATCGTTGCGTCGCGTCCAAGACGGTCAGCAGCCGTTACCGTACCTTCACCACCAACCAGCACCTTGGTTACATTATTCGCAATACGCTGATTCAACATCAACTGCACACTGGCTTTATAAATCTGCGCAGATGGCGCGCCACTCTCTACCAGGATACTGACGATCTGGTCTGAGTCTGCCAGCAGTTTCGGCATTTGTTCATTGATTGACTGCGCATTATCCCTTACAGAAACAATACCACCCCTGCCTGCGACGATAGTGTCGAGATTTTCACGGAAGGCCAGCCAGTTTTTTTCCACCTTCTGGAACAAAGGCAGCATATCATCGGTTGTTGCCGGTAGATCTTCTGTACCAAGCTTAAGAACATCAACCGTCTTCTGAAACTGGTCACGATATGTTTTCAGCTGGTCGAATGCCTCCTGGTTACCAACTGCCGCCTCAAGTGCGTACTTGGCGATACGTTGTGATAATACACGCTGCTCACCCGCTAACCTGATGTACTCTTTATCATGCTTGGTTTGGATACCCACCATAAAAAAGATCACACCCATAATGACAATGAATACGATGAGAGCTATAAGGATCCCGCCATATTTCTTCTCAAAACCCAGCATTTTATTGGCATTCGCTTTACTCATTTTTGTCTCCTGACAAAGACCGAAATCTCAAAATAAATATTGATAAAATTAAAAAACTATCCCGCTACAAACATGTAATTATATTATTGCGACCTAGCTGGCCACTTGCAGGAACAATGGACTATTCGCCAGCTTATGCATGCTGAAAACAAGCCATCGTTCCTCGTACTGATATATATGTTCAATGTATGGCTTCAAAGACAAGTCCACATCATCTGGCGTTACCCTGCGTTTCTCTGCAAGAAAACGTCGCATCCCCATTACTTCATCAACCAGCAAGCCCGAGAAAACACCTTCATGGTTTAATACGAGCACACGTGACTTTTTCTTCACCGGCGTATGCACACCATGTAAAAAATTATGAAAATCGATAATAGGCAACAGGTTACCTCGTACATTCGCTATTCCCATTACCCAGGGTTTGGCTCCCGGCACTCGTGATAAATCCGGCAAAGTAAGGATTTCCACCACCTGACCTAGCGGCGCAACCAACTTGTAGTCGCCCACACCAAAACCGATGCCGCTCCACTCGTCCTTGGCCTCTTCCTGTTGAGGCAGCCCGATGGCACTCTTTCGACTCCTGGATTCAATATCCTGTAACAGGAGTATTGGATGTGAAAATTGTTTTTTAACCATTTATGCTGATGGCCTGCTAGTTACCCAATGCCTGACTGATCTTGCTTATCAAGTCTTTTTCTTCTGCGGGCTTGGTGACATAATCTTTCGCACCTTGCCTGAGTCCCCAGACTCGATCAGTCTCCTGGTCCTTGGTTGTTACTATAATGATCGGAATTTCTGATGTTGCTGCATCACGGGTTAGAGCTCGTGTAGCCTGAAAGCCGTTCATACCCGGCATCACTACATCCATTAATATCAAATCCGGCTTTTCAGCCTTAGCTGTCGATATGCCTTCTTCTCCACTGGAAGCCGTAATAGCCGTGTAACCATTTTTTTCCAGCATGGTTTTTAACACATGGATTTCTGTTGGAGAATCATCAACGATGAGGATACTAGCCATTAGATTTTACCTTTATAGTCAATACTTTTATTAATCTGTGAGTTATTTTTTATTTCTGGGGTGCCAAGGTATATCAACTTGCCTTTTTTACATGCCGTTTAATTGCACCCAGCAATTCTTCTTTCGTAAAAGGCTTGGTTAAATACTGATCAGATCCAACAATGCGCCCGCGTGCCTTGTCAAACAAACCATCTTTACTCGATAACATGATAACCGGCGTATTTCTGAACACCTGGTTATGCTTAATCAATGCACATGTCTGATAGCCATCCAGACGAGGCATCATGATATCAACAAAAATAATATCGGGATCCTGATCCGTTATCTTTGATAACGCTTCAAAACCATCTGTCGCAGTTACAACCGTACAACCTTCTTTTTTCAGCAGGGTCTCTGCTGTCCGTCGTATGGTCTTGCTGTCGTCAATCACCATGACCTTCAAACCATCAACCTCAACTTGTTGTTCATTTGCCACTGCGCCTCCCATACCGTCCAGCACTTGTGTACGCCTCCGTGTTAATGTCACTAATGTCTGACTCTGACTTTAAAACAAAAAATGTAAGCCATTTGAATTATTTAACATAAACTTTGTCGATAATCCATAAACAATCTACTCGAAGACTATAAAAATACTCTAAATTTCAGCTTTTCGCTATCACTGAAATGATTTTTCATTATGCTATATTAGCAATTTAAATTATGCTAATAATCGCCAATATCAAAGCAAAAGGCGATATCAATTAATCACGTATGAATACTATCGGTAAAAAGTTTCATAAACTTTAAGTGGCATCCTGATTTATTTTACAATCCTGCCGAATTCTTACTTATTTTTCAGTCTAACGTATGTACGAAATACATGCCAAAACATTACCGTGATATCCAGCTATTTGATAGTATAACTTCCTCAAATGGACAAGCGACCCAACTAATGTTAAGCAATACATGAATTTAACACGATATTATTAAATGATTTTTAACAAATACACACCATCAACCTGAATATACTCAATGACTATACGCCTTGGGGTCGTCATGGACCCGATAAAAAATATAAAGCCGATTAAAGACAGCACATTTGCCATGCTGCTTGAAGCCCGGCAGCGCCAGTGGCAGATCCATTACATGGAGCTGTCCGACCTGTCTGTGCATGATGGTAAGCCCCATGCCACCACCACCCGACTGGATGTGTTTGACGATAGCAATAACTGGTACAAAAAAAGCGATACCCGCTTTATGCCTTTACAAGAGCTGGATGTCATTCTCATGCGTAAAGACCCGCCATTTGATATGGAATACATCTATGCGACCTATATCCTGCAACTGGCCCAGGAGTCCGGTTGCCTGGTCGTGAATGACCCGACAAGCCTGCGTGATGCGAATGAAAAACTCTACACCAGCTGGTTTCCGCAATGTTGCGCACCCAGCCTGGTCAGCCGTAATGCAGCCGAGATCAAAACTTTCCTGGCAACACACCAGGACATCATCCTGAAACCCCTTGGGGGTATGGGTGGCGCATCCATTTTTCGTGTGCAGGCCGATGATGCCAATACTAATGTGATTATTGAAACTCTCACCCATAACGGACAGGCATTCTGCATGGCGCAACAGTACATACCCGAGATCTCTAAAGGTGACAAACGCATACTCATCATTGACGGTGAACCCGTGCCGTTTGCACTGGCACGCATTCCCGCCAGTGGTGAAAACCGCGGCAACCTTGCCGCAGGTGGACGCGCCGAGGGTGTCGCGCTATCAGAACGTGATCACTGGATCTGTGAGCAGCTCGCAGCAACATTAAAAAAGAAGGGCTTGTTATTTGTCGGTATCGACGTCATCGGCGACTTTCTGACCGAGATCAATGTCACCAGCCCGACCTGCATAAGGGAGCTGGATGAGTTGTACAACCTCAATATAGCTGGCCAGTTGATGGACAGCATAGAACATAATCTCTCACAGGCCGGACGATGAAGTACACTATTTCACACCTAACCCTGGCCATAATCGTGGCCACCTCCCTACTGGCGGGCTGTGACAGACAACCCGAAATTAAGGGACAGACATACCAGCACAGCATTTTTACCTTTGGCACCATTATCGATATATCCATAAACGGCGTAGATGAATTAACGGCAGAAAAGGCATTTGAGCAACTGGAGTCTGATTTCAACTACATGCACGTGACCTGGCATCCGGCACTAAGAAATGCGATTTCAAGAAACAATCAGCTCATTGCCTCTACTGAATGGTTCTCCGATGCCCCTGCAGTGAGACCGTTACTGGAACTTTCAGCAACCTTATCGCAAACCAGTGAAGGCTTGTTTAATCCGACTATTGGCAAACTGATTAGACTGTGGGGCTTTAACGACGAGGAACATGAAACTGGGTTGCCGCCGGATAACGAAGCAATCAAACAGCTGGTCAATGCCAGACCTGACATGAAAGACCTTGAATTTCAAGGCATAAGAATGCGCAGCAGCAACCCGGACGTGACCCTTAATTTTGGTGCTCTGGCAAAGGGTTTTGGTATACGCAAGGAAATGCAGATGCTTGCCGACATGGGAATAAAAAATGCAGTCATCAATGCAGGTGGTGATCTCGAGGTCATGGGAAAGAATGGCAACCGCCCCTGGCGAATCGGTATTTTACATCCACGCAAAAAAGAAACCGTGATGGCCTATATTGATACACAAGGGCACGAAAGTGTCTTTACCTCGGGCGACTACGAGCGTTATTTTACCTACGAGGGCAAGCGCTACCACCATATCATTGACCCGCGTACCGGTTACCCGGCTACGGGTGTTCAATCCGTCACCGTGATTCACCCGGATGCGGCAGTCGCTGATGCTGCAGCAACGGCATTATTTGTCGCCGGCCCAAAAGACTGGCATCGCATCGCGCGCTCGATGGGTATATCCTATGTATTATTAATAGATGAAAATGGCATAGTACATATGAACCCGAAAATGCAGTCGCGCATCAAATTTCAGCAACAACCGGCCAGGCTGATATTGAGCCCGGCACTACCGTGAGAGATCGATTGCCTGCATGAGCCAGACCATACCTAAAATTGCCATCTCTCATAATGACCGGCTGGGCATGACCCTGTTTCTGGCCATTATTCTGCATGCGCTCATTATTCTGGGTATCAGTTTCTCTTCCGAAGAATCCGACAACACCGACATACTTGCCACGATGGACATCACCCTGGTGCAACACCAGTCTGAAAAAGAGCCCGAAAAAGCCGACTACCTGGCTCAGGCTAACCAGCAAGGTTCCGGCAATACCAGTGAAAAGGTCAAGCACCAGTCAGTGCAAAACAAACCCAGCCCGGAGCAGACACAGGGACAGGCCGACATCAACCGAGCAGCAAGCAAAACCCGTAAGCGACCACAGGATAACGTACAGGTTCTGACACGTGATTCATCCGAAACCAAAACGGTTTCAAGCAAGAAGGAAACAGATGCCAGTCTGACGCGTATCGTTTCTGCGCAGGAGCTGGTCAAACGCAGCAAGCAGATTGCCCGGCTTAGCGCACAAAACGATGCCAGTTGGCAGGCATACTCGCAGCTGCCCGACTCCAAATACCTGTATGCCAACACCAAAAGCCATGTCGATGCAGCCTATCTCGCTTCCTGGACCCGCAAGGTAAAAAAAATTGGCAACATGAATTACCCCCGCAAAAACAAGACTGGCAACCTGATGATTGAGGTGGCTCTCAACCCTGACGGTACCGTCGTTAGCATCCAGGTACTAAAATCATCCCGCCACAAGATTCTCGACAAGGCCGCTATCGATATCGTTAAACTGGCCGCCCCGTTTGCTCCGGTACCCAAGGAAGTGCTGCAAGACCGCAAGGTGCTCAGGATAGTGCGCACCTGGGTATTCACCGACGATAACAAGCTGAAAAACAGGTAGTGCGAACATGAGTCAATTGCAACTCAGTAACCAGTACCTGATCGCCATGCCGCAAATGGCCGACCCGAACTTCCACCATACAACAACCTATCTTTGCGAGCATAATGATGATGGCGCCATGGGCATGATCATCAACCGACCACTTGACCTGAGCCTTGCTGAAGTACTAACCCAGATAGACATCACGGTTACCGAACCCTCTCTGGCTGCCATGCCTGTCTACTATGGCGGACCGGTGCAGGAAGAACGTGGCTTTGTATTGCACCAGCCCGCAACACACTGGGAGTCCACCGTCGTTGTTTCCGACACGCTTGCAATCACAACCTCGAAGGACATCCTGATCAAAATTGCAGAAGGGGCTGGCCCACCACAATATCTTGTTACCCTGGGCTACGCAGGATGGGGACCCGGGCAACTGGAAGCCGAACTGGCAGATAACGCCTGGCTAAATGGCCCGGCCGATACCGCAATTATGTTTAATACCCCCATTGAAGACCGCTGGTCACAGGCCGCCAAGTCCATCGGTATTGACCTGAGCCTGATATCCGGTGATACCGGGCATGCGTGAAGCCAGGCAAAAAACAAAAGGGGAAAGGGCTAATAGTGTACTGACTCACACGATACCCTGCTTCATCCATGCGTAGTTTTCTCGGCTTTGATTTTGGTCTGAAACGGATTGGTGTAGCAACCGGACAGGAACTGACCGGCACCGCTCAAGCGCTGACGACGATAACCTGCCAGCAACAAAAACCTGACTGGGAAACCATCGAAAAACTCATAAATGACTGGAAACCGGATGCACTGGTTGTCGGTATCCCTTATCATCTGGATGGCAAGGAGCAGGAGATGACACTGGCAGCACAAAGATTTGCACGCCAGTTGAACGGGCGTTTCAAGCTACCTGTCTTTGAAATGGATGAACGACTCAGTTCGCGAGAGGCCGAAGCAGAGATAGCCCGACAGCGACAGGCGGGTCTGCGAAAAAAATCGCAAAAAGGCGATATAGACATGATGGCCGCACAGATTATTTTACAAAGCTGGCTACAGCAACAGGAGCATACATCGAATGAGTAGCGGAACAGAGGTCGATGATCTAATCATCTCCATGACACAAGAGCTAAAAGACCTGTTGGAACTCCGGCACATTAAAAACCCATTGATGATCGGCATTCATACCGGTGGTGTCTGGGTCGCTGAAAAACTCCATCAGCAGGCAAAAATAGAACAGGAACTTGGCACACTGGATATTTCTTTTTACCGTGATGACTTTACACGCATTGGCATGAACCCTCAGGTGCGCCCTTCCAACCTGCCCTTCAGTATTGATGACCAGCATATCATCCTGGTTGATGATGTCTTGCACACAGGCCGCACAATCCGCGCTGCCATGAACGAACTGTTTGACTATGGCAGACCGGCATCCATAACCCTCGTCACACTGGTTGAACGCAGTGGCCGTGAGCTACCCATTGCCGCTGGTATTGTCGGCAAACAACTGGACTTACAGGATAATCAGCACGTAAAACTGGCAGGGCCCGAGCCGATGGAACTGGTTATCCAGGATAATTGATCAATAAATCAGGATAGATTTACAATGTTATCGAGTGCACACATTTAGAAACTATTAGATTAGCTGATTTAATGCAGAGGTCGCAGAGAAAATCTTTTATTGGCTCCAGCCTCTGCGACTTCTGCGCCACCAGTTTCCGCCTTAAAAAAGACTTCCAAGCAAGCATCACCTGAAAAATTCATTAGAAAACCAAAAAAAACACTAAACAAATCATCAGAAAACGCATACAATACTCCAAATCCAAACAGCAGAGGCCACATGAACCTTCAGGTTGACGAAAACGGGCGCCTACGCCACTTTCTCTCCATTGATGGACTTAGCCGGGATATTATTACTGACATCCTGGACACTGCTGAATCCTTTGCCGGTGTTACCGCACAGTCTGTAAAAAAAGTCCCGTTACTTCGCGGCAAAACCATCGTAAACCTGTTTTTTGAGCCCAGCACACGAACCCGTACGACATTTGAGCTGGCCGCGAAACGCCTGTCAGCGGATGTTTTGAATATCAACCTCAATGTTTCGGCGACCACCAAAGGTGAAACCCTGCTCGACACACTACGCAATCTTGAGGCCATGCATTCAGATATGTTCGTCGTCCGCCATGCTGATAGCGGCGCTGCACATTTTATTGCCAGGCATGCTCAACCGCATATCAGTGTCATCAACGCTGGCGATGGTCGCCACGCACACCCGACCCAGGCCATGCTCGATATGTTCACCATCCGCAGGCACAAACCGGATTTCAAAAACCTGAGCGTTGTCATTGTCGGCGATATCCTGCATTCACGCGTGGCCCGCTCGCAGATTATTGCACTCAATACGCTGGGCGTTGGTGAAATACGTGTCGTTGCACCGCGTACCCTCATACCGGCATCCATCGACTCACTGGGCGTACAGGTTCACCATCAACTGAAATCTGGAATCAGGGATGCCGACGTCATCATTATGTTACGCCTGCAAAATGAACGTATGCAGGGTGCCTTGTTACCCAGTGAACATGAGTACTTCAATTTATACGGACTGACCGAAGAAAAATTGTCCGTCGCCAAACCGGATGCCATTGTCATGCACCCCGGACCCATCAATCGCGGTGTTGAAATGGATTCACAGGTAGCCGATGGTTCACGTTCCGTGATCCTGCAACAGGTCTCCTATGGTATTGCCGTGCGCATGGCTGTGATGTCCATGTCGATGCGTAGCCAGCAGGACACAGGGGGCAGCACTGATGCGAACCAGAATTAAAGGCGGGCGTATCATTGACCCGGCCAATGCGCTTGATGACACGCTGGATATCTTTATTGAAGACGGCAAGATTGTTGCCGTTGCAAAAAAACACGCCGGCTTCAAGGCCGATGAAGAAATTGATGCAAGTGGACTCTGGGTAATACCGGGGCTAATCGACCTGGCTGCGCGCATGCGCGAACCCGGCGAGGAACACAAGGCCACGATCGAGTCAGAAACACGCGCCGCAGCCTCGGCCGGTATTACGACCTTGTGCTGCCCGCCAGACACCTCGCCTGTCATCGATACCCCGGCGGTTGCCGAACTGGTGCAAAAACGTGCAGAGCAGGCCGGTTATGCCAACGTCTTGCCTATCGGTGCCCTGACCCAGCAACTTGAAGGCAAGCAACTCAGTGAAATGGCCTCACTGAAAGAGGCCGGCTGCGTTGCCGTCCACAATGTCCGTGCACTCGACAACATACAAGTCCATCGCATGGCCATGGAATATGCGGAAACACATAACATCACCGTTTTTATCACCCCTGAAGACAACTGGTTACGAAACAACGGCTGCGCACACGAGGGTCGAGTATCCACTCGCCTGGGACTGGCCGGTATCCCCGAAGCTGCCGAAACAGCCGCCGTCGCCCGCGACCTTGCCCTGATTGAACAAATCGGTGTCAAGGCACATTTCTGCCGCGTATCAACTGCACGCGCCGTACGTATGATTGCACGTGCGCAGTTCGACGGTTTACCCGTCACCGCCGACGTGTGCGCGCATCAACTCCACCTGACTGAAATGGATATCAGCGACTTCGACAGTAACTGTCATGTTATCCCGCCACTACGAACGCAACGCGATCGGGACGGACTGCGCACCGGTGTCAATGAAAATGTCATACAGGCCATATGCTCTGATCACCAGCCACATGAAGCGGATGCAAAACTCGCCCCTTTTTGCGCGACCTGCTCCGGTATCTCGGCACTGGAAACCCTGCTCCCGTTAAGCTTGCGGCTGATAGAGGAAGACGGCTACCCCGTTATGGAAACCCTGCGTAAAGTTACCTCAGGCCCGGCCAGTATACTCAACCTGGACGCAGGCACCTTGAGTGCAGGAAGAGATGCCGATATCTGTTTATTTGATCCGGAAAGTTATTGGCAGTTAACAGCGGACAAGATGATGAGTTCAGGTCACAACACTCCCTTTATTAACTGGGAGTTCAAGGGTCAGGTGATGCGCACGCTGCTGAAGGGCAAGACGGTTTTCAAGCGTGACGATGAGATCTGATTAGCCAGGATAGTAGCCTGGCAGCATTAGATTTTGCCTTTCCGTAGGAGCGGCCTCATGGCCGCGAAAGATCTTGCCTTGGTGTTTGATTATGTTCAGTGGCCTAAATAACCCCTCATAGTCCAAAGGGACGGGTCCCGCCCCGGCGGGCGGGGTACTTTTGTTTCGGCAAAAGTACCCAAAACCATTTTCCCGGAGGCTATGTCGGCTGCGCCGATTCCCTTGCTTCAGCCCATAAAAATGGTCGCGGCGCGAACTCGCGCTGTGCTCCGCACTGATCGCGCTCAAACATGCGCTTGCTTTGACCATTTTTATCTATGGGCTTCACTCGGCATAACCAACGGTAGGGAATACAAGAACAAGGTTGTAGAAGTGCTTGGCGAAATGAAAAAACCAAGTTGTTCCAATAAAACCCATTCGGAGTGGCCCGTCCCGTTGGCGCAGCCGAGCATCGCAGCAAAAATCAGATTGAGAGAGCCGCCTGTTTGAGCAGTAAATACAGCGAAGCTGTATTTACTGCGAGTTCGGCGAACGCTGATTTTTGTGAGAAGCGCAGGGAACCCGGCATGTAATGCCGGGCAAGCCGTCGGGTGCCCTTTCTTTTGGGTACTTTTCTTTGGGCAAGCAAAGAAAAGTACCCCGGCTGCCGGGACGGGCCCCGGCCCTTATAAGCAAACAGCTTATTCAAACAACAGGAAACATAGTCAATAAACAACAAACCCAATCGCGGCCATGAGGCCGCTCCCACAGAGCCCTTATAGGCATGGCCAGTTAGCCGCTCCCACAAAATCTCATCAATAAGTTACATCACAACCGCTAGGGTATCACCCCAAACGTCCCCTTCACCGGAAATTTATTCTCACTACCCAGCCAGATCTGCTGACCACTGGCTATCACACAGGAAGACAAATACAATCGCGAAACCTTAATTGAATTACCTTTTGTCTTTTGATCATCATCTGACTGACTCAAAACCGACTTGAAGGCCCTGGACAGGGTCGGATCCTTTTGCAGCGACCTGATCATCACATAACTGTCCTTTTCACCCTCGCAATAGCACACGCGAAGACTGACCGAGCTGTTTGCATTAAGCTGCAGGTGTTGCGCCGATTCATCGCTCGCCCCCTTCTTGGGCATATACCATGGGTAACCGCTTTTACAAACATTAACTTCCTCTTTGGCTACGGCCAAAAAGCTGAATAAACACCCTGCCAGCAATATAATGTATTTCATCTTCCTTTCCTTTTACGTTCAACTGTTAAACGGTTAATACAAATAATAAAGCCAGTAAAGCCGGCACACCCTGGATATAAAGTATCGATCGTTTTGCGCTTATGCCGCCATAGACCGCTGCAACAATAATACAAATCAGAAAAAAACACTGGAGCTGGAAAGACACTGTACTATCCGGATGAAACAGGGACCAGATCAGGCCTGCTGCCAGAAAACCGTTATACAAGCCCTGGTTTGCGGCCAACACACGTGTAATCGCTGCATTTTCGGCAGAATGCCCAAAGACCCTCATGCCTCTGGGTTTTGCCCACAAAAACATCTCCAGATAGAGAAAATAGATATGCTCTACCGCAACCAGGCCTATCAAAGCCAGTTTCAGATATTCCACAACACCTCCCTTGCCAGTTTTCCGCCAGCCTACCTGCTAAACCGCTTTTAAAATGCCGCTAAATGATATTCCAGTCCAGCCCCTGTTAACCTGGGTCATAAAATCGTAAAATACAAAACATGAGAAAACCACATCGTAACACCATTTTTGTCGAGAATGCCGAGATTTTATCTCACCAGGCATTTGCCTCTGAACAATATATTATGCGCGTACAGGCGCCGAAATGTGCCAAACATGCTGAAGCAGGCAGCTTTGCGCACATACAATGTGACCCATTGCTACCCATGCGTCGCCCCATTTCCATTATGCGTGTTTCCAAAAATAGCGGCTGGGTCGATTTCCTGTACAAGGTTGAGGGTGAGGGCACACGTTTACTGGCAACCCGTAAGACTGGTGAAAAGGTCAGTGTACTTGGCCCCATTGGCAAACCGTTTACCCCTCACATGAAGCGCAGCCGAGCCTTGCTGCTGGGTGGCGGAGTTGGCATACCACCAATGATTTTTCTTGCCGACCGCTTACGTGAGATAGCCGGGGCCTATAATCCGTTAGTCATCATGGGCTCGGAAATCCCGTTCCCGTTTGAACTCACGCAATCGACACTTCAGGTAGCAGGCATTAACAACAACACCAATGCCAGCATGCCCTTACTGGAAGACTGGGGTATTGCCAGCCGGCTTGCCAGCCTGCAAGGATTTGAAGGTTGCCATGAGGGATATGTAACTGATCTCGCCAGGCTCTGGCTGGAAAACCTTGATGACAATCAACGCAACGAAGTTGAGGTTTTTGCCTGCGGCCCTCACCCCATGCTCGAAGCCGTTGCCGCACTGGCAAAAGAATTCAAATTACCGTGTCAGGTCTCATTGGAAGAATACATGGCCTGTGCCGTGGGCGGCTGTGCCGGTTGTGTGGTTGAAGTGCAAACGGATGATGGACCCATGATGAAGCGTGTCTGCGTGGACGGCCCCGTATTTGACGCGGCCGCTGTTTTTTAACTAAAAACGCCGGGGCCACACATCGCTAGCCCCGGCGATTAATCAGCGTTCCTGTCGCCAGGATTGTCTGCCCGTGCCGGCGCCGCCCGACTCGGTGGTGGTTTCCAGGTTACCGCTCGATCCACTGGTATATTTATATTCCTTTTCACCTGCCTTGACAACACTGGGTGTCTTGATAATGCCAACCTTGGATTTCTTGCCACTGACCGGCATATAGACCGTCTGGGTAACGCCGGCTACCGTAATAGTGATTGGCACAAGATCATCAGCTGTAAACAAACCGTCACCATTAATATCAAACGGTGTCAGTGCAAGACGGCCACCACTCACGGCATCCAGCTCCATGAGCCAGCCACTACCACCATAGCTACAAGGGTCGGTGCTCGGCAGCAACGTGGTAAAGACGATCCTGTCATTTCGTATTACTGGTGCGGAAACCGCACGCTCACCCTGCCCACCGTAAACCGGTGATTTCAGCTTCATGTACCAACCAATATCACTAACCGCAGGTGATATCTTGTTGTAGTCCACTGTATTGTTCGATGTCACCCTGAGGTCATAACCACTGGCCGTGGTTTCGTAATCGATGGTCTGTTCAACCAGATTAGACAAGGAGACCGGTGTTGAATTACCTGTATCCACATTGTCTCTCACGCCATAAAAATTCTGCACCTGGGGTGATACACCAACAATGTTATCTGTACTTTCGAAATACTTGCCGGTACCGAAGTAAACCATCACGCCGCCATCAGGGTGTTTGCCCACCTGGGGTTTGGCGGTAATCGGTTGGGTAACAGCCGATGCGTCTTTTGCCACAAACAGGGGAAGAGGCGTGCCACCACTCTTGTACGCCAAATCCCATTGCGTGTCATTCGAACTGGTTACATCAAATTTCCACAGGTTACCCAACAGGTCACCTGCATAGATGGTATCCACGATACGATCACCATCACTGTCAACCGGAACCGGAGTGGACAGACCATTCGGAGTAGACGAGGAACCGACTCCGGTATCGATCTTACGAATCACGCTACCATCCTCAATATCAATCACGAACAATACCGCCTTGTGAGCGTCACTGTTATATCCATTGCCGATAATTGCCGCCCACTTATCATTCGCCATACGCACAATGGTCGGCTCAGAATAAGTATAACCAAGATCCGTATCATCGGCGTTGGTGAATTCCCACAACACACTGCTCGCTGTAAAGTTGTCAGGGTCACTGACATCAAGCGCAAATACGCCACGCCCGCCACCCGCAGTCGTACCCACCAGAACGGTATGCCAGGTGTTATCACTGAAATAGGCATCACCTGCTCGCGGCGATCCATCTACAAAATAACGATGCGCCGGTGTCTGGCCATAATTCGGATCAGTCAGGTCTTTGAGGTTTGGGATAACCGATGACGGGATGTAGGCAAACACCTCGGCACCTGTACTGGCATTAAAGGCATGCAACATACCATCGTTGGCGCCCACATAAACCATCTCTGTTCTGCCGGCACCTGAATTCAATGCCTGCAAACTTGCCAGGTAACTCGTGTAACTCGTTCCCTCTGTGCCGCTTAATGCAGCATAACCAAAATTGGCGGTACCCACATACCACGGATTGGAATTAACAATATCGCCCAGTAACTTGGTACGATCACGCAATGTACCGCCATTCTGTTCTTCATCCGCGCTGTTGCCACGTATATAAGTAACACGTTTCTGAGCGTTGGCATCGGTACCTTCTGTACCCAGTTGCAAAGATGATTTCTGTGTAGCATTCAGGTTGGCCCAGGCAAAATTGATACCGGCAGCGTTATATGAATAGATACTGCGACTACCATATGCCGGTATCAGACCACTTGTATCCGTATCCCAGTTAGGCGTGTTCAGTACCGCCCCGGTTATCTGATTGATGGGGAAGGCCTGCAATCGCCCCGTCCACTTTGCACTGTCAAACAGCGCCTGGAAGATCAAGGTATTGGTATCAAGACGCGTAGAGTTGGTAGCAACCGCAGAAGCCGAACCCGTTGCAATCGACTGGTTGAACGATGCAGTCAAGGCGGATTCCAGTTGCAGACCATCCGCTGCCGCATAGGCCGAACCTCCGGCATTGTCAGCCGTATCCTTAAGGATTTGTCGAATCGTACCATTGGCAAAGCCCACGGTATCAACGCGTAAAAACTGGTTACCGTCCAGATCGGCACGCAGGTCGCGTGAAGGCGCAACGGCCTTCCTGGGGGTCGCATTGTTAAAACAGGAACCGGATGGCTTGCTCTTGTCGCAATACCCCCAGTAGGCGACATCATCCAGGTTGTCCTTACCCTGCTGGTTGGCATCGGTACTATTGACATCATTGGTAGCCGAATCACCATCATAATCGACAATGGCTGCGGGTATGTCAGCATCCTTGAAGGGTGCACCATCGGTGAAGATCAGTGCATTGGATTGTGCGCACGACATTTTCTTGCCATAAAAGGGGTCATAGTAAGGGTCTCGAGCAGGGTTAGCAGCATCTGCCAGGTCAAAATCATTAAATCCGGTCAACACCTCTGTATAGTGAGGGCTGTCCTGTTCAAAATACTGGAACACCTCCCACAGGTTTTCGGCCAGCGGTGTCGTACCCCATACCAGCGGATAGTGTTCCACGGCATCCACTATATCTGTGATACTGCTACCGATATAACCGTTTAGCTCACGATAGCCCTGCTCTGCTGCCGGTAAATTGGTATCGGTTGGTTTTTTAACAAACGGGTTGTTCGGTATCTTGAATCGAAGCGTACCACCCTGGGTTGTTACGCCATTGTATATGTCGTTCTTGTTTGGCGGAAAACGATAAAAGGAAATACCCAGGCGTACCTTGCTGTCTACATCGTGCAGCAGTCCGGTGGGTTCAGTTGCTACGGTCAAGGCAATATTCAGTTTCTTGAGCCTGCCTTGTATGGCAATGTAACCCACATCCTCGGCAACATGATCAATTTCGTCTGGCGAAGTACATGACCGCTCTTCTTCCATTATCACCTTCGCAGATGACGAACCGACTGAATGGACACGAAGGACAGCCGTATCCGCTTCATTCATGGTCTGGATACCTGCCAGAAAAACCGGGGCTGTCAAAAATCCAGGTGACCCTGTGTAGGTGACGGTTTTCCTGTTGGCGCTATTGGAGGCGGTACTGTCATGATCAATACCGGTAGCTGTGCCGGCATTTAACACAAAGCCGTTTGTCGCATCATTGGCAACTCCGGGCTCAACAGCGATATAGGATATCGTTTCAGACCCATGACTCCCCTGGCTTTCTTCCTCCTGCAAGGCCAGCTTGAAATCTGAAGATGTAATATCCCAGGCACGGGCATTGACCGCTGAAGCGTCGCTATAAGACATCACCGAGGCTATGACAACAGGTGCGGCCGAAAAGCTGGAGCCAAAACTGACTGTTTCAGATGATGTGCGAGAAGAACCACAGTTACCATTAACGTATTCATCTCCGGTAGTCTTTGTACCGGCTTCCAGTTTTAACCCGCCACTGAGCGTATGTCTGCCGTTCTCCATGACAATGTAGGGCAAAATTTCATCGGCATGTGAGCCATCCTTGTAATCCCATTCCTGTACCTTTATCTCGAAACTGTTCGTAGTTACATTGCGTATGCGGATCACCGAGGGATCAGAACCCTTATAGGTCGGGGGCTTGGCAACCACGATCGGGTCAACATAATTTTTACTTAATGTCACCGTGACCCAGTTGTGCCTGGCAACGAGATAACCAAACTCACCAATCTGGTTACTTGCACTATCATAAAGAAACTGTTTATCTACATAGGCCAACTTCGCATAAGGGTCATAATCAGTCCCTGATGGCTTTATTGCGCCGCTATCGGCTGGCGAATTGACTGATACTGAAAAACCATCCGGTACCGGAGAATAACTGTCGCTGCTGGCGTAACTCGAGCTGAATGAACCATCCGATCGCTCATTATTACCAACAATCTTGTAGTTCAGGGTGCCGTTATATGCATATGACGACCGACTTTCCAGCTTGCCACCGATCAATACATCACGGCTCGCATCTATTCGCCTGGTTGATACCCAGTTAAGGTAATTTCCATCCCAGCAAGTCGTATCAGCAATCGCAGGCGTACACGTAGTTTCCACAAACGAACCGGCCACGCCGGATGCGATGGTCGGGATATAGGCAGCGGTATTGACAGGTATCGTCGCATCATAGGTGTAGGTCTTGCTAGTATCAAAAATACCCGTATACACAGTCGAACTGTTAAACCCTGAGGTATACATCCGGTTCTTCATACTACCGGAGTTATCCAGCATAACCATCACGTTGGGTTTGACCTGCGTGGTCAAAAACAGGGGTGACTGTGACAAACCCAGTGATGACGCGGTTGCCGCATTACTTACCAACAAACTGAGAAGCATCCCTGTAATCAGACCACGAAAAGAAAATGTTATCTTAAACTTCATCAGAACCACCACGCTTAACGTTTATACACACTTTGCAGGATAACCACGGCATTCGATGCCGTATTTTCACCACGTGCAGAAACCCGATAATATGAATCAGAACCCGGCACACCCGCCTCGAGGCTGCCGTCCGAACCGACAATGATTTGCAATTCTTCAATGATATATTTTGAACCTGTCAGACTACCGGACACGGAACCACTGCTCCAGACCGTGTCACCTATCGTGCCTTTCCACCAGCCACTGCCATCAGTTTTGGCAACATACAGACCATTGGTATTGGTCGTGGTTGAAAAACTGCCAATACTAGGCGAGGCCAGGTATAACTCGCCGTCACGCAGCGCTGCCTCGGCAAGCTGGAAAGACAGGTTACGGTTACGTTCATTCCCTGTCATGCGCTCCTGCATGAGACTGGAGTTCATGCCTGCTGTACCAATAATGGTCAGCAACAGCAACATGATCAGGCTGACTGCCAATACCGCTCCTGCCTGCTTGTCGGGTAATGACATCTCACGATAGCTATTCTGGTTTTTCATGTTCATTATTCCTGCTATATCCGGTTTCTGACCTTGATGGTCTCGGTAAACGAATGTCTCAGGCGACGATCGGCGGTGGCATTGCTCGCAACAACATTTTGCTGACGAGAACGGGCGTCGACGGTAATACGAATACTCACCACGTTTGCCCAGTTGGTAGCGGTAACACTACCGGCTGCGACGAAAAAGTTGGCCGCACTGTCAGCGTCCGTATCTACGCCATAGCTAACCGCCATGTCTTCAACATCTTCAACCAGCTCCCTGTTTTGAAAGCTGCCGTTGACCAGACTGCGGCTAAATAGCGCGGGGGAACCACTGGCGCCGACACCGATGTAATACGCCGACACCTGAAAACGAAAGATCTCGGCCTCGGTACCGTATTCGGCACTGACCTTGTTATCGATATTCAGGCTACTGCCTGTTGACAATGTTGCCGGCGATGCCGTTGGCTGCACCGTGTTGACCACGGCAAAAAAATCACCGCCCAGGCAATTGGACACCAGCACAACATCGTTTTTTTGTATACCGCATGAGGCATTATCAGCGATCTTGAAATTGGCATTGTCCTTCGGGTTAACCAGCTTGCCGCCGGCACAGGGCTCACCACGCTTGACAACTATGATGTCGGTATTGGTCATGACATTGCCGGTTGCCGTTCCCGCGATAAGCCCCAGACTGGTCGCACCGGCGGGTAACGTGCCCGTTGCATAACTGTAACCGGTTATCGAGTCGGTGCCATCAAAACCGGTTATGGCATAATTCAGGTTGGCATTGGCGACCTTGCTGGAGTCAACATTGTTATTGATGGTGATGCCACTGGAGGTACCGACACATCCCATGTAACCCGCCATGCGTATATCACGCTTGAAAAAACTGAATGCAAACCGGCCATTTTCCTGCACGCTGGACGACGCCTCACTCACCCGGTATGCCTGCTTGCTGGAAACAAAGATGGAAATCAGTCCGGCCATCAGAAACAGGCCAATTACAACCGCCACCATGAGTTCGACCAGTGTCATACCCGTCTGCTGTTTATAAAATAGTCGTTTCATGGTCGATACCTCACCGTAAACCTTTTTAGTGTACCGGCTGCATCCCTGTCATCGTTCCACCAGATTTTGATGGCATAAACAACGCCGCTGTCATCACAACCATGCACCGTGGCATTGGTACCATCATCCGGTGTCGAATCCAGACAGATCACACCTGCACCCCCCGGCAGTTTGTCTGCCAGCAGTACTCGCCAGTTATTGATGTCGGTGTTGGCCATGGCAGCAATATTGCACCCACCCGTGGTAGAACAGCCCGCTGCCGCTGCAGGTGTGTCTACGGTATGGGTGTAGCCACTCGGCGTTACGGTATAGGCGGCCTTGGCTATGTAATTATTCAATGACACCGCATTGGTATTGGTGCGCATGCGATCGACCGCGTCATAGGCCAGCATGGTTGCCTGGGTACGCAAATAGGCGCTATGATTATTTTTCAGACTGGTCACCTGCAACCCGGCCAGGCCGAGCAAACCAATTGACATTACCAGCAAAGTGATTAATATTTCTAACAGGGTAAAACCATTGGAGGAAGGCAAGTTTCTCATCTGGCCACCTTCACTAACGGACATGAACAAACGATGAAAACGCAACCATTATTTATACGATCTGGTACGGGCAACTGCTTGCCAGTATGCGCTGATAAACACGTATCGTATTTTTGTTTCGTATCGTAAAACATCCTGATTCCTGCCTTTTTTAAAGCCCATAACACGCCTTATTGTTAGTTTGTATCGACCAGACAAGCAGATTCTTGAAACCGCTCGCACACGAAAAACGACCGTACAGCGGTGCGGCAGGATGTGACGACAGTCACATAACAGTCAGTAGGTAAGGAAAATCAGGGAGATAAATTACGTACGTATAGCAGTTTATTCTTCATCCAGAAGCAATGAAACACCGTCCATTGCCTGCGCGAAACGCTCCGGGTTACCTTTACCCAGTTTGATCATCAGGCGGACTTCATTGGCGGAATCGGCATAGTGCACGGCATCTTCATAGGTGATTTCACCGGCCATATAGAGATCATACAAATCCTGGTCGAAGGTCTTCATACCATGCTGCCCGGATTTTTTCATGATCTCTTTGAGCTTGTGTACTTCACCCTTGCGAACCATGTCTGATACCAGAGGTGTATTGATCAGCACCTCCATGGCAACCCGTCGACCTTTGCCATCCGGTGTCGGGATCAATTGCTGCGCGAGCAATGACTTCAGGTTCAGTGACAAGTCCATGAGCAATTGGTCACGCCGGTCTTCAGGAAAAAAGTTGATGATACGGTCAAGCGCCTGGTTGGCGTTGTTGGCATGCAGCGTCGAGATAACCAGGTGCCCGGTTTCGGCAAAGGCAATGGCATGCTCCATGGTTTCTCGTGTACGAATCTCACCGATCAGGATAACATCGGGCGCCTGACGCAAGGTGTTTTTCAATGCAATCTCATAGGAGTCTGTATCGATACCCACTTCGCGCTGCGTCACAATACAGCCACCATGTTGATGAATAAATTCGATCGGGTCCTCGACAGTAATGATATGGCCAGTACTGTTCTGGTTTCGATAACTTATCATCGAGGCCATGGAAGATGATTTACCCGTACCCGTTGCGCCGACAAATATAATCAGGCCACGCTTGACCATCGCCAGGTTCTTGATAATTGGCGGCAGCTTTAATTCCTCGATCGTCGGGATAGTCGTTTCAATGCGTCTGAGCACCATGCCGGCAAAATTACGCTGAATAAAAACACTGACACGGAATCGGCCCACGCCCGTAGCGCTGATCGCAAAATTACACTCGTTGGTTTTGTCAAATTCCTTGCGCTGAGAGTCATTCATGATACTGCAACAGACCTCTTTGGCCTGGTCCGGTGTCAGGGTGGCCTGCGAGACCGGCATGATCTTGCCATTGACTTTCATCGAGGCAGGCATGCCCGCTGTAATAAACAGGTCTGATGCCTTTTTGCTAACCATGAGTTTTAGCAGTGCAGTGAAATCCAGTTTACGTTCAGCCAAGAGTAAGTCCTCATCTCTATAAGTATTAGTAAATATAGCCGTCCTGGCGAGATTACTCCATAGCAAGAATCAATTTAGTGGAAGGTATCCTTGTTCATGGCCTTCATTTGCGCATCCTGCTTGCTGACCACACCCTTGGAAACCAGGTCCTGCAAGTGTTGATCAAGCGTTTGCATACCCGTCTGCTGGCCGGTCTGGATAGCCGAATACATTTGCGCGATCTTGTCTTCGCGAATCAGGTTACGTATCGCCGGGGTACCGATCATGATCTCCCAGGCCGCGGTTCGACCACCGCCGATCTTTTTCATGAGCGTCTGCGATATTACCGCACGCAGCGACTCCGACAACATTGATCTCACCATGTCTTTTTCACCCGCCGGGAACACGTCAATAATACGGTCAATGGTCTTGGCAGCCGAGCTGGTATGCAGGGTGCCGAATACCAGGTGGCCGGTTTCTGCCGCGGTCAGGGCCAGGCGTATTGTCTCCAGATCACGCATTTCACCTACCAGTATAATGTCCGGGTCTTCACGCAAGGCCGAACGTAGTGATTCTGCAAAACCCAGGGTGTCGCGGTGTACCTCGCGCTGGTTAATCAGACATTTCTTGCTCTGGTGTACAAATTCGATCGGGTCTTCAATGGTCAGGATATGGGCAAAATCGTTCTCATTCAGGTAGTTGATCATGGCCGCCAAGGTAGTCGATTTACCCGAACCGGTTGGCCCTGTTACCAGTACCAGGCCACGATTATTGTCCGAAATGGTTTCGAAAGACTTTGGACATCCCAGGTCTTCCAGGGTCAGGATATTGGACGGGATAGTACGAAAAACAGCACCCGACCCCCGGTTCTGGTTGAATACATTGACACGAAAACGTGCCAGACCCGGTATCTCGAACGAAAAATCCGTTTCCAGAAATTCTTCATAATCCTTGCGCTGCTTGTCGTTCATGATATCGTAGATCAAGCCATGCACGGTCTTGTGATCCAGCGCCGGCACATTGATGCGACGTATATCACCATCCACACGTATCATTGGTGGCAGACCGGCCGATAAATGCAGGTCAGATGCGTTATTTTTAACAGAAAAGGCAAGCAATTCTGCAATATCCATTTCTTTCTCCCCGTTTGTAAATTTCTTATTCCGTATCGGAGTTAAGGCTTAAAATCTTTAGCAAAAGCTGCGAAAATCCTATGAAACATCCATGATTTAACTAAAATATTGACCTACCATGCCAGAAATACGCCATAGACTGCAACAAATTTATCAAGAAATTCTTGATTATGAAGAAGAATTTGGACGAAAATCACACTCGACCCAACTCATTGCTGTGAGCAAGACCAGGCCTGCTTCCGACTTACTTGGAGCCTACAAGTCTGGCCAAACAAAATTTGGCGAAAGTTACCTGCAGGAAGCCCTTGAAAAAATGACACAACTCAGTGAGAAGGCGATCGAATGGCATTTTATCGGCCCCATTCAGTCAAACAAAACCCGCTCCATCGCCGAACATTTTGACTGGGTGCACAGCATCGACCGACTCAAAATAGCCCAAAGGCTCAGTGACCAGCGCCCGCAACAGCTGCCACCATTGAAAGTACTGCTACAGGTCAATACCAGCAATGAGGACAGCAAATCAGGCTGCAAATTCGAGAATATTCACGCATTGGCTACCAGTATTCAAGCCCTGCCCCGGCTTGAGCTACGCGGCTTAATGGCCTTGCCAGCACGCGCACAGGACTTCGAAGACCAACGACTCCCCTTCCGCAAGCTACGCGAGGCACAGGCCAGGTTGAATCATGACGGGTTTGAGCTGGATACACTCTCTATGGGTATGAGTAATGACATACGCGCAGCCATTGCAGAAGGTGCTACCATGGTCCGGGTCGGCTCGGCGATATTTGGTGAACGTAAAAAATGATCTCCAGGCAAACATTGGTTAAAATCACGACTAACTCTCTATCACACAGGTAAAACGAATGAGTAAAACCAGCATAGGATTTATTGGTGGCGGTAATATGGCAAGCAGCCTGATAGGCGGGTTGATTGCCGATGGCTGGCAAGCAGACTGCATTAGTGTCTCTGATCCGGACAATCAATGCCGGGAACACCTGAGCAGCCGTTTTTCAGTTCATACAACAGATAATAACCTCAGCATCCTGAACACATCCGATGTCCTTGTACTGGCAGTCAAACCACAGGTCATGGCTGAAGTCACGCAGCCTTTAGCCGCCGCCGTTCAGCAAAACGCACCCCTGATTATCTCTATTGCTGCCGGGATTAATATGGCCGACCTCTCCAGGTGGCTGGATGGTTATCATAATATTGTCCGCACCATGCCGAACACCCCTGCCATGGTACAGAGTGGCGCCACGGCATTATATGCCGACAGTTCAGTTGACCAGGCTGGTCGCGATCTTGCCGAGACAGTGATGCGTGCCGTAGGACTCACTTTGTGGGTAGAAAAAGAATCGCTCATCGATGCCGTGACAGCCATCTCTGGAAGCGGTCCGGCCTATTTCTTTTATATCATGGAGGCCATGGAACAGGCCGGTATCGACATGGGTTTAAGTGCGGAAAGTGCCCGCCTGCTGACTATACAAACCGCCTTTGGTGCCGCCAAGATGGCGCTTGAAAGTGATGACGATCCCGGCACCCTGCGCCAGAAAGTAACTTCACCAGGCGGTACAACGGAACGCGCCCTGTCTATAATGGAAGAAAACCAATTAAAACAAATTTTTGGCCAGGCCCTTCAGGCAGCTTGTGACCGCTCACAGGAATTGGCAAAAATCCTGGGACAAAATACATGAACAGTTATTTTACCGAAGCCGGCACATTTCTCGTCACTGTTATTTTTGGATTCATCATCCTTATGGTTATGTTGCGCTTTATCCTGCAATGGGTTCGCGCAGACTTTTACAACCCGATATCTCAATTCATCGTCAAGGTAACTGATCCTATGCTGAAACCCTTGCGTCGTGTCATACCCGGTTTTGCGGGCATGGACATGGCGGCAATAGTCCTGATGCTGATCCTCAAAGTTATTGAACTGCTGCTCGTGCTGGCCATTAGCGGCAAGTCCTTTCATATCCTGGCCATCATGATATTCAGTATCACCGACCTGTTGTCACTGTTATTGTATGTGTTCATTTTTTCCATATTTATCATGGCTATCGCCAGTTGGATCGCACCTGGTAACTACAACCCGGTACTTAACCTGATCCACCAGATCATCGCGCCTGTGGTAGGACCAATACAACGCCGCATGAAACCGGTCTCGGGAATCGATTTATCGCCCATGGTAGCCCTGCTGATTCTATTCCTGGTTGTCAAGGCCATTCCCTACCTGCAAGCCTCCTTGCTTAACCTGCTGAGGTGAGCACGACAGCAACCCGGCAAACGAATGAAGGCCTGATTCCCAACGTATCTTTGTAAACCAGAGGTCAAGCTAAAGATCCGCCTGCTCTCTGGCAAAAACCTGTGACTGAAACGCAACTCATACGTCACTCATGCAAATTTGCTGATGAACTCGGTTTGTGAACCAGCGCATGTTTTTGCGGTTAACAACCGGCTGTAGTGTATTAAACATAATAATCATAAAAAACAAATAATTAATTACGTATTCCGACTAATAAGGAACAACGTTTACCCGCCGCTTTACTAAAGATTCATGCCTTGTGGACGCTACCTTATATATTAGTGATCAACCCCATGAAGACATTGAAAATATGATGGCGCAAAACCAGTTCAAACAAAAAATTGAAGCTTACGACAACTGGAAAACCAAACTCGTCGGAGCGATAGAACACTTAAGTAAATGGATGGATGACCAGAACCTTGAGACCGACAGTGAGATCTCATTACGTATCTATGAAGCCATAGAGGCACTAAAAAATGACCGCCTCAACCTGGCCTTTGTTGCCGAGTTTTCCCGGGGCAAGACCGAGCTGATCAACGCCATCTTTTTTTCTGAATATAAATGCCGTCTGTTACCATCCGAAGCCGGCCGAACAACCATGTGCCCGACCGAGCTTTTTTATGACCGCGAGGCAGACAGCGCCTACCTCAGGCTGCTGCCCATTGAAACACGTCTTGATGAACAATCTATCCAGGAATACAAATACGACCCGATCCAGTGGACACAAATACCACTCCCGGTTGATGAACCGGATGAAATGCAGAAAATTCTGCAGGAAATAGTCCATACACGCGAGGTGACGATCAAACGCGCTACCGAACTCGGCCTGTTCAGCAAGGAACTCTATCCTCACCTGGAAAATGCCGACCCGAATGAGGCGGTCATCGAAATTCCTACCTGGCGGCATGCCCTGATCAGCTTTCCACACCCCCTGCTGAAGCAGGGACTGACTATCCTCGACACTCCAGGACTCAACGCATTGGGCAGTGAACCCGAGCTGACCATTTCCATGTTACCATCAGCACAGGCAATCCTATTCCTGTTGGCAGCCGATACCGGGGTCACGCACAGCGATCTAGATATCTGGCAACATCATGTCAACCAGTCACGACGCCAGCGCGCTAATGGCGTCGCCGTTATCCTCAACAAGATCGACACACTCTGGGATGAACTGAAAAGCAAACAGGAAATTGAAAAATCAGTCAACGATCAAGTCAATAAAACTTCACAGATCCTTGGCATCGGCAAGGAATCCATCTTCCCGGTATCAGCACAGAAGGGTCTACTGGCCAAAATCAACCAAGATGAACTGCTACTGCATCGCAGCCAGCTTGACCAGCTTGAGAAGTTTCTTGCCAATGAAGTACTGCCCGCACGAGAGGCCATCCTGCGCAATGATATTACCGATACCCTGGGTGGCATACTGGATGAACACCAGGCTACTTTTGAAACCCGTCTGCTGGGTATCAATAAACAACTGAATGACCTGCGACAACTGAATGGCAAAAACTCTGATGTCATCATGCAACTCATGAAACGCACTCGTGAAGAGCAGATGCACTACAGCAAACATATAGAAGGTTTTAAATCCAGCAATCGATTATTGACCCGACAAGTGACTGTCCTGAAAAATATTCTGAATATCAGACACATGGATGATGTCATTAACGAAACACGTAAAACCATGACAGGCAGCTGGACTACTACGGGCATGAAAAAGGCCATGAAAGAGTTGTTTGACGACATTAAGGATATGAGTTCCCGAGCGACTAACGAGGTCGACACCCTACATCGCCTGGTTACAGCCGTGTACAAAAAATTTCATGATGAACACGGCATCAAGACCAACAAACCCAAGATGTTTAAGGTGAAGAGTTACCTTGTTGAACTGGACAACCTGACCGTAGAAGCCGAAGAATATCGCAAAAGCCCGGTTTCAACCATGTCGGAACAAAACTTTGTAGTCAAAAGATTCTTTATCGAGATGGTCAGTAAGGCCAGAAATGTCATGTTTGAGGCCAACAAGGATCTGGATAGCTGGCTCAATGAGGCCATGCACCCGCTGGCAACACAAATAAGGGAAAACAAACAATCAATCGAAAAAAGGCTTAACACCTTGCGCAAAATCAGTTCAGCAAAGGGTAGCGTGGAAAACAAAACCGCCGAACTGGAGAACGAACATGCCGATACCACCAGGCAACTGGATGAAATCAGGCAAATTGCCGAGCGACTGAAAACTTCCTGACAACATTAGCCTATGACTACTTGTTGTACGACCAGGTAGCCCATGTGTAATGCAAACAGGATGACCAGACCACCCGCGATGCGACGGACTCCATTTTTTTGCAAATAGCGTTGTATAGAGGAACCGGCAGCCCCCAGGACAAACATAGCCGGTAGCGTGCCAAGCCCGAATGCCAGCATTAATACCCCGCCCTCAATAGCTCCACCGGCTGTTGCACTGTAAATGAGCCCGGTATAGACAAGCCCACATGGCAACCACCCCCAGATCCCGCCCAGCACAAATGCAGCCGGGATGGACCGGATAGGTATGAAACGTCGGCCATAGGGCTCGATCAGTCGCCAGAATGAACCACCCATCCTTTCCAACGCTGATAAAACTGGCCACCAGCCCCCCAAATAAAGACCTAATAACAACATAAAAAGTGCGGCGACAGCCTGAAGGTAAAGCTGGGCATGATGCACAGCGATCAAATTGCCGGCAAGCGATGCAAACCCGGCAATCAGCATACCGGCAAAGACATAACTGCTGATCCTGCCAAGGTTATAGGCCAAAACGAACAGCAGTCTTTGAGATACAGCATGACTTGCCGGCTGACAACCTGCAGACAGGGCGCCGACAATACCACCGCACATACCTGCACAATGAGGTGCACCCATTAAACCGAGTATAAAAGCAGTGACCCAGGTAAATTCATCCATTATTCAGATATAACATTTCCAATTAACAAAAATTACTGACTGATAACATATCAACAGTTCGAGAGCAATGATGTAAGATAAAAATCGTATTCTTAATTTAAAAAACAGGCTTTTTGTACAACACAGAACAACATCATTTCACACTTATATACTAGATTTAAAACTCTTTCAAAAGATTTTAAAAAAGCTTGCCATAAACAATTTGAGGTGCTATAAAACACTCCAAGAGTATCAGTATACACATATATATATGCGTAAAACTCTTTTCTAATATCACCAACTGGAGATTTGTATGGCCACGAAGAAAAAGGCAAAAGCTAAAGCTGCGGCTCCCAGAGTCAAGGCAATCA
>Ga0316207_10001534_pt1 | contig 27950 bp, 18 predicted proteins | sample 6weekpyrite_MG_FD_204943 | JGI IMG/M metagenome (GOLD analysis project Ga0316207, IMG submission 204943) | Microbial mat bacterial communities from mineral coupon in-situ incubated in ocean water Damariscotta River, Maine, United States -... | ecosystem: Environmental > Aquatic > Marine >... | reverse complement strand
ATTCGCATTCGGGTTCCAGTTCGCATTTACTGAATTATCCGCCAGAATATGAGCTAGATTATTTCGAGCCAGGCCTCCGACATTAGTGAAGCTTCCTCCAATAAACCAGCCACCGGCACCATCTGGCACAGCCGTATAAACCCTCCCATTTACCAAGGGAAAGTCACCCGCTATCGATCGGCCGGTAACTGTGCTTAATGGAATCCCCTTACCCGTATTAATTCCTACCTGAGTAAAACGTCCTCCCAGAAAAAGCGTACCATCCGCTGCCGTTGCCATTGTTTCAATCGGACCATCAAAAACCAATTCATTTGGCCTGCTAGCAATTACAGATGAACGGAAATTTTGTGTACCACTAATAGCTTCGAGGATAAAATAATAGGCTGTATCATTTTGTAAATTGCTTATATTCAAAGGCGTGGATACATTAGTTAATAAAGTACCATTATTAAAACTTGCATAATTATCGGCATTAAAAGCCTTATCAGTTGAATAATACAGGTTATAACTTTCCACACCTATGTTGTTCCAATCTAACTGTACCGACCGATATTGCGGCGTAGCGGTAAGCGTAGCCATGCTAGAACAAGCTACAGAAATATTGCTTATATTGCTGCTATTTACCGTGCCCGTTGCATTAGACAATACACAAATCCTACCGACAGGATTAGAGCTAACTGTTATTTCATAAGTGCTACCACTTTCCAGCCCATTAGCAAACGTAAAGTTTCCGTCAGTATTAATATCAAGATCATTAGTGGCATTATTTTGTAATACCAGACCCACTATATCTACGCCACTTGCTGAAACGCCAATACTATAATCATTGTCAGTAATAGTTAAAGTGTGAACACCAACCCCATTACGCGCATTAGACGGCTGACCCAATGTAATAATTATATCTTCATCAACTTCAACCAAATCATCATTTTGAATCGTAAAACGAATCGATGCTGTGGTGTTCATCGCCGTTGCATCAGAAGCAGCAAAAGTGATATTACCATTCACTAAATTATGGTCAACGCCACCACCACTGGCTGTGCCAGTTACTGTGTAAGGCACAGTTATAACCGATGCACTGGGGTTTGAGAGTGTCAGGTTAACCGCTACATTATTAACATTTTCTGAAACCGTTTGGGCGCCGGAGGTGAAATTGATCTCGGGTAGCGCATCGTCATCTACAATGGTAATGACTGGGCCTGGCGCGTTGGCTGCCAGTGCATTAACAACTGAGCTAATATCAACAATAATGTTTTCATTGGGTTCATCAATGGTGTCCGGCTTGGTATTAATGTCTACTGTTCCGCTAGTAGCCCCTGTGCCTCCCGCAATGGTAATTGAATTTACGCGTGTGTAATCATCAGCACTGGCACTGCCTCGGTAGCTCAAATTAATGGTTACATCCTGATTGGATGCACTGCTCATGGTAGCCACCAATGTTGCGGTGCCGCTATTTTCATTAATGCTGCTGGAGCCTCTAATACTCAATGAAACACGCAACTCGCCTTCGTTATCTAAATTAACCACACCAACACTACCCGCAGCTAGATTATTGTAGTTATTGTCATTCGAAACCGCTGCCGCAAAATCTATGCTGTAGGTTTGATTACCATCCAGTACATTATCATCCACACCGGTGACCGTAACCGTTTGCAGCGTGCTCCAGTTTGCTGATGTAAACGTTAGGTTAGCTTTATCAACCACCCCTTCTGCGGTATTCGAGCTGCTAAGGCCAAGCACCACATCGGCCGTGGGCTGGGTATTTAAACGCACGCTAAACGTGGCCGTTATGCCGCTTTCATTGGTATCGCGATTGATGGGGCTAACGTTAAAGCCTGCGCTGTCGTTATCAATATTAGTCACGCTAACATCGGCGGGATCTTCGCCGTTGTAGTTGCTATCTTCGGATGTCATCGCGGATAAAATAATGCTGTAAATCACGCTACCGTCAATCGCATCGTCATCCACACCAGTAATTGAAATGGTTTGTGGTTGATTCCAGTCAGCCGCTGTAAATGTAATTTGGGCCGGGTTTACGGTGCCCTCATTCGGGTTTGAGCTACTCACATCAAAGCTTACATCTGAGCTGAGCGGGCGGGTGAGCACGATGCTAAAGCGAGCCACATCGCCGTCTTCGGTGGTATTGCCCGTAATATTGCTGATGGTGTAGCCTGCAAACGGATTTTCACCCGAGGCTAGCTCGGCTATGTTTGAACGCCCATCATTATCGTCGTCATAGCTGGTATCATAATCGGTTTCATTTATGTTTAATGTATTGTTACCTGCACCAACATCTAAGTCTTGACTCACTCGCGCTAACATTAGCGATGAGCCTGGGTTGGCGGTTACGATGTATTCAAATTCAATGACAAAGGTGTGCGGGCCTTCGGTTAAGCCACTTAAACTGACGTTGGCATTGTCGCCATTAATTGTCATTGGCTGACGGCTGCCGCCATCCACAATAATGTATGCGTTGAGTGTGCCTTCGATTAATAAAGTGGTTTTTAATTCTTGCGGTAGCGACACGCCACCTTTGTCATCTATCGGCGTAGTATTAACATTTGAGTCACCGGAGCCACACGCGAGTATGCTTAAACTGAGTAAACTTATGATTAAAAATGATGTGGTTTTTTTAACAACCAAAGATAAATTAAACATATTGTAACATCCTGACAATTAATTTTTTATTAATAAACTTAAGAGCTTTGCACGAAAAAAAACGCCATCTGCGAATGCTTTTATCGCAGATGACAATGTTTATTGGGGCTCTTTACATAAAACCGTTGGTGTAAAGTTCTCAATTTATGGGTGAATTTTTTGAGATTTTTGCTAAATATTTTTAAGGCAAGGGGGCTGACACAACCACCGTCGAGCCGGTGTCCGTAGGCTCACCGCCTCCGCCTCCGCCACCACCGCCGCCAGCGGCCGCGCCGGCAACCAATACGCCAAGACCAATCCAAAACCATTTATTGCTAAAAAGACTGTCGTCATCTTCTGCGGATTTAGCCTTGTTTTTGCTATTCACGGCCAGCGCATTATCGTTAACCGCTTTCACACTTAACGGTGAAAAAGCGTAGCCGTGCAACAGAGTGTTACCCGCGGTATCAACCGCTTGAATATAATATTCAATGCCGAGTTTTTTTATTTTATTGGCGTGAATAATGGCGTAGTACTGATTGGTTTTGGCTTTGTTTTGCATCAGTAAACGTTGGTAACGTTTTGTACCAATCGTACGATAAAATAACATCACCTGTTTTACCGCTACATTATCAGTAACCACTACGGTAATTTTATGCGATTGACCTTTGCTGACTTTATCAACATATTTGGGTTGCGTAATTTCCGGCGGGGTTAAATCACCTGAAGGCAAAGAAAGCTGTGCAGCTTGTAATAATGGGGAGAATGCCAATGCATGGCAAAAGAAAAACACTAGGGCTTTTTGTAAAATTTTTTTTATCACTGTAACATCCTGCTAATTTACTGCTGTGTCGCTTCCATTCAATCCATTTTGCTTTAAACTGAAATAGATAAACGTAATTTCAGCGAAATAATAAGTGATACAATTTACATTGTCAATGTATGGTGAGTGATGTAACTCACAATAATTAATTTATGAGTATTATCCTTACCTAAAGACTGACTGAACCAATCGCTAGCTGAAGCTAGCTCCTACTTGTATCGCGGACTCACTTACCAAAAAACTTTTAGCTCATTATTTTTGTTGTAACGCAAGACAATTTCAAACTGCCCCCAATCACCGGCTTTTACCGTTTCGCTATTAACGTCAATTAACTCTGTTAATTCAACTCTTGCTTTGGCTTTGTTTTTGCTGACAATTAACTGTAACCGCGAAACCATCACCGTTATACTTTGGTATTTAACCAACAATTTATTAACAAATTGTTGTCGGCCTGCAGAATAAACGCTTATTTTATTTAGTGCGTCTTTATTACCCGATTGTATTGCCGATTTAAATTGTGAAATTTTTTGGCTGACTTTTTCGACATTAAGTTTTTGAGGGTGTGCTTTCTGGCTTAGCGTTTTTTGTTTAACCTTATATTTTTTTTGTTTTGTATCAAGTCGTTTTTCCATGCTGCGTACCGTATTCGATGGCACAGCAATTTTTTTTATGACAGCCAACGATCGCTCCGCCTGGCTCAAACGTTTTAAAGAAAGATTACGCTCAAACGAATCAATATAAAATTTTTGTATTTTTTTAATACCATTTTTAGCCTGAGTATTATCCGCCTGACGACTCAACACCTTACTAAACAACGCATAAGCATTATTGTTTTTTGGATTCGTGTAACGTTTATTTTTAAAATATTTTTCAGCATCTGCCAGCCATTTTTTTATTTGAGCTTGCTGATTTTGCTCAGAATTTAATCGATTAAGCAACGAATTGGCTTGTGCTGATTTAGGATTTATTTTAATTAACTGCTGCAAATATTTATCAGCGCGTACATACTGCTTTTCAAAATATGCCGACCTAGCCAAATTCAATAATTCTTTTTCTATATTTTTTAAACCCGCTGTAGCGGCTAAATTATTTTTTTGTTTTGCTAAAATTTTATTATAAAAATCATAAGCACTTTTTCCTGCAGGGCTAATATAATTACCTGCTGAAAATGCCTGCTCTGCTGATTTTAATAATTCAGAAATAACCACTTTATTTTGATTTTGTTTATCTTTTAAGGTTTTCTGTTGGGTTTTTTCTGTTATATTCTTTTCAGCTTGTACTGTTTTATCAATCTCTTCGGGGGCATCGATAACACCACCAAAACTGACCAGCAATAGCAATGCAATTAAGGCGATGACTATAAGCCCAATCCAAATTTTTATCGTGTTTTTTTCTTCACCTGATGCTCTCGCTGGACCTTGAAAAAAATGTTCTGCTGTAGCGTTAACCCTGCCAGAATTGCGCCGTCCATGCGCATCAATCAAGCCTTGTGTACCACTTTGCGTACCAGTTGGCGATGCGTTTTTAAGCACTCCACTATTTGGCTCCGTATCACTAGCAGATCTAACAATCGTGGCTGCACTATACTGATACTCCAACATATTTTCCGGCAACGGTGGAGCCGGTGTTTTCCCGAGCAACATATCCGCACATTCCAGTATATTTGTGGGCCGATCTTCAACTTTAAACATCAATGCTCTATCTACAGCCAATAAAAATTGCTGGGAATATTTTCCTTTTGCAACTATCGATGCGGGTTCATAAATATCAAAACCTTTATCGAGCAAACTGCCACCCCGCGCCATTGCATCCAACGGTTTTTTACCTGTAATTCCGGTGTATAAACTTGCACCCAATGAATATATATCCGTCCACGGCCCTTGCTTTTCGGCCCCTTCATTATATTGCTCGAACGGCGCATAACCATAAGTCACCAAGCTAGTTAATGCGCGGGTTTTACCACTAACCGATTGGCGAGCCGAACCAAAGTCGATTAACAACGGCGAGTTATTTTCACAGATATAAATATTGGCGGGCTTAATGTCTCGATGAATAAAACCCGCATTATGCACCAACGCCAAACCATCCATAATCGGTATAAAAATATCCAGTAATGCGTCTTCATTTAATACATTGGATTTTTTATAAATATGCGAAAGGTCTTCGCCAACTGCATACTCCATTACCATATACGCGGTATTATTTTCTTCAAATACGCTGAGCACGCGCACAATATTTGGGTGATTAAATTTAGCGAGAGTGCGGGCTTCATCAACAAATCGTTGCAAACCCCAATCGTAAAGTTCTTTTTGTGCGGTAGTTTTTGGGTGAACGGTATTGTTAGATTCTCGACTCGCGAAATCTTCTGGCATAAATTCTTTAATCGCCACAAAGCGGCCCAAGTTATTATCTTGCGCCAAATAAGTAATACCAAAACCACCACGACCTAAAATCTTTTTTATTTCGTACCAGTGAAGCAAATAACCTATGCTCAGTGAATTTTTATTGTTATCTAATTGCATTTAAATTTTTGAATAATGCGCAGCCCAAATTTTAATCACACTCAAAATTCTAAGCTCGACGCCAACTCGTTTCCCCGCCCTTGTCTTCTAGCTCCACGCCCTGTGCTTTTAATTCATCTCGAATACGATCGGCTTCGCCCCAGTTTTTATCATTTTTTGCCTGTGCGCGTTGTGAAATCAAGCCATCAATTTCATCGTCACTTAAGCCTTCAGGGCTACCACCACTTTTTAAATAACTTTGTGGATCATCTTGTAATAGCCCTAAAATATTGCCCAGATATTTTAACGTTGCCGCTAGTGCAGATGCTTGAACTGCATCCGAATTCTTTAATTTATTTATTTGATTAGCTAAATCAAATAACACCGGCATCGCTTCAGCTGTATTAAAATCTTCATTCATCGCCGTCTCAAATCGCTGCACATATTCTTTTGAAGCATCGTTCATTTGCGTAATTTCAATATCGCGCAAAGCGGTGTATAAACGACTTAGCGCGGCGCCAGCACTATCTAACATAGTGTCCGCATAATTTAACGGGCTGCGATAATGACTGGCTAAAATAAAATAACGCACATCTTCTGCGCGATATTTTTCTAAAATTTCACGGATCGTAAAAAAATTACCCAATGACTTTGACATTTTTTCATCGTCAATTCTCACAAAGCCATTGTGCATCCACAGGTTTACAAACTTTTCACCATTGGCCGCTTCGCTTTGTGCGATTTCATTTTCGTGATGGGGAAATTGTAAATCCTGCCCGCCGCCGTGAATATCAAAGGTGTTACCTAAGCAGCATTTCGACATTGCCGAGCATTCAATATGCCAACCCGGGCGACCTTTGCCCCACGGTGACTCCCAAAAAGGCTCGTCCGGTTTTGCGGCTTTCCATAAAACAAAATCAATGGGGTCGTCTTTATTTTCATCTACCGCGACCCGTTCACCAGCACGCAAATCTTCTATAATTTTTCCCGATAATTTGCCATAATTTTCAAACTTGCTTACATCATAATAAACATCGCCATTGCTTGCGCCATAGGCATAACCTTTTTCAACCAGGGTGACAATCATTTTAATAATATCCTCCATCGATGACGTTGCGCGGGGCTCTTCATCCGGTGGCAACACACCTAATGCAGCCGCATCTTCGTGCATGGCGGTAATAAAACGATTGGTTAAATCATTAAAGTCTTCGCCGTTTTCATTGGCACGAGCGATAATTTTATCGTCGATATCGGTTACATTACGCACATAGGTCACATCGTAACCCTGCGATTTAAAATAGCGGGTCACCATATCAAACACCACCAACACCCGTGCGTGGCCTAAATGGCACAGGTCATAAACCGTCATGCCGCATACATACATGCGGACTTTGTTTGGTTCTATCGGTTTAAATTCTTGTTTTTGATTGGTATAGGTATTATAAATTTTTAACATGTTTTTCTTGCATACAATAGTCGGTTAAATTTTACCAATTATTATACAATGCTTTGCAATTAAAGTTTGGAGTTATCAAAATGGTTAATGTGTTATTTGTGTGCATGGGCAATATTTGCAGATCCCCTTCTGCTGAAGGTTACTTTCAGCATATTGTGAAACAGGCCGGGTTGGAAGATAAAATCAAAACCGATTCTGCTGGCACCCATGCCTATCATATTGGCTCTCCACCGGACACCCGAGCACAGGTAGCGGCAAAAAATCGCGGCATTGATTTAAGCATGTTGCGTGGGCGCAAAATAGAACCCGGTGATTTTGAAAAGTTTGATTACGTGATAGCAATGGACAATAGCAATTTTTCTGATTTAGAAAATGTGGCTGGCGGCGCAACGAATAATCTTTTCATGTTTTTAAAATTTGCCGAACATTTTGCTGAAGTCGAAGTCCCCGACCCCTACTATGGCGGCGATCAGGGTTTTGAACATGTACTGGATTTAATTGAGGATGCGTCAAAAGGTTTATTAGATGACATTAAAAAGCAGCATGCAATTTAATTTATTACGCTTCTTTTAGCGCGCTTAAAAAATTGATTTAGGTCGAGAAACTCAACACCGTATGCACCGTGGGCGGCACCATAGGAATAAGCCTTAGCCCACACCTACAATAAAAAATTATTCCCACGCATGACCTCGTCATTAACCGAACAAACATCGCCAAACCCAATAGTGCTGTGCTTATAATTGCCGACTTAAAACTCCCAGGGCTTGCGCTCTGATTTTTCAGCAGGTTTTGCATCTTTAGAACTTGCCGCCGCAGGTTTCGCAGGCTGAGCAGGTTTTGGTTTAGCCGGCTCAGTTTGCTGCTGCGGCTTTGCATTAGATGCAGCGGGATATTCCCATGGCTTGGCCGTTGCACCTAACTTCTTATCTGCCGGTTTTTTCTGAGCATTGCCCTGCGATTGTGTTTGCGTTTTGCTTGACTTAGTTTCAGTTTGTTTGCTGTCAGTTTGTTTAATTTCTGACGGCTTAGCCTCAGCGGCTTTAACCTCAGATTTAACTGACTGTTGCAAAACAGATTGCGGCACTGGTTTTTGAGTTTGCTGCTGCGAAGCCGCAGCCGGTTTCTCTGCTGATTTCGTCGCTTGAGTTGACGACGAGTTTTGCTTTGAAACCGGCTTGCTTTCTTGTTGCTTAACATCTGAAGCAGACTGGGAAACAACATCCTGTTTCACTGCAACTGTATTTTTCTGAACATCAGGCGACACTTTCGCTGCGGTATTTTCAACTGTATTTTGCGGCTTGTTTTCAGAATTTTTATTATAATAGTTCGGCTTCTGTTGGGGCTTATTTTCAGGAGCTTTACTTTCAGTACTTTTGTAATACGCATTCTGATTAGACGCCGCCTCATTTGATTTGTTGTCATGGGATGGCTTTGTTTGTACAGCCGCATTTTGATCGGTAGCTGTCTGAGCATTTTTCGACTGCTCATCATGCTTTCTCTCTTTTTGGTCTTCTGCCTGCCCGCTTGACTGAGTGTTCTGTTGACGATTTTCATTACGGTTATCATTACGATTGCCACCACGACGACGACCACGCCCTCGACGATTACCGCGACGCGCTCCATCATTACGGCTGTTTTGCTGATCGTCGTTAGATACATCATTTTGTTGCGATGCATTCTGATTGTTTAATCCAGAGTCCGATTTTGCAGCCAATTGATCATCACGCTTAGACTTGTTTCTATTGTCCTGATTACGGTTATCCTGGTTTTTATTTTGTTGGCGAGCCTGTTGTTTAGACGGCTGTTTATTGCCCGTTTTTTGATCGCGCCCTTTGCCATCCCCCCGGTTTTCATTACGTTTATCGCCACGTTTCCCATCACGACCACCGCGACGATTGCGATTACGATCATTATTGCGATTGCGCTCATTACGGTTAGGATTACGATTATTTTGCTGCTTAGTTTCATTGGTATTTTTAGTTTTATCATCCGATAAATCTTCACCAAATAAAGCTTTCAAAATACGCGCAAAGAAACCTGATTCTTTCTCAACTTTTTTCTCAACAATGGGTGCGGGTTGTGCCGGCGTTACCGATTGCACCGCCGGCTTTTCACCTTCCACCATATTGGATTTATCACGATCGGGTACATAAGCTTCTTCAATGCCACTCGCAAGCTGATAAGACTTTTTACCTTCGACACTCGCGGTTTCAGAATTACGTAAACGGCTCACTTCATAATGCGGAAGCAGCACTGCCTTATCGGCAATAAATGAAATTTCCACGCCCGTGCGATTTTCAATTTCAATTAAATCTTTACGTTTTTCATTAAAAATAAATGTCGCCACTTCTACCGGCACTTTAATAATAACGCGGCCAGTGTGTTCTTTAAGCGACTCTTCTTCGGCAATTCGCAATAATGATAAAGACAAAGATTCAATATTACGAATCGTGCCATAGCCATTACATTGCGGGCAAACTTTTTGGGTAGCTTCACCCAGTGATGGGCGTAATCTTTGGCGCGACATTTCCAGCAAACCAAAGCGCGAAATACGACCAATTTGCACCCGCGCACGATCCATTTTTAAAGCATCGCGTAAACGGTTTTCCACCGCCCGTTGATTTTTATTGGCCATCATGTCGATGAAATCAATCACCACCAAACCACCTAAATCCCGCAGGCGTAACTGGCGTGCAATTTCATCGGCGGCTTCTAAGTTAGTGTTAGTTGCGGTTTCTTCAATGTCGCCGCCTTTGGTTGCACGGGCGGAGTTAATGTCGATAGAAATTAACGCTTCGGTTAAATCAACCACTATCGAGCCACCGGAAGGCAGTGTCACTTCGCGTTGAAAAGCAGACTCGATTTGACCTTCGATCTGATAGCGATTAAACATCGGCACATCATCTTGATAAAGCTTTAATTTACGCTGACTGTTAGGCATTACCTGCTTAACAAAATCTTCAGCGGTTTTATAAACCTCGGGGTTATCAATTAAAATTTCGCCGATATCATCGCGGAAGTAATCCCGCAATGCGCGAATAATCACATTGCTTTCCTGATAAACCAGAAACGGTGCTGGACGGTTAGCGGCAGCTTTTTCAATCGCACTCCACACCTGCACCTGATAATCCATATCCCATTGCAGCTCTTCAGTCGCACGGCCAACGCCAGCGGTGCGCACAATCAAACCCATGCCCTGGGGAATATCTAAGCCACTCATGGCATCGCGAATTTCTTTGCGATCATCACCTTCGATGCGACGCGATACACCACCAGCACGCGGGTTATTCGGCATCAATACCAAATAACGACCGGCCAGTGAAATAAAGGTCGTGAGCGCCGCACCTTTGTTGCCACGCTCTTCTTTGTCCACCTGCACGATAACCTGCTGGCCTTCTTTAATGGCCGAACGAATATCGGGGCGGCCAGAGGCATTACGCGCTTCGTCGGTAAAATAAGTACGGGAGATTTCTTTGAATGGCAAAAAGCCATGACGGTCAGCGCCATAGTTAACAAAAGCCGCTTCCAGGCTGGGCTCAACCCGGGTAATAGTACCCTTGTAAATGCTGGCTTTCTTTTGCTCGCGTGAGGATACTTCGATATCCAGATCGTAAAGTTGCTGGCCATCGACCATCGCAACGCGCGTCTCCTCTTTTTGGAGAGCGTTGATTAAAATTCGTTTCATTGGAATGTAAACCTGAGTTAGTTTGACACTCTGACAGGGGGAAACCGCTAGCAACTGAAGATATTACACTGGAATACATAATATAGGCGGGCTGTTGTTTATGAACAGTAAAAGCACCGCCCATTAAAAATACATATGCAGCCGCAAGCCATTCATCCATTAGCGCCAGATTAATATTCCGGGCGTTTGGGTTATCGTTCAGCATTGCTTTTAAGTTAAGGTTCAGAGTGAAATTCATTAATTGTTAATTCGTTGGTGATAGATTTAAAAGGCTCTACCTAACCGCTCAAACTGGATGGGTTTATTACTACGCATAAACCCGGATTCTGTATATCCCATCAATTTCGATGAGAGTTCCAAAGGTATTGTTCTCTAATTTGCCAATTATTCAATATAACTTATTGATTCTATATGCGGAATAAAAACACTGTTTTCGGAATCAACATAGTTTTGCAAATTGTGACAGGTAGGTCAAGGCCGATTCCTGCTTAATTTTTTTGAGGCTTTAGTACTTCACCCTTGTTAAAATATTCTGATATGATTCGCTGCATGCTTGATCTTCCCCAACACGGCGTCCAGTTACTGGAAATAAGCGCCCGCAATGCCCAACAACGACTCGATAACTTCCTGCTCAGCAAACTCAAAGGTGTGCCCAAAAGCCGTATTTATAAGCTATTGCGCAGTGGACAGGTACGCGTAAACAAGGGCCGCAAAAAGGCTGATTATCGATTACAGCCGGGTGACACGGTGCGCATCCCGCCGCTACGAATGGCCGAAGTTGATGATAGCAAAGCCCCTCAGCACCTGGTTGAGCGCGTCAGCCAAGCAGTGATTTTTGAAGATTCACAACTGCTGGTTTTAGATAAACCCGCAGGAATTGCAGTGCATAGTGGCAGCAAACTGAAATTCGGGGTTATCGAAATGCTGCGCCAGGCTCGCCCCGATGCGCAAATGCTGGAGCTGGTTCATCGATTAGACCGGGAAACCTCCGGCTGTCTAGTAGTCGCCAAATCTAAAGACGCCTTAAACAAATTACATCAGAGCTTTCGCGACGAAGCTGATCGGATGGAGAAAATCTACCGTGCGGTGGTTTGCGGGCGCTGGCAAGGCGCAGAAAAAAACATTGACCTGCCGCTGCTAAAAAACACTATTCGCGGCGGTGAGCGTATAGTAGAGGTGAACCCCGAAGGTAAAGATGCGCGCAGTTTATTTATGCCGCTTGCGTACCACGACGATTTAAGCCTGATGGAAATTAAAATCTTCACCGGCCGCACCCACCAAATTCGTGTGCATGCGCAGGCCGCAGGTTACCCGATTGCAGGGGATAAAAAATACGGCAACGACAAATTAAATAATACGCTCAAAAAGCGCGGCTTAAAACGTATGTTTTTACACGCCTATCGACTGAGTTTTTCACTGGGCACCCAGCATTATGATATTTGCGCACCTTTAGATGACGCCTGGCAAAGCGTCTTAAACTAATTTCACGCTATATCTAACATTCACTAAACCCAAATTTAAGAAATAAATATGCACACTCCTCTACCCTATAAACTCCTCATTTTTGATTGGGATGGCACCATTATGGATTCGGTTGCGCGCATTGTTGATTGTTTGCGCAAAGCCGGTGAAGAAGTGCTCGGCACAGAAAAACGCAGCGACCATGAGTTGAAAGATGTTATCGGATTAGGCTTAAAAGAGGCGATTAAACAGCTGCACCCCAACATTAGTCCCGGACAGGTTAAAGCTATGTCGCACGTTTATCGCGACCAATATATGGAAGTCAATGAAACATCGTCCGTACTCTTTGAGGGCGCAGAAGCGATTTTAGAATCACTTGAACAGCAGGGTTATTGGCTGGCGGTTGCCACCGGCAAAGGTCGCCAGGGGCTAGATCAGGTGCTCGACATCACCGGCCTCGGTCATCGGTTTCACACCACCCGTTGTGCCTCGGAAACTTTCTCCAAGCCTCATCCGTTGATGCTTGAAGAAATTCTTCAGCAACTGGGAATGGATGCAAAGGATGCCTTAATGATTGGTGATACCGAATACGATATGGAAATGGCCAAAAATGCCAATATGGACAGACTGGGGGTGAGTTATGGCGTTCACCCACGAGAACGCTTAATGAAGCACCAGCCGATTACATGCATTGACCATATTAGTGAATTAACAACTTTCCTAAACACGCTCTAAATTGCTTATTCTCCAGCTTCTTTTACTGTAGTCATACTTTATTATCGGTATTACTGAGAACCCTTCTTACGATTTATCACATTATCAAGCTACCCGTCACATCCAGATAAACCATCCGAATCTTGACCTATACTCAATAAATGTTTTGCGAACGGTGCATGCATCCTCTTAAATATAAATTACTGCCGATTAAGGGCGATTCGTGTTTTTAAATGATAACCAACACCCGATTGCAAAAATATAAAATTTATTTTTTGAACAGTATACTTATTTCATTTTTGCTTATTGCAACAATGGGAAATTTCATCTGGTTTACCTTAAAAAACGTCAACCAAAAAGTTGACAAGCTCGTTAATCACACTCCAGTAAAAGCCGGTTTAATTTACGATATGCGTATCTCTACACCCAACCGGAATTTGCGCTTAGCTATGTCTTTCCCATTAATAATGCAGAAAGATAAAAATGAAATCGAGTTAGAATGCCGATTTTAGACAATGCGGTATTTTATCAACAAATCGCAGATTATTTATCCAAAAATTACCACCGCTTTAAAAAATCACTCAAAAGAGCCACAAGATGCTTCACATGCTGCTCAACAATGCATACACTTTAGCACTTTATAAATACTGAACTGTGGAATAACAATGAGCGAAGGCAATAACTGGGAGAAAGATGTATTAACATCAATCGCCACTGAAGGACTAAAAGAACAAAAACGCACTCGACGCTGGGGTATATTTTTTAAAGTACTCACCTTTGTTTATCTATTCGCATTATTAGCCGCTCTCATCCCCGACATACAAGGTGGTGGCACTAAAGGCGAAAAACACACTGCACTTATCGAGCTAAAAGGTGTGATCGCACCTGCTGCAGAAGCCAGTGCTGACAACGTAGTGACGGGGTTACGCGCCGCATTTAAAGACCCTGATACCGCCGGCGTAATTCTTCGCATCAACAGTCCCGGGGGCAGCCCCGTACAATCGGGCTACATTTACGATGAAATTTTACGCTTGCGCGAACTATATCCAGACACCCCCATGTACGCCGTAGTCAGCGATATTTGTGCTTCCGGTGGTTATTATGTTGCCGCTGCGGCCGAAAAAATTTACGCAGACCAGGCCAGCATCGTGGGTTCAATCGGCGTGCGCATGGATAATTTTGGTTTTGTCGAAGCCATGAAAAAACTTGGCGTAGAGCGCAGAACCCTAACCGCCGGCAAGAGCAAAGCCCTGCTCGACCCCTTTGCCCAGCAAGATCCAAAAGTGGTTACCCACATGCAGGGATTGCTAAAAAGCGTACACGGCCAATTTATTAATGCGGTTAAGCAAGGGCGCGGTGATCGTTTAAAAGAAGTGGATGGAATGTTTGAGGGTTTAATCTGGACCGGCGATCAAAGCGTCGAAATTGGACTGGTCGATGAGCTGGGCAACTCCAGCTACGTGGCTCGCGAAGTGATCGGTGCAGAAAACATTGTAAACTTCTCTGTGCAGCCTGATATTTTTGAGCGCTTCTCCAAAAAAATTGGGGCGCAAATTAGTAACTTGTTAATTGAAAAAGAATTAACGCTACAACTTCGTTAATGCTAAAAAGTTGTCATTTGGTTTAACAACTCCAACTCACCTCGGCGCTCATTAACTCTCATTGGCGCCGAGTTTCACTAAAACGATAAAACAGAAGTTTTAAATTTTTAACTATTGCCATAACACCAATTAAAATCATAATTAATCTTCCGTTAATTTTATTAACATCCCTTCCTAATAACGAGTATCAAGCCGATGCGGGATAGGCTGGAGCACGCATCGATTTAACTGGAAACTGACGACAAAATTATTTTAATGGGTCTTTTTATCTTCGATAAAAGCAAATATCCACGCTCTTAAGGCGTGGATATTTGCTTTAAAACAATTTAATCTTCAATTTCAATTTCATCCGCACCACCCTCATCCGGAGTTTCATCACTGATATTAATTACGCTAACTCCTGGCTCGATTAAATTTATAAAGGCGGCGTTATTATCAGCACCACTATAAGATGTGCTCTCACTAACCGGATAAATAACATCCAGCACCGTAAAATCACTAATCGATGCAGCAGTTACAATACCCTGCAACTGAGTTTCTTTTATTTCTGACTCACGCTTAATTTCAGTTGCGGTAATCGTATCACTGGCACTTTCAAAACCCTGCACCGAAACAAAATCACCTATTCCTAATTCAGATAAGAATAAATTGTCGTCCAGACCCAAATCATCTTTCATGCGCGTTGCCGTTGTTAATTGCACTGTAACCAACTGACCTGATAAAACTTCAACAGTAAAACTGTTTTCCGATTTACTGTTCACCATCGCACTCACGCCAGCGCTACCTTCTCGGGCTTGCACTTCACTTGCGATAAACACGCCATTAGTAAGCATACCTTTAACTTCAACTTTCATTCCCAATTTTAAAATTAAATTTACTGGCGAGAAATTTGCGTTTTCTGCAACCGCACTTTGACCATTAATATCAAAATCGCTGTGATCAACATAGCGAGTAATGATACCTTCAAGCTCTACATTTGCATCGTCACTAAAACTATCTTCCCTTTCAATTTCAGTTGCCACTAAAACATTGTTAACGAACTTTCCTTTCACTTCAACAAACAGTCCATTTTCTAAACCATTTGGCAAGTATTCATAAGTGGCTATTGATGCGTTAATCGCAACGTTCTTAATTTGAAAATTATTTGCACTCAAGTTACTTATTATGCCTTTAACTTCAAATATTGTATCTGCATTTGAAATATTAGATTTCAAATCAATATAACTCGCTTGCAACACATTATCTTGATCATAAAACCCGCTCACTTCTAATACATTACCCTCAGCAATACTCGCAAAGTTTGTATTTTCAAATGTTGTGCTCACTTCAGAGACAACCACTTTATTTCCCAAAATCATAAAGCGGGTTATGCCAACAACACGAGTGTCTAAGTTACTAACCGGGCCTTCTAAATCATCGCCATATTTAATATGCCTTGCGCTGCCGGTAATGCCATCGGCATTAATACTGCCGGTCACTTCAACCACCATTCCAATGCGTAAATCGGCCTGAGTTCCACTGGCATCTTCTATTTCGAATGTACTGCTATTGGTTTCAAATTCAACACCATTAACAAATACGCTGCCAAAACTACTGATGCTGCCGCTGGAAATATAACCGCTACCGCCAATACCTGCGGTGTCGTTGCTGATTCCACATGCACTAAGCACCAGCGCACCAAATGCCACAGTGACTAAATGAGATTTTTTAATTAGGATTTTCACGATTCATCCTCCAACTCAGAATGATTGTCAGTTGAATGCTGTTGATCCAACTGATCTAAATAATAATAAATGCCTAAGCTAACATACTGACCACTGTCTTTGTGTTGGGACTCATGTTCACTCAGCCAACTATCTAACTCTTCTAATAATGCCTGCGAGCGTCGACTGGCATATTTTTGAAACTCAGGCACATGGCCTGCTGCTAATTTATGGGTGGAGACTTTACGCTGATACCGACGCTTTTCTGGCTCACAACTCATGTTATGAATAATAGTTTCCATTAATTCGTGACTATCCACGCCCAAAATATTAATAATATCCTGCGGATCATTGCCTGGCACATAGGCGTGACTCACCAGATGCACTTTATTATCATATTTTTCTACACAACCACTTTTTTCAAGCAGATCAAACATTGCACGGGGGGGGATATCGCCACTGTAGTCTTTTACCAATGCTGAAAATGCATTGTCCGTACCTTCCATATCTAGCACTCGGGCAATACCATCAACTGAGCTAAAGCGTGCATCATTCAACCAGCCGCTAATCACTCGTATAGCTCGATTATACTTGCGCCCCGTATCGGTTGCTGTTTGCATTTGTATTTCTGAGAGACGTTTAACTTCTTTGCGGGATAAACCGGTTTTGGCGGATACTGCGGAGATGGTGGCCCTGTTTTCCTGAGCAACGAGAATAAATGCCTCATCGACATAAGCTTTGCGTAGCATTGCCTCGAAACTGCCACAGGCCACGCCATTACGTAGCATCACCCGCACCAATGGACGTAGCACTTTAGCCGCGGTTTTTTCCAGTAATGTTAATAAGGTGTCACTCATAGTGGGATTATATTCCCAATCTGGGCATTTTTAAACTGTATACGTTTTTCATATCGTTTTCTCTTTTGTATCTCGCAATAACAAAGCCATCCATATTCAATATGGATGGCTTTGTTATTAGGCGCCCACTGAACTATGGCCTAAGCTGTTTCAGTTGTCACGACAGATGCTTATTCTTCGTTGTCATCTCTTTTCAACTCAGTTGCGATATTTTCGCCGCTGATTTCGTTAACATAAAATTCAACTTCAACATAATCGCCTACAAAAACATTCTCCAGACTAAAATACTGAGAAGGCTCTACACCTGCGACAAGTTGCTCATCGATCATACGAGTAGCGTTGTTAACTGTGTATGTAGTTTCAACTTCGCCATCTAAAACCGTTACTGTGGTTGCCGTTACTGCGCTTACCGTACCTTCAACTTCGTCTTCGGTTTCTTGCTCTTCTTCGATCTCTTCAATCACGAAGTCGCCGCTAGCATCAATATAACCTTCAACGGTTAACATCATGCCGTCCATCAACGTAGATGTATCAAAGTCATCATCCAGGTGATCAATAACAACAAGCTGCCCATTAAACAGGAATGTTGCCGGTTCAGCATCCCGATTCACTTCAGAGACTACACCCTGCACTTCAATCTCTTCACCTTCGTCACCATCAATGTCTTTATCGCCGTCTTCTTCAATTTCAACTTCGCTGGCAAACATAGTTAGGCCATCCAATAGCATTTCTGTTTTTGCTTCAACAAATAAACCATCTGCTAGCTCGCTGGGAACTTCACCCGCATGACTATAATCAACGGTTAATTCGCCAATCATAAATGTCATGTCGGCAGGGTTAAGGTTGATAACGATACCTTTAATTTCCACATCATCACTAACGTCTTTGGTTTCAATACGTGTTGCAAGAACAGTACCCTTACCATCAGAGAAGCCACTGACTTCAATAATATCATTTACGCTTAAATCATTAATTGTTAATACAGTATCATCACCTTCAAATACAGTATCAAGGTTGACCGTAACCGTTTGCCCCATGACATTGATTGTGCCTGTGCCATCTATCTCTAATCCGCTTAAATCTAGAACATAACCTTCTAATTCATCTGCACACTTAACCGAAACCGCTGTACCGGTTGTACCATCCGCGTTTACCGTACCTTCAATCTCACATACATCACCTACACCCAGCTGGGTTTCCGGTAATAAAGCACCATCGATATCAATGCTAGCGGTATCTGTTTCATACTCAATACCATTAATATAGATACTACCAAAGCCAGTTATGACACCTGATGTAGTTGAAGTGTCAGCAGGTGTACCACCGCCACTGCCGCCACAGGCAGTTAACAGAGCGATTGAAGTCGCTAAAAGTGTTTTGCGAAATACAGATTGATTATTCATGAGTATTCACTCCTCAGTGATTGAATTTGCTAATTTAGCCAACTTACCTGTTCAGTAATTGACGCAATTTTTCAGATCAATTATTCAACCGGTCAGTCGATTATATATTTCTTAAATATTTAAATTGGGATTTTATTCCCAATTTAAATAAACGCAAGATAAATTATAAAAGAACTTAATAATATGTGGATTAATTCACAAGTGAGATTTCACCCATGAAATGCGTTGGAATGCGGTGTTTAGAGAATATCCTCAATAAACCAGGCAGAAAAAGCATGCCGTCCACTGAGGTTTGATTTCTTATAGACGGATGATGCCTGTTGACGAACCGTTTTTTCAAGAGTCTCTCGGATTGCCGCTATCTCTTTTAAACTTAAACCTTTTAGCAACAACCAGCCGACTTCTTTTTCACTCGGGGAAAGTGACCACTCATTAAATTGCTGGCTAATCACATCACTGAGGCGCTTGCGCCCGTCAATGACGTATTGCTCGGGCTGTAAATTGATGACCTGCTGTTTTGCGTTTTCCAGTTCCCGCTTTAAATCACCCACTTGGCGTTGCTGGTCGCGCAGCCCTAACATGAGCCAAAATACTGCAGTTATCGAAACCACAAACAGTAATATTTCCTTAATCACATGATCCAGCGGCACATTGTGACTAAGGTCCGTCACGATATCGAAAACACTAGCAACAATAATCAACGAGAGCACCAGCAGTAAAAATTTATCTTTGCTTTCCATTTGGATCAACGTTGGTCTCCTGTAAAATTAAGTAGTACATAAGTCATAAGGATACACGTTTAAGACATATGCCCGATGATCTTTTGCATACAAAGCCCCAAAATAATCATTAACAAAAACCACAAAACGGAAAAACCATGAACAACGAAGTACGCATCTGGGACCCACTGGTTAGAGCCTTTCACTGGAGTTTAGTGCTGGCCTTTATAATTAGTTATGCCACCGGCGATGAACAAACCAGCATTCATGTTTATTCAGGCTACAGCATTTTTATATTGGTTAGCTTGCGTGTTATTTGGGGAATCATCGGCAGTAAACATGCGCGCTTTAGCGATTTTGTACGGGGCAAAGAGGCCGTTGTCAGCTATTTAAAAAGCCTGCTCACCCGTAGCCCTCAGCATTTCAAGGGCCACAACCCCGCCGGTGGCTGGATGATTATTGCGCTTATCATCGGTCTATTTAGCAGCACCCTCAGCGGCATGAAATTATATGCGGTTGAAGAAGGGCTGGGACCATTTGCTAACAACTCACCTGAAATCCAACTCATTAGCAGCGCCTATGCGGATGGTCATAAAGATAGCGATAATGACAAGGAAAATTTTTGGGAAGAGTTCTGGGAAGAAGTACATGAGGTTTCAGTCAACTTTACTTTACTGCTCATTTTCTTCCATATTGGCGGGGTGCTGATATCCAGTGCTGTACATAAAGAAAATCTGATACGGGCAATGATTACGGGTAATAAGAAAGAATAAGCCGAGGGCCTTACATGAAGTAAAACCTTTAAAAGCCAAAGCTTTTATCCCGCGGATTTTAGTCGCAAATGGGCACAAATAAAATGACAAAACATAATTTAAAGTCTTATTTGAGTTCATTCACATTAACACGCCGATATAACGTATTTAATCCTTAGTTTAAATATTGAAATCGCCTTCTCATAGACTGCAAACTTAATGATAGTATGTAGCAAAAAAACACTCAATATTTCAGCTCAATTCATAATTTTAACCGCCACCTCAAGGTTAATCTGATCCGTTAAAGTTAAACTCCAACACTGTGATTTTATTAAAAAAGTTACATTTTTCACTGGCGATAGGCAAGACATGGGTTTATGATCTATTCTTACCAATGGAAGCCGAACTCAATGCTGGTGCCAGCAATGAGTTCAGTAAAATAATAATAATATTTTGGGAATATCAATAAATAATGGCCGCTTTAAAACTTCCACGCTTTTGCCGGGACAAAAAATGAAACAAGCATTCTGGAAAAAAGACTGGTTTGCCGGTTTTGCCATCTGCATTTTCATTATTTCACTTAGTAATATAGGCCTATTCGAGCGTTTAGAGCACGATGCTTATGATTTCGGTGTGCGCTCATCTGAGCGTCTTCCCAATAATAAAATCGCCGTTATTGCCATCGACGATGTCAGCATTGCTAATATTGGCCGTTGGCCCTGGCCCCGCGATATTCACGCGCAAATGCATCGCATATTAAAACGTGGTGGTGCAAAAGTGGTTGGCCAAACTACCTTTTTTATCGAACCTCAAATTGATCCCGGAATGCGCTACATTCAGGAGTTATTAGAATTTTACAGCCGCAGCCAGCTGGCACAATATAGCAACAAAAAACAAGCTCAACTCGAGCATGATATTCAACGTTTGGGTGAGATGCTATTAGCCGCCGAAATTGACTTGAACACCGATCAAAAATTAGCCGACAGCTTAACCGACACCCAAAACATTGTACTCGCTATGCACATGGGGCTGGGGCCGGCACGGGGTAAACCCGACGAAACACTGCCTAAATACATCAGCCACAACCAGCTCACCCGCATAAAAAACAATCCTTTAACCAACCCGGATAATGACCTCCCCCTGTCCGCTGCCAGCGTGTTTTACCCGATTCAACTATTAGGTGTGCAGGCAGACAGCATCGGAGCTTTATCCGCAGCCCCCGACAATGACGGCAGCATTCGTTCGGAACCACTGGTGCTCGATTACTACGACCAGATGTACCCGTCTTTGGCGCTACAACTGGCGCTGCGCAGCCTTAATTTATCCGTCAACGATATCACCATAAATTTAGGCGATAGCGTAGAGCTGGGTCGCTTATTCATCAAAACCAGCCCGAACCTGTTGATGAACACTTTCTTTTATAATGACATTGATGGCAGCAGCGCATTTGCGGTGGACTCATTTTATGATGTATTACAGGGCAAAATTCCCGCATCTAAATATAAAGGCAAAATTGTTTTAATTGGCGCCACCGCAACCGGCGTTGGCGACACCATGGTCACTCCCATTAACCCTAATATGGCACCGGTGCTCACCTTAGCCCATTCGGTTTCCAGCATTTTAAATGAAGATTTTTTTATTGAACCTGAGTGGAGTACATCGGCTATTGCTGGCATCACCCTGTTGGTTGCCCTTTACATTATCGTGCTATTACCACGCTTAAAAGCCGGCTTAGCGGCGAGCATTACGGTTTTACTTTTTGCCGCGTTATTTATCAGCCACTATATTTTAATGACCGATAAAGGACTTTGGCTGCAATTAGTCAGCCCCTCTATTTTACTGGTGATAGGCCATTTACTGCTGACCACCAAGCGCTTTTTATCCGCCGAAAAAGGCAAACTTGCATTGGATGCAGAGTCTGCCGAATCAAATCGCATGCTGGGTTTATCGCTGCAGGGCCAGGGACAACTGGATGCGGCATTTGATAAATTTCGCCGCCTGCCAAAATCCCCCGAAGCATTGGAGCTGCTGTATAACCTTGCATTGGATTTTGAACGTAAGCGTCAATTTAATAAAGCCGGCTCGGTTTATCAGATCATGCGAGGCATTGATCCGAAATTCCGGGATATTAAACAGCGCATTAACCGCGCCAGCGCAATGGAGGAAACCGTCATTCTCGGCGGCCACAATCACTCTGCGGGAGGCACATTAATGCTTGATGGCAGCGGTGTTGAAAAGCCTATGTTAGGCCGTTATGAGGTTGAAAAAGAACTGGGCAAGGGCGCCATGGGCTCGGTGTATTTAGGTAAAGACCCTAAAATTGCACGAGTGGTGGCCATTAAAACCATGGCGCTTTCACAGGAATTTGAAGCTGATGAATTACAGGATGTTAAAGATCGCTTCTTCCGCGAAGCTGAAACTGCGGGGCGTTTAAGCCACCCTAATATCGTTACCATTTATGATGCAGGGGAGGAGCACGACCTTGCATATATCGCCATGGAGTTTTTAAAAGGCGGCGATATGGTGCAATACGGCAAAGCCGAAAATTTGCTACCGGTTAGCCATGTGCTGGATATTATTCGACGCTGCGCTGAAGCGCTAGATTATGCCCATAAAACCAATGTAGTGCATCGCGATATTAAGCCCGCCAATATCATGTATGAGAAATCTTCTAATACGTTAAAAATCACCGATTTTGGTATTGCTCGCATCACTGATTCCAGCAAAACAAAAACCGGAATGGTACTGGGCACACCATCTTATATGTCACCTGAACAATTAGCAGGCAAAAAAGTCGATGGCAAGTCTGACCTGTTTTCATTGGGTGTGATGATGTTTCAATTTATGACAGGGCGCCTGCCCTTTCAGGGTGATTCAATGGCGGCATTGATGTACAAAATCGCTAATGAAGCGCACCCTAAACCAGAAAGTATTCGCCCTGAACTACCCCGTTGTGTATCGGTTATTATCAGCAGAGCGCTGGCGAAAGAGCCGCAGAAGCGTTATCAAAGAGGCGCTCAAATGGCCAGTGATTTACGCAAGTGCATACAAATTATTGCACAGAGAAAAGCCTGATTCTTTCCATGAGCCTAATAGACAAAATCAACATCACCGGCATCACAGACGAAGGTCTGGTACGTGACCACAATGAAGACAGCATTGGCCACAATGATGAGCTAGGGTTATTAGTGCTGGCGGATGGTATGGGCGGTCACAAAGGCGGCGAAGTGGCGAGCGCCATTGCAGTTGATTCCATCATGCAAGACCTAAATACCGCCCTGCCCCAGATTCCCCCTGCCAAAATCGATGAAAGCACCGGCTATAGTCTCGAAAGCATGCTGATTGAAAAGGCAATTAAAGACGCAAATTTTAAAATTTTTAACGCTGCACAGGAAAACGCAAAATACGAAGGCATGGGCACCACCGTGGTGGTGTTATTACTTTATGATAATCGCATTACGGTCGCCCATGTGGGTGATTCGCGACTCTATCGAATGCGTGATCGAATTTTAGAACAAATGACCCGCGATCATACACTGCTACAGGAGTTAGTCGACCGGGGTTTTTATACCAAAAAAGAAGCCAATGAATCGTTAAATAAAAATTTAGTAACTCGTGCCGTGGGGGTCAACTCCTCTGTTGATGTAGACCTGTTGGAAGATATTGCACTCGGGGGCGACTACTACCTGCTATGCTCCGATGGCTTAACCGATATGATTGACGATAACTTAATTGAAGACATCATGTTAAATTATCGTGATGATCAAGACAAAATGACACGTGAACTCATCAAGCAAGCCAAAGATCACGGCGGTAAAGATAATGTGTCAGTACAACTGGCAAAAGTGTTAAAAGAATTTCCCGTAAACGCCAACTGGCTTAATAAATTTTTTGATATTTTCTCTTAAATCATAAATGCAGAACAAGGTGAAACATGGCTACTATACAAATTAGTTTAAACGGCACGATGGAAAGCGAGCTTAATCTCGATAAAGACATCATCACCATCGGGAGAAAAAATGATAACGATGTTTCTATTGATAGCCTGGCAGTAAGTGGTTACCACGCTCAAATTCTGACCATTTTGAATGACTCTTTTATTGAAGATTTAGATAGTACCAATGGCACCTCTCTTAATGGTAAAGAAATAAAAAAGACCCCACTGGCAAATGGCGATGTAATAAAAATTGGCCAACACGAAATAAAATACATTAATAAAAACGCCAACAGCGGTGATAATTTTGAAAGAACCATGATCATTAATACCGCTGAAGAGGGTATGCAAGAAACCGAAGGTAGCCAGAAAATCGACCAATCGGTTGGAAAAATTGTTGCTGAAATAGCTACTACAGATTCGGGAAATGCCAGCCAACAACAAGCCCGCATTCGTTTAGTAAGTGGTGCCAATAGCGGTAAAGAGCTACCCTTAACAAAAGTGCTTACCACACTTGGCAAGCCCGGCGTGCAAGTTGCTGCAATAACCCGTCGCCCAACAGGCTATTTTTTAATTCATATTGATGGGGGTGACAACGGCGAACGCCCTAAAGTTAACAACGAAATTATTGGTTTAAAAGCTCACCCGCTTAAAGACAATGACACACTTGAAGTTGCTAGTGTAAGCATGATATTTTCATTTGAATAAAATTTCAAATATTCAATAATAAAAAACAGGCTGGTAATAAACTATCAAAGGCTAAAGCCTTGCACTAAAGTGTATCGTTTTTACCGGCGACCTAAAAAGCAAAATAAAGTATTAATTAGTTTGGTAACGTTATTTTTGCGGTAAAGTTTTTAGTTCCAAAAACAATCAAAACTTCCACATCATTTCCTCTGCTCTGCACCGTATATTCGCCAGGGCTATCTGGTATTTCAGTAATCACATCGGTGCTAGAATTTATAAAATTCACATCTTCAGTTACAATACGACTACTACCATCAGACAAAACCGCCGTCACTTCTAATACAATTGTTGATGGACGCGTTGTAAAAATAAATGCGGTATTATCAACTAGGCTAGAGCCATTTGCCGTTACTGTTATCGCATCAACAATTTCTTCTACGACATTTATTTCCTGGGTTGCTTGTAAACAATTTAAACTGCCATTTTCACAGGTAACGGGAACACTTAACACAACTCCATTTTCAATATCACTATCGAGTATAACTTGCTCAATGTTACCGCATGCAACCGACACATTTGCAGTGCTATTTCTCTGTCTGCCCGTCACATTCAGTTGCTGACGATCATCAGACAATGCAATACTGGCATTAGTATTATTATCAATTCCCCATTTACTCAATTCACTAATATTTACACTAAGATTACTGCCATCACTTTGCTGATAATTACCCACAGATATCAATGACATCACATTATTTTCTGTCAGTTCCTGAGCCGTTAAACTACAAGCACTTAAATCTGTTTCACTACTCAAACATATTTTTAAAGTGTTTAAATTATTTTCTAATGTCTGATTAAAATCAGCAGATGTTACAACCACTCCACCCTGGCTAATAGAGGGTGCACGCGCTTGAATAATCACCTCACCACTTTCAAAGGCCTGTAAATCCACCAAATTATTCTGTGTTTTTATCAATGCGCGCTGCGATGAACTATCATCTTCTGCATTTCGAATAAGCCATTCAATGGTATTTATAACATTGCTATCAACTGGGCGCTGTTCATCGGGTGAGTCATCATCACTAATATAATTGCCTATTGGGGTTATTCTTCGAGCCTGACACATATTCACCAGCACCTGTGTACTGTTTAGCATAACAACCTGATCAAATTTTGCCGCCGACACTCTAACTTCAAAGGTATCAGATAAACCGCCAACCTCGGCAGTTATCGTGACAAGTTCTGCCACCGGGCCCGCACTTAAGCGCCCATTTTGATCTATACTGCTTTGTACACCATCGGATACTGACCACACAATATTTCTCATCACTGGCACAGTATCAACACCGTTAGATTTTAGGCCCTCAATAGTGTAATCAAAGAAGCTATCAACAGACACCACATCTTCATTCGCATTAGCCGGAAAACTAATTTCTATAATATCCAAACTGGCGATCGCAAATAAATCAACCAGTCTGGTTTCATTTTCGGCATCACTACAGGCACTTAATAGTAGTAGTAAAACATAAATTAAGTACTGATAAGTCGATTTAAAATTCATAACGCAAGCCCACTGCTAGTAAAGACAAATCAAGAGCATCGCCTCGATACAATCGAATAAAATCTAATTTAAACTTAAGTTGCGGAATACTTTGCAAAGCCTCCTCCAGGCCTATGCCATAACTAACCCCCTCAAAAGTGTCAATAGCCGATGGCTCATTAATATAAGACGACTCTATTTCAAGCTGGCTATAACCCAATATAAATTCAAATTTAACCGCACTATCCGGGCTGGCATTGTAACGATAAAATAAAGACGTGACAGCGGGCACATCGGTTACCAGTTCATTGAGGTTATCATCATTTATACTCGTCATATAAACCAACTCAATTTTATGTATGTCTACTTCATAACCTAAACGAAAGTCAGTTACACTCGGCTTAGTCGACCCCGTATCGGTTTTTATTTTAATTTGAGCGGCTGACAACGCCATGTATGGTGCAGCGTTTGCCGCAGGCAATAAACATATTAACAAAAGCAAAAAGAGTTTAATTTTAAAATGTACTAACATAATTTATTATCAAAATAGAATTGACGAAAGTATACGGGATAATAGAAAAATTCGCGATAAAATTCATGGCAGAGCTAACGACAATATTCACATAACCACAATATTACAGGTCGCAACAGCTGTTAATTCATTGCTAAGTTCGAATAAAGAGCCATTGATTGACTTGCTGGCGGTGTTCAAGTCAAAGCCATACCGTAAAATTCATACTTTGCTATCACACTGAATTTAATGGCAAACCATATAATTCATTCATAGTAATTGCTATCTCAGAAAACGGCTACATTAATGACAATATTTTAAATAATGAAAAAAATGCCAGTGATATCATGCGTTTTATGAAAAATAAAAAATTATTATTGAAGATAATAATGACATTTCAGATCTGCTCAAATTACACCTGAATGATATCGGCATCGAGGTAGAGACTTTTTATGATAGTATTGAAGGCTGGAACAACATTAAAGTTAACACCTATGTTTAATCATTTTAGAAATTATGCTGTCCGGCTTAAACGAACTGGATATCTGTAAAAAATTCGCAACACCAACAAAGTTTGTACTCCCATATTAAAGCTTACCTCACGCGCATCAGAATCTGATTTTAAAGAACTCAACTGCAACGACTTAAGCATAAACACTCAAACCCGTGAAGTGATTAAACATCAACAACAACCCGAACTAACCGGGGAAATATTAGCTTATTCAACTGAGCCAGGAAAAGTTAAGCGCAATAACGTTGATTTAAAACTCATTAGTGATCGCATCGAAACCCCCAATTCTCTAAATATTTTAGGTAACGATCCACGCTCACATGAAACAATGGAGTGACTACACTATCCCGTACCTAGACGATAGATTATTATATCACCTAGAGAAGATAAAGCATGGCACAACGAAAATACGACGAACAACTGAAAAAAGATATTATAGATGCGGTATTAATAGG